>OJME01001218.1_pt1 | contig 21444 bp, 14 predicted proteins | sample 1597151 | NCBI WGS metagenome assembly OJME01 (sample SAMEA2452118, study PRJEB22498) | human gut metagenome | biome: human feces; feature: human gut; material: feces | place: Australia | collected 2012
GCAGGCCAAGATCCTCCAGGTCTGTCAGCACACCTCCATAGAGTATCTGTAATCAGAGAAGCCTCTGTTTTTCAGGCAATTTCAAAAAAACACATCCGCCAGGCGGATGTGTTTTTTTGAATTAATATGTTTTTAATAGATTCCCTGCCATCAAATGCGCTTCCACTTAGCGCCGCCGGGCACGTCGATGACCTCCACGCCCTGGGCCTTCAGCTCATCACGGATGCGGTCGGCCTTTCCAACCAGTTTTACCTCTTTATCGGCATTCCGATCATCATCATCGGTGCCATTGTGATCTGGATCATCACCCGCCAGATCGTCCGTCCGGTGCAGGAGCTGACCGAAATTTCGAAAAAAATGGCAGCCCTTGACTTCGATGCCCGCTACGTGAGCGGCGGAAAAGACGAGATCGGCGAGCTTGGAAACAACTTCAATGTCATGTCCGAACAGCTTGAGCAGGCGATTTCCGAGCTGAAAAGTGCGAACGTTGAGCTGCAGAAAGATATTGACAAAAAAACGCAGATTGATGAAATGCGCCGCGAGTTTCTCGCAAATGTCACACATGAGCTGAAAACCCCGATCGCTCTGATTCAGGGTTATGCGGAAGGCCTGAAAGACAACATCAACGACGACGAGGAAAGCCGCGAGTTCTACTGCGATGTCATCATCGACGAGGCGGCAAAGATGAACGAGATGGTCAAAAAACTCCTGAACCTGAACCAACTCGAGTTCGGTGAGGATCAGGTCAATATGGAACGGTTCGATCTGAACGCCGTGATTAAAGGCGTGCTGCAGTCCTCCGACATCCTGATCCGCCAGAAAGAGGCAAAAGTGCTCTTTACCGGCGGCGACCCGCTCTATGTCTGGGGCGATGAATTCAAAGTCGAGGAGGTTATCACCAACTATCTGACGAATGCCCTCAACCATCTGGACTACGACCACACGATTGAGATCAGCTGCAAAAAAGAAGGGAATGTCGTAAAGACAACCGTTTTCAATACCGGGGACCCGATCCCGGAGGAGGATCTCGACAAGGTATGGGTGAAATTCTTCAAGGTGGACAAAGCGAGAACAAGGGAATACGGCGGAAGCGGCATCGGCCTTTCCATCGTAAAAGCCATTATGGATTCCTTCCAGCAGCAGTGCGGCTGCCAGAATTACGACAACGGTGTGGCATTCTGGTTCACACTGGAGGCAGATGGAAAAACGGAAGAAGCATGATTGCAAAAAGCGTGCCAGAAAAAGGAAATACAGCCTTTTCCTGGTGCGCTTTTCTTGCATAAAGGAAAAAGATGGTGTAGAATAATAGCACAAACGGTCGAAAAGAGAGGGAGAGAAGAGATGGCGGATTCCAACAGTACAAAGAGTGCGCTTGCAGATGCAATGAAAAAATTGATGGTATGCAAGTCTTTTGCGAAAATCAGTATTTCAGATCTCTGCGAGGAATGCGGTCTGAACCGGAAAAGCTTTTATTATCATTTTAAAGATAAATACGATCTGGTAAACTGGATCTTTTATGTGGACTTTCTGACAAACATGGGCGGAAAGAACTTTGAGAATGAATGGGATGTGCTGGTGGCGGTCTGCAATATTTTCTATCAGAATAAAGCATTTTACCAGAGTGCCCTGAGGATCGAAGGGCAGAACAGTTTTAAGGATTACTTTTACGAGATGCTCGAGCCGGTCATGGCGTTTTTTGTACAGGATCTCTTTCAGGTACAGAATCAGAAACTGTTTGTAACGTTCTTCTGTGATGCCTTCCTGACCGCGGTTCTGCGCTGGTTTTCCATGGAAAGCGAGCTGGAACCGGAAACGTTTGTCGAAGAACTGAAAGAAGTGATATGCAGATCATCAGAAAAAATAGCAGCCAAAGCGGAACCAAAGAAATAAAATTCCGCTTTGGCTGTACTTTTATGCATCTGCGAGCAGTTCACGGTAAAATATATTCCGAAGAGACAACTCTTCAAAGGAAACGGTGGGCGTATCGAGTGTGCGGGCCATGTGATCCGGCAGAAGCAGCAGATACGCCGGATTGGCGGTGATAATCTGCTCAATTTTGCGGGAGTCTTCCTGCACTTCGATCGGGAAGAATGGCTGTATGGGGGTGAAGCGGTACTGTTGAACAACATCGGAAACAGCCCGGATACTTTCTTTTGAGCACGAATCATCTGCGACCAGAAAGAAAAAGACACTCTGTTCCATCTGGGAATACAGGTGGTCAAAAGAGAGCAGATAAGCGGCAGCATCTGCATCCTGATAGACTTTGTGCATACCGAACAGCGTTTTCTGACGGCGCAGGGCTTTTGCCATGGAAGCCGTTGAGGGGGCATCAATTGGAAGAGAAACCATCAGGTTCGGGCAGGATAAAAGCAGTTTCTGCTGTTTTTCGGTAAGCGGCGTATCGGAAAGAAACCAGAGAAACGCGCATTCCGGATGCGACTGGATAACGGCAAGGTAGGATTCCATATCCTCATGATGATCCATGGAGCGGAGCTGATAAGAGTAGATGCCGTATGTCAGACCGGTTCTGACCACGGATGCAAAAAACGAGGAATCGTAAGTGTCCGGGATGCGGCTGTCGAGACGGAGCTTGACAACCCAGGGAACAGCAAAGGAAAGTTCTTTCTGCTTCTGGCGCAGAATCTGCGCACCGTAGGTAAAACTGTTGTAGCCGATGTTGATGCCGAACTGACGAAGCGCTTCCGGATCGTTGCTGCGCAGCAGAAAGTCGATCGCCTGATAATACGGGCTTTCATCGTTGCGCAGAAGATCCTGAAAAATGGCAAAAATCTGATTCTGAAAGCGGCCGCGGGAAAATTGGCGGCCAAGATCGCAGAGCTTGCGGACGCTGCGTTTCGGATCTGCGTCCATCTCCACCATCGCGCGTGCAACTGTTGTGTCGATCAGTGCGCGGGTGATGTCCTGTGAATTCATAATGTGTTCCTCCGATCAAGTAAAATAAGCTGTTTTTATCATAGCAAAAAGAACACGGTAAAAACAGGGACAAAGAACAGGAATTGTCTAAAAACTCCATTCTTTAAGGAAAATTTACCAGATCTTCAGAAGAAATTTCTTTTTCTTTTGTGGAAAAAGTGGTAAAATAAAGTTAGATGGTACAAACTATCGATTCTGCCGCGCCAAAAACGCGGCGGAACCATCCGAAACGATTCCAGAAAAATAGGAAAAACGAAATGGTTTTCGAACATGGAAGATAAAAGGAGGCGTTTTGCATGAAATTTGATATGCACTGCCACACAAAAGAGGGTTCGATGGATGGAAAAGTCATGATTGAGGAGTACATCCGAACACTGAAACGAAAAGGATTTGGAGGAATGTTGGTATCCGACCACGATTCCTATGACGGATACCGCGAGTGGAAGAATGCCATCAAGGGAAGAGCACACCAGGATTTTGTGGTATTAAAAGGTGTTGAGTACGATACGTGCGACTGCGGCCACATTCTTGTGATTATGCCGTTCGGCGTAAAATTAAAAATTCTGGAGCTGCGCGGCCTGCCGGGATCGATCCTTGTCAAGATCGTCCATGCGTACGGCGGAATTTTAGGACCGGCGCATCCGTACGGCGAAAAATTTATGAGCATGATCAGCACGAATGAACGGAAGAAAAAGTATCAGCAGCGGATTGCCCAGCTTCTCCCGCAGTTCGATTTTGTTGAAATTTTCAATGCGTGTGAAAGCGCGGAGACGAACGCAAAAGCGAAACGGCTGGCGGAGAAATTCAATAAGCCCGGCTTTGGTGGAAGCGATGCGCACCGGCTGGACTGCATCGGAAAAGCGTACACCGAGCTGCCGGATACCATCAGAAGTGAGGATGATCTGATCGCCTACGTAAAAACGTGCCCGCAGATCGAATGCGGCGGCGAACATTACAACGGAACGACGAAAGACCGGATCGGCCGCCTGAACATGGTGCTTGTGGATTCGTTCTATTTCTACAACAAACTTGCAAATGGCTGGCGCTGGCGGAAGCGGAGACGTGAGCTGTTTGATATCATAGAGAAAAAACTCTGATGAATGCCTGGCAAAAAGCGTGCCGGAAACGTTTCGTTCGGCACGCTTTTTCCTGCCCTGTATTTGAATCGAAAAAGAGAGGAAACATACGTATGCTTGCAATATTTCTTGCGCCGGTCTACATACTGGCAAATGTATTTACCGCCTACTGGCTGCTGCGGTGGATGAAGGAGGTGCATCCTCTGTTCCGCCATCCGGCCGTGCTGGGTGTCATTTTGGTGCTGTATGCATTTTTTGCACTTTCCCTGCTGACGAGCTTTCTGATCAAAAGAGATCCCGTTCACCGGATTTTAAAGGTCATCAGCAACTGCTGGCTCGGCATGTATCTGTATTTTCTTGGCTTCACCGCGATTCTGGTGCTGCTGCGCTTCATTTTTGCGCATACGGTACTGACGAAAACTTGGCTGTATTCTCCGATGGGATTGAAAGCGGTCGGCCTTGGCGCGATCCTTTTTGTGACGGGAATGTGCATCTATGGAATGGTGCATGCAGTCCATATTTACACGACACGATATGAGGTTCCATCGAAAAAGGATGCACATCTGAAAATTGCGCTCGTCGCAGATCTTCATCTGGGGTACAGCATCGGCAGTCATCAGATGGAAGAGATGGTGGAAAAAATCAACGCTGAGGAGCCGGATGTCGTTGTGATTGCCGGGGATATTTTTGATAATGAGTACGATGCCATCTATGAGCCGGACCGCGTGGCGGATCTTCTGGCGGGCTTAAAGAGACGGTACGGCACGTACGCCTGCTACGGCAACCACGATCTCGATGAGAAGATTCTCGCGGGCTTTACGTTTGAGACGAAGGAGGAGCGCGTCGCCGACCGCCGGTTCGGTGAGTTCCTGGACCGCGCGAAGATTCATCTGCTGGAGGATGATGTGGTTTGTATCGATGATGCCTTTTATCTGGCGGGCCGAAAAGATCCCGACCGGATCCGCAAAACGCAGGAGACACGCGACACGCCGTCCGAACTGCTTACCGGACTGGACCAGTCGCTTCCAGTTTTTGTGATTGACAACCAGCCGTCGGAGCTGACCGAGCTGGCAGAGGCAGGCGCAGACCTTGATCTTGGCGGCCATACGCATGACGGACAGCTCTTCCCAGGAAATATCCTTACCGGCCTGATGTGGGAGAATGCCTGCGGGATGAAGAAAGTCGGAGACATGTACAGCATCGTCACATCCGGCGTGGGTCTCTGGGGACCGCCGATGCGGATCGGGACGAAAGCGGAAGTGGTGATCATCAATTACGGAAAATAAGGGTTGACAAAACCGGAACGCAGAATTATAATACAACAAAACTACGAAACAGAGGTTATCAACGATGAACGAGATGCACAGCGTACAGATGCACAGGGACGACGATTGATAGCGCTTGTATCAAAGTGAAGACTACTATACTTCACAGGTACAGGCGCTGATTGTGTTGTACCTGTGTGGAAGATAAGGCAAAGGGAAACCACACTGGGAGAAAAAGAAATACCCCGTGTGGTTTTTCTTTGCCATTTTTTATCCATGCGGGAATGACTTGAAATTTACATCAGAGAAGGGTTGTGATCGTATGGGACATACAGATTATGTCCATATGGATTTTCTGCTGATTTTGCGGCGATAAAGAAAAATCAGAACAGAAAGGCAGAAAAGACTATGAAGACAGAAATGAATACCGTAAAAGTAAGAAAAACAGAGGAACTCGAAGCAGAGCAGTTAGGAGCACACATCGGCGAAATCGTGCGGCTGCATGGAAGCATTTACAAAATCCGAAAAATGAGCTCATTTGCATTTGTGCTGCTTCGGACGAAACGGCAGATGGTACAGTGCGTGTACGAGCCGGCGTATGCCCGGTTTGCATTGGAGGAATTAAAAGAAGAGGCGTGTGTCCGGTTTACCGCGGAGGTGATCCGTGAAGAGCGTTCCAGAAGCGGGTATGACCTGCATCTGTTAGACGTGGAAATCCTCTCCGAGCCGGAAGAAGTACCGCCGGTTGTCATCAACCAGAAGCGGGTCAACACTTCCATCGAGAACCTGCTGGACTATCGCCCAATTACGCTGCGCAACGAAAAAGAGCGCGCGATTTTCCAGATCCAGGCAAAGATCTGTCAGGCGTTCCGCGAATTTCTGGATGGACAGCACTTCACCGAAATCCACACACCGAAGCTCGTAGCGGCGGGAGCCGAGGGCGGAGCTAATATCTTCTCTTTGTCGTATTTCGGCGAACAGGCATATCTGGCGCAGAGCCCGCAGTTTTACAAGCAGATGATGGTCGGCGTCTTCGAGCGTGTCTACGAGATCGCACCGGTCTTCCGGGCGGAGAAGCACGACACGGCGCGTCATCTGAACGAATATACAAGCGTGGACTTTGAGATGGGCTATATCGAGAATTTTGAGGACATCATGGCGATGGAGCAGGAAATGCTGCGGTACACATTTGGACGGCTGCAGGAGACATGCGGAGCGGAGCTTTCGCTTTTAAAAGCAGAGGTGCCGGTGATCACGGAGATTCCGAGAATCCGTTTTTCCGAGGCGAAAGAGCTGGTGAGCCGCGTATACAAAAGAGCCTTTTCGGAGAAACTGGACTTTGAACCGGAGGAGGAAAAACTGCTGTGCGAATACGTGAAGAAAACGACAGGCAGTGACTTCGTATTTGTGACACATTATCCAAGCGCCAAGCGCCCGTTCTACGCGATGGACAGCAGAGAAAACCCGGCAGAGACGGAAAGCTTTGACCTTCTGTTCCGCGGCCTTGAAGTGACGACCGGCGGCCAGCGCATCCACAATTACCGGGAGCAGGTGGAAAAGATCGAAAGCCGCGGCATGCATGTGGAAGCGTTTGAGAGCTATCTAATGATGCACCGCTGCGGCATGCCTCCGCACGGCGGTCTCGGTCTTGGGCTGGAGCGGTTTACGGCACGGCTTCTCGGATTTGAAAATGTGCGGAACGCATCCCTGTTTCCAAGAGACATTCACCGTCTGATTCCGTAAACCAGAAGAGTGTAAAAAACTCCGGCGAAGCTGTGGCGCAGATCCACGGGCTTAGCCGGAGTTTCATAAGATTTCCCTCCCTTTTGAAAGATAGCGTAACCGTTTGGATATTTCTATTATACACCAGGGGAGTGAAAATGACAAATTGTTTATTGCAGATAGGATTGCTGTATAAAAGTCAGAATTTTTGCAGAAATGAGCCTTGTAAAGCGTCCGAAAATAGGCTATACTAAACAAGGTTTGGCTGCCGGCAGAATCTGGCAGTATCGGCAAATATTGGAAAAAAGAAAGACGGGAGTTTCCCGGTTTGAGGATAGGAAAATATGAAATTATATGACATTTCCGGAGAGCAGTTTTCCGCAATGGACGCGCCGCGTCATCTGATGACGGAGGAAGGAACGGCGCAGACGACGCTCGATCGGTCACTTGGCATCTGTCAGGTGGCGGAGCTTGAGGGAAAAGTGACAAGAGAAGTGCTCGAGGAGGTCATGGAAGAGGACTGTGAACGTCTTCTGATCCGCGGCGATGCGCAGATTACACGCGATGGGGCAGATTACCTGGCAGAGAAAAAATTGGTGCTGCTCGGTGTGGAGCAGGAAACTGTCGGAAATGAGACATCGGGGAATGATGTTCATCAGCAGCTGCTGAAAAAAGGTACGGTGATTGTCGAAAATCTGAATCTGGAGAAAGTGACCTCGGGTCATTATTTTCTTGTGGCTGCTCCGGTCAAAAAGAAACACCAGTACGGCGGACCGATCCGCGCGGTTCTGATCGAAAATTAGAAAATGCTTTGTGTGAATCTGAAAATGCAATGTAAAATATAACGGAAAGAGAAAAACAGGAAAAAGTGTTCCCTTGTGGGACACTTTTTTTGATGTGTCCAAAACGAGGGAATTTTGGGTTGTATTTTCCAAATATGGAGAATATAATGGGAAAAAGCCAGGATGTGGTATTCAAAACCAGATCAATTCCGGGCGAAAATATTAAACTATTACAAAGGAGATCGTGAACAATGGATGCAAAAATGAAAGTAGAAAGAGCCGCTGCAGGCGCTGCGATCGATGGTGTTTTAAAATATGTGAATCACGGAGACGACAGAACAAAAGCGCTGTTGAATCTGACGGATTTTGTACAGAAATTTACCGGAAATATGTTTGCGGAGAAAACCTTCGACAACATCCGCACCATGCTGCAGAATCCGGACAACAAATGGGTACAGTATGTCAACCGCGGACTGGACGAGCTGGATCCGCAGGTGATCAAAATGACTGCTTTGAACCTGGGATTCCAGGCAGCTTTCGTCGGAACGAAACAGATCCGTATGAACCGTGAAAAATACAACTGCAACATCCCATGGACGATGCTGATGGACCCGACAAGTGCCTGTAACCTGCACTGCACCGGATGCTGGGCAGCAGAATACGGCCACAAGCTGAATCTTTCCTATGAGAAACTTTCTGATATCATAAGCCAGGGAAAAGAGCTGGGAACCTACTTCTACATGTTCACCGGCGGCGAACCGCTTGTGCGCAAAAAAGACATCCTGCGTCTGGCAGAAGAGCATCATGACTGTGAATTCCACTGCTTCACCAATGGAACCCTGATCGACGAGGAGTTCTGTGAGGCGGTTCAGAAGCTCGGCAATATCTCCTTCTCCCTGTCTCTGGAAGGCTTCGAGGAGGTCAACGACGGACGCCGCGGCGAGGGTATTTTCGATAAAGTTCTGGCAGCCATGGATCTGATGAAAAAACACGGTCTGCTTTTTGGTACTTCCATCTGCTACACAAGAGCAAACCTCGAGACCGTTACAAGTGACGAGTTCCTGGATCTTTTGATCGAGCACGGATGCCGTTACAGCTGGTATTTCCACTTCATGCCGGTCGGCATGGACGCTGCACCGGAGCTGATGCCGACGGTTGAGCAGAGAAAATATATCTATCACAGACTGCGTGAGATCCGTTCCGATAAGAGCGACAAACAGATCTTTGTTATGGACTTCCAGAACGACGGTGAGTTCGTCGGAGGCTGTATCGCAGGAGGAAGAAACTACTGCCATATCAATGCAAACGGCGATGTGGAGCCGTGTGTTTTCATCCATTACTCCGGCGCCAACATCAACGAAGTTTCCCTGATCGAAGCACTGCAGCAGCCGCTGTTCCAGGCATACCGCGATGGACAGCCGTTCAACCGCAACCACCTGCGCCCATGTCCGATGCTCGAAAATCCGGAACTGCTGCGTGAGATGGTAGAGAAGACCGGCGCGAAGTCAACCGACCTGCAGTCTCCGGAGAGCGCAGAGCATCTGTGCGGAAAATGTGACCTGTATGCTGCTGAGTGGAAAAAAGCCGCAGACGAGCTGTGGGCAGAGAATCCGCATCACAAACAGAGATATGAGAACTATAAGAAAGAGAACCTGGACGAGGAGGCAAAAGCTTCCACAGAGGAAATTCTTTCCGGAATCCGCGGATAATGCGATGCATGAACTGAATCAATGACAGAAATAAGACGCCGGGAAACGGGATAAAGCCTGTTTTCCGGTGTCTTTATGTTTCAATTCAATTCAATCTATAGCAAGACCCGAAAATAATGCAAAAAAGGCAGTGCTGCAGAGCGCGAATTTTTTGCATTATTTTCGGGGATTACTATAAGTCCGACAGGTCTTGCAGAAAAAAGGCAGATCCCGTATACTGGTAGAAGCAAAAAGATATTTTAACGACAGAGAGGATTAAAAAATAGAAGATGAACGATTCATTTTTACAGGAACAGGGCGTGAGCGGGGCGTTAATTGAGAGCGTGCGGAGATTCCGCGAGAGCTATCCGGTGGCGGAGGGCTTAGAGAACCGCATGAGTACGCCGGAAATCCCGTTTTTTGGAAAAGAGATTCTGGAGATGGCAATTGCCGCGCTGCTGCAGGGCGAAAATCTGCTGCTGACCGGCGAGAAGGCAACGGGAAAAAACGTGCTGGCAGAGACACTGGCGTATGTTTTCGGAAGACCGACGTACAACGTTTCCTTCCATGTAAACACAGGAAGTGCCGAGCTGATCGGAACCGATACGTTCCAGAACCAGGAGGTCACACTCCGGAAGGGCAGCATTTACCGCTGTGCAGAGGAAGGCGGTTTTGGCATTCTCGATGAGATCAACATGGCGAAAAACGATGCAGTCAGTGTTCTTCACGCCGCGCTCGACTACCGCCGCATTATCGATGTGCCGGGCTACGATAAAATTCCGCTTCACCCGGCGGCGCGGATGAACCATGAATTACGGCTACGCCGGAACCAGAGAACTGAACGAGGCGCTGGTGTCCCGCTTTCTGGTGATTGACATGCCGTCGCTTACGGAAGAGACACTGTTTTATCTGATGCAGTCAAAATTCCCGGATCTGAAACCGGCGGCACGCGATGCGCTGGCCGGTCTTTACCTCGATCTGCAGAAAAAGGCAAAACAGGCGGAAATCACCACGCGTGCGCTCGACCTCCGCGGCCTGTTCGGAGCGATCGGTACGATGCGCCAGGGGCTGTCCCCGTATCTTGCGGTGCAGATCGGCATTGTCAATAAATGCTTTGACCTGTTTGAAAAAGAGATCGTGCGGGATGTTGTGCGCACGCGGATTCCGGAAGAGTGGACGCCGCAGGATATTTTTTAGAGGAAATACGTATGGTGACAGAGGAAACATTAAAAACGCATGAGATGGAGCTGGAGAGCCGGATCCGCAATCTCGTCTGGACCGTCAGCGGCGACTACACGCTGAAGCTGAACCCGGACGTGGAGCGGTATGCGAAAGAGCCGGATACGGTGCTGTACGATACGATCCGCCAGGGTGCCTTTTCGTGTTACTTTGATCGGGAAGCCTACAGCCTGTATCTGGTGAAGAAGGTTTACAGCGGCGCAGCGGAGGGAGAACTGATGATGCTCGCCCAGCTGGTGACGGAGGAGGCCGTATCGAAGCGGCTCGAAAGCGAGCGCCCCGGTGTCAAGGGCTTTCGAAGGAGAGCAGCGGAGGAAATACTGGACCACTCGTTTGAATCTTTATCCAAAAATGAGACAGGGCGCCTGAAACTGGAGTATCTGCGCGGAAGAAGAGAGGAGGACGAGGAAAAAAGCCCTTCATACTCGGGGAAAACGCGGGAGTGGATGGAGCTGCTGAAGCACGCATCCGAAACAGCGGATACAATGGAACTGATCCGGGTGACGGACGAGCTGTACAATAAGGTCGTCGATCCCGCATTTGTGAAAAAGCACGGTGATCTTGCCTCGGTTCTTGCGGTAACGATCGAGGAGCTCACCGAGTATTCCTGGAAGGATTTCATTTCGGAGGAACTGTACGAGGACGGGCTCGAGACATATCTGGAGCGAGTTTCGCTTGATATGACAAATTTCACATCAAAAGAGGCGGAAGAGAAGAAAGAAAAAACAGCGGGAAGCGATACCAAAAAGGTCGTTGTCGTTGATGAGAAAGCGCTGGCACGGATGTATCAGTACATTCAGCGCAATTACGGAAAAACGTGGCTCTCGGAGAGTGAGGAGAAAAGCCGGAATTACCAGCTCTGCCGCGGCATCCACAGCGACTGCAGCCTCTATTACACGGAGGGTGTGCTGAAAAATCCGGTCGGAAAGTATTATCAGCTCTCCTACGCGCAGAAGCAGAAGGATAAAAACCTTCATGCCTATTACGACCAGCACCGCGCGGTGCGGCAGAACATTTCGCTGCTGTATCAGGAACTGAAAAAAGCGATGCTGCTGCAGGAGGACCAGTCGTTTGCAGATGCAGACCACGGAATTTTACAGCCCGCGCGGATGTGGAAGGTGGGACGGAGTCAGAATGCGGATCTGTTCCGGCTGGAGCAGCGGCGGAATTCGCTGGATTTTGTCGTGGATATTCTCGTGGATGCGAGCGGTTCCCAGCGGCCGCGCCAGGAGAATGTGACACTGCAGACGTACATTCTGGCGGAGACCTTAAGCCGCCTGCACATCCCGTTCCGCGTGATGAGCTTCTGTACGTTCTGGGATTACACGATTCTGCACCGGATGCGCGATTACGACGATCCGCGGGAGAAGAACAGCAATATTTTTGAGTATATTACATCATCAAACAACCGCGACGGGCTTGCTGTCAAGGCGGCGGGGATGGATCTTTTAAAACGCCAGGAGGACCGGAAGCTGCTGATCCTCTTAAGCGACGGAAAGCCGTACGATGTGCTGGTGAACCGGCCGAATGCGAGAAATCCAAAGCCGTACCGGGATGACTATGCGCTGCATGACACGGCAACTGAGGTGCGGCGCCTTAGGCAGCAGGGTGTCTCGGTGCTTGGGGTCTTTGTAGGCGAGGAGACGGAGCTTATGGCGGAGCAGAAGATTTTCGGCAAGGATTTCGCATATGCGCGCGACATCCGCAACTTTTCCCATATGGTGGGAAGCTATTTAAGAAGAAAAATCGAAGAATAAACGAGCGGAATGCTCCGGGCGGAAAGTGGAAAACTTTTATCCGGAGCATTTTTTTCAAATTTTTTTACGCAAACAGGTTGACATTTCCCACAAAACCTCCTAGAATGTTCTATAGCGAACTGTTTAATATGAAACAGTTATCTATAGAACAGTTGCTTATAGAACAGTCCTTGTTCAAACAGTTTTATAAAGAACAGATGGGGACGGCAGCAAAGGGGAAAGGAGGAAAAAAGCAGCGTGTGTTGTAAAAAAAGAAAAATCGGCCACGAACTGCGGACGCTGGACAATATGATGTCACGGAACCTGATGGCAGCCGCCAGAGAGCGGGGGGTCGATGAACTGACCGCCATGCACGGATGGATTTTAGGGTATCTGTGCCGGAACGAAGACAAAGATATTTTCCAGAAGGATATCGAGGCGGAGTTTAAGATCTGTCGGTCCACCGTGACGAATATTTTAAAGCTCATGGAGAAAAAGGGCTACATCCGACGGGAGTCCGTTCCCTATGATGCACGTCTGAAGAAACTGGTGCTGACCGATACCGGAAGAGAGCTTCACGAGAAGACGAAAGATATGATCGATATTCTGGAAGAACAGACAATTGAAGGAATTGCAAAAGAAGATCTCGATACCTTCTACCGTGTCATCGACCAGCTCAAAAGCAATGTAAAAAATATGTTAGGAGAGACATCATGTTAAAAACACTTGGAGCACAGGTAAAAGAGTTTAAAAAAGCCTCCATTGCCACTCCGCTTTTCATGATTCTGGAAGTTATCATGGAGATGATCATTCCTCTTATGATGGCATCCATTATCGATGATGGTGTAGAAAAAGGCGATCTCCATCACATCTACGTGGTGGGAGCGTTCATGGTGGCAGCAGCAGCCATCGGTCTGTTTGCCGGTATCATGGGCGGAAAATATGGAGCAAAAGCGTCTGCCGGATTTGCAAGAAATCTGCGTCAGGCCATGTTTGAAAACATTCAGGAATATTCATTTTCGAATATCGACAAATTCAGCACCGCAGGTCTTGTCACCCGCCTGACGACAGACGTCACCAACCTGCAGAATGCCTATCAGATGATTCTTCGTATGTGCATGCGTGCACCGTCGAGCATGATTATCGCGATGATTATGTCGTTTTATATCAATGCACGTCTTGCAAGCGTTTATCTGGTAGCCATTCTTATCCTCGGAACGTGTCTGTTTTTGATCATGCGTTCCGCGATGAAATATTTCGATCAGGCATTTCCGAAGTACGATGAGCTGAATGCGAGCGTACAGGAAAACGTATCCGCCATCCGCGTAGTAAAAGCGTATGTGCGTGAGGATCATGAAACAAGTAAGTTCCACAAAGCAGCAGAGAACATCTACAAAATTTTCTGTAAAGCAGAGGAAAACCTTTCCTTCAACGCGCCGCTGATGCAGCTTACCGTTTACAGCTGTATTCTTCTGATCAGCTGGCTCGGTGCGAAGATGATCGTCGGAAGCAGCCTGACAACAGGAGAGCTGATGAGCCTTCTGACCTACTGCATGAACATTTTGATGAGCCTCATGATGCTTTCGATGGTATTCGTTATGATCACGATGAGCCTTGCGAGTGCGCGCCGTATTACCGAGGTTCTGAATGAGAAGAGCGATCTCGACAATCCGGAGAATCCGGACTTTGATATTCCGGACGGAAGCATTACCTTCGATCACGTCTACTTCAACTACAAAAAGGGAGCAGGCGAGCCGGTTCTTTCGGATATCAACCTTTCGATCAAATCCGGTGAGACCATCGGTATCATCGGCGGAACCGGAAGTGCGAAGACGAGTCTTGTCAACCTGATCAGCCGTCTGTACGATGTCACGGAAGGCTCCATCAAAGTCGGCGGAAAGGATGTCCGTTCCTACGATATGGAAACTCTGCGAAATGAAGTAGCCGTTGTTTTACAGAAAAATGTGCTGTTTTCCGGTACCATTCTCGACAATCTTCGCTGGGGTGATAAAAATGCTTCGGAAGAAGAGTGCAAGCGTGTCTGCCGTCTTGCCTGCGCTGATGAATTTATCGACCGGATGCCGGAGGGCTACAACACCTACATCGAGCAGGGCGGATCCAACGTATCCGGCGGCCAGAAACAGCGCCTCTGTATCGCACGAGCGCTGCTGAAAAAACCAAAGGTGCTGATTCTGGATGACAGTACAAGTGCTGTCGATACCGCAACCGATGCAAAAATCCGGAAGGCATTCCTGACCGAGATTCCTGAAACGACAAAGCTGATCATTGCACAGCGTATTTCCAGTGTGCAGGACGCAGACCGTATCATTGTCATGGAGAACGGAAAAGTAAATGGTTTTGGAAGCCATGAGGAATTACTGAAAACCAATGAAATTTACCGGGAAGTATATGAGTCTCAGACCGGTGGCGGCGGAGACTTTGACGAAAAGAGAGGTGAGTAAGGAATGGCAGAGAGAGTACAGCAGGTAAAGGGGCCGGGCGCAAGACCTCCAAGAGGGGTGAAACCGCAGGTCAAGAATCCGATGAAGATCTTTACCAGAATTATGAAATATGCATTAAAGGATTATACCGTACATTGCATCGCTGTTGTCATTGCGATTTTTGTCAACGTCCTGGCAAACGTACAGGGAACGATGTTTATGAAAACGCTGATTGACGGCTATATCACGCCGATGCTGACCCAGCCGGATCCGGATTTTGGCCCGCTGCTCCACGCAATTTTGCGGGTGGCCGGATTTTACGGGATCGGTATTGTGGCTGCGTTCATTCAGAACCGTACCATGATTTATGTGTCCCAGGGAACCCTGCGGAATCTGAGAAATGATCTGTTCGGCAATATGGAAAAGCTGCCAATCAAATATTTTGATACGCATGCGCACGGCGATATTATGTCGATTTATACAAATGATATTGATACTCTGCGCCAGATGATCAGTCAGAGTATCCCGCAGATCATCAACAGTGCAATCACGATTGTCAGTGTCTTTGTCAGTATGCTGATTCTGAACATCCCGCTGACGATTACAACGCTGGTTATGGTATCTATCATGCTGGGAGTGACAAAAAAGGTGGCCGGATTTTCCGGAAATTTCTTTGTAAAACAGCAGAGGGATCTTGGTAAAGTCAACGGCTTTATCGAAGAGATGATGGATGGCCAGAAGGTTGTCAAGGTATTCTGTCATGAAGAGGAGAATATCGAAAAATTCAAAGAAATTAATAACAATCTGTATGAGAGTGCTTACAATGCCAATGCGTTTGCGAATGTCATCGGACCGATCAATGCACAGCTTGGAAATATGAGCTATGTTGTCTGTGCGATTGTCGGCGGTGCACTTGCCCTTGGCAATGTCGGTGGCTTTACGCTCGGTGGTCTGGCAAGCTTTCTGACCTTCAACAAGAGTTTTAACATGCCGATCAACCAGGTCAGCCAGCAGTTGAACGCAATCGTTATGGCACTTGCAGGAGCCGAACGTATTTTCCGCCTGATGGATGAAGAGCCGGAGCTGGACGAGGGGTATGTAACGCTTGTCAATGCGAAGGAAGAAAACGGAAAACTCACCGAGACGAAAGAGCGTACCGGAAAATGGGCATGGAAGCATACGCACCAGGCAGATGGATCTGTGGATTACCGCGAGCTGCAGGGCCGTGTGGTATTCGAACATGTTGATTTCGGCTATAACCCGGATAAAATCGTTCTGCACGATGTATCACTGTTTGCGGAGCCGGGTCAGAAGATCGCGTTTGTCGGTTCCACCGGAGCCGGAAAAACAACCATTACCAATCTGATCAACCGTTTTTATGATATTCAGAAAGGTAAGATCCGTTACGATGAGATCAATATTGGAAAGATCAAAAAAGACGATCTGAGAAGATCGCTTGGCATTGTTTTGCAGGATACACATCTGTTTACGGGAACGGTAAGAGAAAATATTGCCTTCGGAAAGCTCGATGCGACGGAGGATGAGGTTGTAGCAGCAGCAAAACTGGCGAATGCGCACGGGTTCATTATGCGTCTGCCGCAGGGCTATGACACAATGCTGACCGGAGACGGTGCGAATCTGTCCCAGGGTCAGCGGCAGCTTCTTGCGATCGCGCGTGCAGCCATTGCGGATCCGCCGGTACTGATTCTCGATGAGGCGACAAGCTCCATTGATACCCGTACCGAGCGCATTGTTCAGGATGGTATGGATAAGCTGATGAGCGGAAGAACAACCTTTGTTATCGCACATCGTCTGTCTACCGTACGAAACGCCGATTGTATCATGGTTCTTGAGCAGGGACAAATTATTGAGCGCGGTACCCATGATCAGCTGATGGAACAGAAAGGAAAATATTATCAGTTGTATACCGGAAATCAGGTTTCTGCATAGCAGAAAAAACGGAAAAAGTAAGTCCCGCACGACAGAAAATAAAAATCTGTCTGTGCGGGATTTTTTTGTGAAGCAGCGGCTGGTTTTATGTGCGAGTAGCGAAGCGGATTGCGAATATCCGATTCGAAACGATGATTGCGAGTGATACAGTAAGTTCCCACAGGTTTTTGGGTCTTGAAAAAGACAGCGGGATTTTATAAAATAGAAGAAGCGTTTGAATATATGCAAAGGAGAAAAACTATGGAATACCTGAATACAGCGCAGGAGCTGCTCGATTTTATCATGCGGTGCAAAAGCCCGTTTCATGTGGTAAAAGAAGCCAGTGATCTGCTGAACGAAAATGGATATACAAAACTGGAGGAGACAAAAGAATGGAGTCTCGTTCCGGGCGGAAAATATTATGTGACGAGAAATGAATCCTCGGTGATTGCGTTCCAGATCCCGGAGAGCGCATTTTCCAGCTACCAGATCATCGCAAGCCACAGCGACTGTCCGACGTTTAAAGTAAAGGGAGAGGACCCATTCGTGACGGATGGTCATTATACCCGCCTGAACGTGGAGGGCTACGGCGGAATGATCCGTTCCCCATGGTTTGACCGTCCGCTTTCCCTGGCGGGCCGCATGGTGGTACGTGACGGAAACAGCGTGAAATCCGTGCTGGTTGATGCCGGACGAGATCTGGTGACGATCCCGAATTTGCCGATTCATCTGAACCGCGACATCAACAACGGAATCAAATACAGTGTGCAGACCGACATGCTCCCGATTCTCGGTGATGAGACAGCGAAAGATCATTTCTATGAGCTGTTTCTGCCGGATACGGCAAAAGAGGACATCCTCTCGATGGAACTTTATCTGTACAACCGCGTGGAGGGCTCTATCTGGGGCGCCAGCAAAGAATTTCTGTCCAGCGGCCGCCTCGACGATCTGCAGAGCGCATTCGGTTCCTTAAAAGGATTCCTTGCCGCAAAAGCGACAGGTCAGGTTAATGTCTGCGCAATCTTTGACAACGAGGAAGTCGGAAGCCTTACCAAACAGGGCGCAGATTCGTCGTTCCTGACTGAGACCCTGCAGCACATCAACGCAGCGTGCGGAAAAGATACGATCGCTTACCACAGAGATCTTGCGGGAAGCTTTATGGTTTCTGCCGATAATGCACATGCGTTCCATCCGGCGCATGCGGAGAAATACGATCCGAAGAGCCGCGTCTACATGAACGGCGGCGTTGTCATCAAACAGAGTGCAAACCAGAAATACACGACCGATGCTGTTTCGGAAGCCGTAACAAAGATGATTTGCGAGAAGGCCGGCGTACCGTGCCAGGTATTCGCAAACCACGCCGACATTCCGGGCGGAAGCACGCTCGGCGCAATTCTGAACTCTCTTGTCTCGGTGACAAGCGTGGATATCGGAATGGCTCAGCTTGCGATGCATTCCCCGTATGAGACGGCAGGCGCCAAAGATACTGCTTATCTGGTGCAGTTCGCAAAGACCTTCTATGAGACGACACTGGTGCGGACAGAGCATGGATTTTTTCTGGAAGAAAAATAAAAGTTTAAGATAGAAAAAAGCGGCCGGCGGGACTTTTGAAAAGCCTCTGCCGGCCGCTTTTTGCGTACTTGCAAAGTGTGTTTTAAGGATCAGATTATTCTGTCCGGAGTGCCGTAACCGGATCGCTTTTTGCCGCTTTCTTCGACGGAATCAGACCGCCGATCAGGGTCAGAACGACGCTGAGTGCAATCAGAACAAGCGCCGGGACGAGCGGAAGAGAAGCACTGACCTTCGTCGTATCCGCCAGATGGTGGATCAGAAGGTTGCCCGGAATCATCAGAAGCAGCGAGAGCCCGATGCCGATCAGTCCTGCACAGAGTCCGATGATGAAGGTTTCGGCATTGAAGACCTGCGAAATATTGCGTTTCGAAGCACCGATCGCGCGCAGGATACCGATCTCTTTCTTGCGTTCCAGAACACTGATATAGGTGATGACGCCGATCATAATCGAGGAAACCACAAGGGAAATGCCGACAAAAGCGATCAGCACGTAGCTGATGATGTTGACGATATCCGTGACGGAGGACATCAGAGTGCCGACCATATCGGTGTACGAGATTACCTGCTCGTTTTTGCCTTCTTTTTCCATCGTGTCATTGTAACCGTCGAGGATGGAGACAACGTGTTCCTTGCTCTCAAAGTTTTTCGGGTAAATGCTGATCGAAGAAGGTTCGTCAAAATCAGCGTAGCCCAGTTTCTGCAGATTGCCCTCATAGGTGGAAGAGCCGGAAGAACTAAGAGAAGCGAAGAGCTCTTTCATATCATCCTCAGTCATATTCATCTGGAAGGCACTTGCAAAGGCATCGGTGTCAATCTTCATGGCATCGCCCATCGAATCCTGAAGAGAATTACCGACCTGCGTCATGGCGCGCTCCATCTCGGACTGAATTGCAGAGGCCATCTGCGTCATCATCTGTTCCATCGCGGAAGTGATCTGTGTCTGCAGAACCGAGGCGACAGAAGCGGAGTAGCTTCCCATAACGCCTGCCATGTAGTTTGTGAGCGCAGAAGAAACCTGGGACTGCAGTCCGTCGAGATCGACGATTTTTGTGATACCGCTGTTCAGCCGCTGCTGGCCGTCCGCCGTGTTCAGATAGGCGATAAAGTGCTGGCCCATCTCCGTCGGATCCGGCAGGCCGTTCTCCTTCACGTAAGCGAGATAACCGTTGGAAAGCTCCGTCGCAAGCGCAGTGAGCTGGTCGGATGTAATTTCGATATTGCCGTTGTTCTGCATCACCTCGGAAATCCAGTCGTTGATGATCTGAACAGCTTCTTCGGTCTGCAGATACTCCGCAAGATAAGCATCAAACTGTTCCGGGTCGGTGTAGCCCATCTTGATCAGGTATGCCTGATACCCTTTGAAGATCCGCTGAATGAGTTCCTGGATCTGTTCCTGTGTAATGGAAACACCGCCGCCTGCAATGATGGTCTGGATGTGGCGCCGCAGGATTTCATGTGCTTCCGTGGAATTGATGTAGGAGACGAAATCCTCCTGTAAATGGGAATAATCCGCCTCCGGGTGCTCCGAGGCGTAGCCCTGATAGCCCTCCATGAGGCTGGAAGCCAGTTCCTGCATGCCGTCTTCACTGACATTGAGAGTAAGCCCGGATAAAATCTGGCCAAGATCAAGCTGCGGCAGTCCGTCGAAATTAAGAGAGATCTGACTGAGGTCAATCGCACCCGCGAGATCCATGCTGCTTCCGGCGTCCGCAAAGGCACTGGAAAAATCAAGGTTCATGGAATCACCGGAAAAAGCACCGGAGAGTGCGGAATCGTCGAACTGGAAAGCGTTCTGCAGCTTGTCCTCATCGACAGTGATAAAGGAATCCATATCAAGACCGCTGTTCTGATCCACGGTGCCGAATTCCTGATTCGTAAAGACATCGATGGAGGAGTCCGCCATCTGCTGTTTCACAATCTCGGATTTCTTTGCTTCCTCCACAACGTGGCGGGTCAGCGATGCCGGGTAATTGATGCCGGCGGTCAGGGCAGAGGCGGCAGAGTCAGGGGACGGCTGGACAATACCGGTGATTGTGAGCTTTTCGCCGTTGGCAACGAGCTTTTTCATATAGTCTTCGTTGTCGCTTTTATCTTTCCAGACCTGATACTGACTGTCGTATTCGTAGCAGTCGGCGCTGTTCACAAGACGGAACGTGGTGCCGAGGATATCATCGTAGGAATACGTGCCGATGGAGGAAGGGGTCTCGACGGTTTCTTCATTTAAAAACTGGCGGACCATCTCATCCAGCTCGAGTGCATCGCGGAGCCCCAGGGTGTAGAGCAGAAAATCACTCATTCCGCCGTCGGAAGTGAGGACAAGCACACATTCGTTATAGTTTTCCGGCCAGTGTCCGGCTTTTAAGTCGTACTGGTTCTCGTACAGGGAAGCGGTGTCCGGCATCTCGTAAAAGACGTTGGTGCTCATCATGGATGACATGATGCTGTTGGAGCTTGCGCCAAGGCCGAGCGAGCGGAACGACTGGTCCGGGTGCACCTGGCGGATGGAATCGCCGTTTTCGCGGTAGATCTGCGGCGTGACGGAGTAGGAATATTCGATGGCATTTGTGTAGTCGGAAATGCCGTCCGCACCGCCGTCAAGGTACTTTTTCAGGGAAGCGAGATCGTTGGAGTTCATGGTGGAGAACATGTTGGTCACGACTTCCTGGACTTTGATTTCATTCTTTTTGCCGGAATCTTTTGAGTCTTTGCCGGCATTCTGTGAGCCGACCATCATCGAAGTGAGGTCAAAGCCGGTGCTCTGGATCTGAAGAGGATATTCGGAGAGAGTTTCCTCTTCCATATTCTGAATATACTCGTTGACACCAGAGGAGAGTGCCAGAATCAGTGCAATGCCGATGATGCCGATTGAGCCGGCAAACGAGGTGAGCAAGGTCCGCGCTTTCTTGGTGCGCAGGTTATTAAAACTTAAGGAGAGCGCCGTCAGAAAGGACATCGACGATTTGCCCATGTTTTTGTGTTTGGGCGGAAGCAGGGTTTCGGAATCCGGCTCAAACGGGTTCGTGTCGGAGCAGATCACACCGTCACGCAGGGTGACGATCT
>OJME01001221.1_pt1 | contig 21397 bp, 8 predicted proteins | sample 1597151 | NCBI WGS metagenome assembly OJME01 (sample SAMEA2452118, study PRJEB22498) | human gut metagenome | biome: human feces; feature: human gut; material: feces | place: Australia | collected 2012
CCGCACCCGTGCCGGAACAAAAGCCGAAAAAGTCTTTCTTCGGCAAAGAGAAGAAAGAGAAACCGAAAAAGGAAAAGAAGAAAAAGGAGAAGGCTCAGGCACCTGCGCCTACACCTGCACCTGCACCGATTCCCGAACCGACTCCACAACCGATGCCTGCGCCACCGCAGGCTGCTCCCGCAGTACAGCCGTATACCGCTCCTGCGCCTTCCGAAAAGAAGAAGTCTAAGGCTGGCGTAGTTGTTGTAGGGGTATTGGTTGCTGTTGTTGCTGCTTGCAGTGCTATGTATGCCTTTGTCCCGGCGTTCTATGATGGCGTAAATGGCATTCTGACCTCAATTACAGGCACACAAGTCGGTATCCCTCCTGTGACTACCACGAAGCAGACTATTACTTCTCAGCAGGCTGCATCTGCTCTCGGCGAGGACGCTCTGAGTGGTATTGATTTGAGCGGAGATGTAACCATCGACTTCTACGCCAAGATTCATACGGCGGATGGGCAGGAATACGAAGTGCCTCTGTCCAGCGCAGACCTTGCCAACGGCACCATTCAGAGCTTGCTGGAAGCCAGCGGCTCCGGCTCGACTACTAACACCGCTCAGTAAGAATTTTGCAGGAAAGGGGAACGAGCAGGCGGGCGTTCTTCATAAAAAATGTTGAAAGCCTCTAAGCCTGTCTGATATTGCATCGGACAGGCTTCTGCTTTATTTTGAAATATGAATAACGATAATGATATGTTAGCCACCCAAAAAATCAAATACATCATCGCTGTAATTTTGGCTGTTGTGGTTGGTGTGGTGTTTGCCATTTCGACCAAAAACATTCGAACTTTCGGTGCAGCACTGATTATTGCAGCTTACTTCGGTATGCAACTCTTCGAAACCATCCAGAACGAGAAAAAAGGCAAGTATCGTAAAATTACGGCTTTGGCTGTCAGCGCAGATGAATCTCGCTCCGGACTTGGCACGGTGGAGACATGGCGTTTCATTCCGGTAGATGAGAATGGCGAGTACATTGATACGAACGGAAGGTTGGACATCTTCCTGCAAGTTAAACCGAAAGAACGCAACTACCATATCGGCGGAACATACAATTTGCTGTTTTGCGCGGATGAGAATGATACTCTCACGCAAGACAATCTCGTGAGTGTTGAGCAGAAAGTTGTTCAGGCATCAGCTCAGAAAGGGGTAAGCAATGCGGAGACTAAAACCGGCGCGAAGCTTATTCATCTCGATATGGCGAGAGCGGCATCGGAACAGGAAGTGGATGATTCGTCGGGCAAGGGGGATGATGAGGAATGAGTCTCCTCACCACGGTCCTGCTGTGTATTATGTGCTTTATACTCAGCTTCCGGGTTACGAATCGGCAACGCTCCTTAACGGATATTATGTGCATGGGAAAGCGCTACCGCCGTCATAACAAAATCATGGCGGCCGGTGCGCTGGAGGTCATTAAGACAGATTCCGGGCATCTTGCTTTGAAAGTTGATACTCAAGGCAGCAAGGATTTTGTTGCAATTCGCCTGTCAAGAAAAGAAGCCAAGCACTTTAAGACTGTGCTCGCTGCTTGTGACGGAGAACCTTTGAATGTATCAGTCTGTCAGTATAAAGTTGGTGGAAAAAAGTATTTTATTCTCTATGATAAAAATGCAGACAAAAAAGCCCCAATAGAGCTCAATGGTCCGAAGGAAGAAACGGTAAAATCAAATTGCAAAACAGTGCGGAGTGCGGCTTTTGCTATTTTTATTTTTTCACCATTGCTTCACACTATTTCGCCAGCCATTTCTATTGTGATGATTCTCACAGCCACGATTCTCGTACTTTTGAATATTCCGTTTTTGCCTAATTCGGAATGGGAAAAGATGTGCGAGTTTATCAAGCGCCCACAAGCAGTTCAGCAAAGTAGCGGAGCAGATACAGATATCGTTCAGTCCGCCGCTTCTATTACCCTGCAGGAAATCATGGATAAATATGGCTTACCAGAGGGGGCAGAGGAAGACAAATCGCCAGAAATAGCAGCGCAAGCAAAACCGGAAGCGCAAGAACCCGAAAAAGAGAAATCTTCTGCACAATCCGATATCGAAGTCAAAGAGCAAACCGAACCGCAGCAAGAGGAGGTTCTCGACTCCGCAAAAGCTGACGCTCTAAAGCAAGATGAATCCATCAATGTCGAAATCCCTACGGGATTCGCAGAAAAGTCAAAAGAAATACCTAAACAAAACCAGACGCAGAAGGCTGAACCTCCAGTTTTGGAAGATGTACAGCTTGAAGATGCCGAATCTGTAAAGGATGAAATCTCTCTAACGGATGATGTTGAACTTGAAGCCGAAGAAGACGATTCCCTAGACACTCTTACTTCTTTGGGTGTTGAAGATTCGTCTGAAACAGATGTCGCCGCGTTGGACGAAGAGCTCAAGGAACTGGAAGCGTTAAATGCTGCGCCCACTTCTTTTGCCGCTTTTAATCCGGAAGACGACGAAAAGATTGATGAGTCGAAAGAATTCGATATTGCCAGCATGATGGGGGAACCGGCTGATTCGGAGCAAGATTCTACAGATGTAGAGCTTGGCGTCGAACCTGAGACAAAAATGGACGAACTTCCCTATGTGGAGCTTGAGGAAGTTTTGGAAGCACCGATAGAAGAGCCTCCGAAGTCTAAAGCCAAACAGGTACGCAAATCTAAAAAAGAAACCGCCCCTGCGCCACCCAGTGAGAACGCTTTCCATGTAAAAATGCCTGCTGTATCGGAAGAAGACGGAGTTCAACCAAAAGCTGAGCAAAAGCCGATAGAAAAAGAAGTGCCTAAGGAAGAGTCGGATAGTAAACCGAAAAAGAAGGCAACAACGCCAAAACGAAATCGAGCTGCCGGGGACACTTCTCCTTTTGGCAGGGGATTCCAAGACCGTACAAAGAGCGGCACCGGCAAATCCAGAAAGAAAACAGCCAAAAAGGAAGAGACACCTGCTGACACAGGGCAAATGAGCTTCGATGAAGCTACTACCGGCGTCATAGAATGTAAAGTAAATGAGCCATAATACTATCAGCCGCCTTCGGGCGGCTTTTTCTTTTGACAAAATCACTATTTTTGTGAAAAAGTTGCGAAAATGTGCGAATTGGTAATAATAAAAAATAGTTGTAAATCGCAAATAAATCGGCTGCCATCACACTTCTACGTAATGCAGCAGGAAGGATATATATGGCTAACACTAGAAATGCAGCCTCACTCATTCTGAGTGTCGGTGCGTTGACGCTCTCAATTGTTGCTTTTGGTATTGCACATAATCAAGCAGAACTTCAAAAGGCGTCTGCAAGAGCTGCCACCGGCGCAGTCCTTGCAGCCCAGCAAGAGAAAAAGGCTGATGCAACGGTTAGTTCCGGCGAAGTGATATTTGTAAGTTCACTGGTAAAAGCCACAAAAATCGAACCGATGGAAGATACACTCAGCACGGTGGGACCGCTCAGAGAAATTGAAAAGCGGGCTCGGCAAGTTGAAAAAGAAGGAAAGGACAAAGACAAGTCCGACAAAAACGGATACAAGCAAACAGGGGAGCGCGACGCTTACAGCGAACTTTACATCCCATCTGCCAAAATTGATGTAACGCTTACAAACGATTCGTTCCAGAACGATGATATGGTTGACGGTGCTGCTATTTATCTGAGCAGTCCTGTTCTGGCTTCAGTAAAGGAAGGCTCCCCTGCTTATATCTTTACTCCATCGGGAAAACAGCTCGACTATGTGTGTATCGATGCGTTTAACAGCCAAAGCGAGGACGGCACGATTGTCAGTGATGGCGCGGACCTTATTGTATACGCCTATTTGGAAGACGGCACAACCATCCGTGTTGCGCGATTCAGCAGGAATTAAGAGGTAATTTTATGAGTGAAGAAATCAAAAGCAATACATACGGAGGTGATGGCGGGAACGAGTTTGCGCAAAGCTTGAATTTGCCACTTACACAAGATGCCAACACTCCTATTAGTCAAGAAAAGACTACAAACGAGTTGCTGGACGAAATCGAGCGGTATGAGCAAAGAGTTCAAACGCAGCGCCCTCATCCTACGCAGAATGCTGCCAAGCCAAAGCCGCAACAGCAACACCCTCGGCAGCCAGTTTATGAAGAGCAAGAGGATGAGCCTGTCTACGAAAGAGAATCCCGCAAGCCAAAAAAGAAACAGAGCAATGTTCTGGTGGGTATCAGTTGTGCGGTTATGACTGCAGCTATCGCCGTGATGTGTCTGACGCTTGTAGAGTGCAAGACAATCCGCAAAACTAACATCCCATCTATCGGGGGTGCTTTCACCGTTGCCGGAGATACCCAAGAAGATACCTCTTTCACGGCACAAGCCAGCATCTCTCCATCTACGGCAATCATTGCAGATGGTACGAACTGGCGCTTGGGTGCTTCTCGCGTTCTGATTGAAGACAACGATACTCGTACCGCTGTTACTATCAACTCCGCAGATTCCTTCCAATATGATGGTAAAAGTCTTTCCTTTGAGAAAGACGGAGCGACCTATATTGTTAGAGCAATTGCTGATACTTATACGGGTGGCGTACAATACGCAGAAGAAAAAACTTCCGAGAGCTACACATCCTCCGGTATGCGATATATCGGAAATGGACATGTTCTTGTTGTATTCGGAACCTGCCCTACAAGCAAAAATGCGGATACAGCAGTAAATTCTGTGGTATCCTCCGTTCTGGAGAGTGCTGTCCCTGCTTCTGATGACGGCAACATCACGGTAAGTGGTGTTCCTATGAATATTTCAAACTGTCAGGTGTCATTTACGAACAATTTGGCGCTTGTTAAGAAAGATGGTTTTGAACTGCGCTTTATCCCATCCACCTACCAGTCCGATGCTATCGCGTTTGGACTGGTAGGGACTACATCTTCTGGTGCTTCTGTATCGCACGGCGATTATGCCAGCACAGATGGCACAGAAGTGTACCTGATTGAATCAGGCGCAGGCAATGTTATGGCGTTCACCAACAGCAAAGAATTTGTTACTTCGGTGTTGGGGCTGCAATAAAAACAAAGAAAAAGGAGACAAAAGCAAGATGCAAAACGGCAAATCTCGTATCAAGCGCGTTGCAAGCGCCGTCATTGCCGGTGTTATGGCACTGCAAACAGTAGCACCTGTCATCTCATATGCTGATGATACAGCATCGTCTGTTGCCACAACAGATGACAGTGATGCTATTGCTAATGTGGACCCCGGAACGCCGGTACAAGTCGATGCAACAGCAAGTGAAGAACCGAGCGAGGCCCCATCATCATGGCCCTCACAAGCAGACGAAAATTCGGAGGAAACCAATTCCGACATTACGGATGAGGTTGCCAATGAGCATACCGATGCCGATACAGCCGATGAAACTCAGACTGTTGAAGAAGACGCTCCACAGCAGGATGAATCTACTTCGGAAGCAACAGATGCTGCACCTTCTCGAACTGTAACAGTCACACTCAATAAGAACGGCGGCGAATTCGAGCCTGAGTGGTTGGAGACAGCCAATGAAGACCCTATTGCTGCTTATCTTGGTACGGAAACGAACGATATTGTCGTAGAAGATACCGGAGATACGATTGTAGCCACTGTCACAGACAGAGACAGCATCGATATTCCTGTTGCACTTTCAAGTGATGAATCCCTGTACTTTACTGGATGGGATGTATCTTCCGGAAGTTACGATGCTGACAGCGAAACCCTGACATTTGAGGACGGTGTGGATGCCTATGTGTTAAGTGCAGTCTATAGTTCTGTTGTTGATGATGACCAGACTCTTGTTGAAAACAGAACAGAGTTTGACGAACAAACAAAGAGACAAGCTATCCAAGAAAGATTGAAATCATCTGGTATTAGCACATATGTATTGCGACCATCAGATAGTTATAATCAGCTCGACTTAGTAGTAGAGGGGCTTGCTTTTACATCAGATGATGGGCTTACTCAAACCTTTACTGCTCCTTATGACGGTGATTATATCATTACCGCCTATGGTGCAAATGGCGGTACAGGTAAGGGTAAATACCAAGGTTATCGTACGCCGGGGCGCGGCGGTAAGGCCGAGGGAACGATTCATCTGAGTGCAGGTCAAACCATCCACATCTATCTGGGTGAAGCTGGTGGTTACTGGTCTACGAACCGCACCTTTGGCGGTGGCGGTGGTCAGATTGATTGGGATAGAGCATGGTTCCCGGATGAAGACAACGGTCAAACCGACCGCTATCATGTTTTCGGCAGAGGCGGCGGCGCTACCTATGTAACTGTCGATGCTTGGACAATGGACCAGGCAGGAGAGGCTGCACACGATTATACCGATGCTGAAAAAGCGCAGAACAATGCGGCAGCGGAGGTTGCTAAGAAGCATGTTATCTTGCTTGCCGGTGGCGGCGGAGGCATGGGTGAATCTGGCGGTACTGCTGGCGGCGGCGGTCTTGAAGGTCAAGGTCCCGTTGCAAACCGATATTATGCAGGCGGTTTTCCTCCGTATTCCAATGCTTTTTCCTATGACGCCACGGTAGGTGGCACGACTCCCACGAATGGTCGTGTATTGACCTATGACGAGCGTGTTGATGCTAAGGTTTATCCGGCAACACAGACACGCGCAGGCTTTGGCTACCATTACACCATCTTAGGTGAACTGTACGATGCCAACCCTGCAAACCGCGACCCCGTATCCCTGCTGTTTGACGACGGACAGGCTCGTAACTACGGTTCGTTCTTCTACGGTGCAAACGGTATCACCTGTTCCGGTGCAGGCGGCGGTGGCTGGTTTGGTGGCGGCACAGACTACGCTTTTTCGGGCGGCGGCGGTTCTTCGTTCGTCAATACATCCGTCACCATTGATGGAAAACAGGTAGAAGTCAAGGATGCCGATTATGAAGTCGGTGGAAATATGAAATATGACTCTACCAATTCTGCACCTTACCTGATTAACGGTCGCGTTCTGATTCACATGGTCGGTACTACGCCGAAGATGAAGACCATTATGATGGAGGCTCAGAACGAAGATATCAGTTCCAGCCATGTGGATGATGCTGATGTCTATGGTCAGAAAGCCTATTTGAACAAAGGACAGGATGTTGCCAGCACAACGATTGCCTACACAGCTATCACATACTACAACATGGGCGACTTGATGACTGTAAACCCTGTCTGGGAATACAGCACAATGCTCAGCCCAACAGACCGAGATTGGAACGACTCCGTTGCAAAATCTATTGATAGTCGGTTGTCTGTATCGGTAGAAAATACCAATTTAGGTGTTCCAAATCCGGGAGATAAATACTACAACGCAGACTATCCCGGTTGGTATGCTGTAAAAAGTGTGATGACTATTACCAACCCTGTCAACACTATGTACAGCACAGAAAGGCTGACGAAGTATTATTTCCGCTGCAAGGGCATTGCAAGTTACACACTAAGCAGCGGCACAAAAACGATGTACGATAAAGGCGAACGTGGTGAACTTGCCATCGACTACAATATCTACATCAACCACGAAGGCGTTCATGTTTACTCTGACCGGAACATCATCAATGGCACTCCCACTTCAACTGTCGATGACACGATTGCCGCAACAGCAGGAAGAAGCGCCTCTACGTGGCAATATCCGCACATGGCATTGACTGATGTAAATAACATCAATACAATTCTTATCCAGTTTTCAAGCCATGGATTTAACACAAGCGACTCTATTTCCTACGACGCTTCGTATGCAGATTCCCTTGGCATTACAGGAAGTGGTAACCAGTATTCCTACATTTTCAAAGCCAAATCTAAAAACAGTGTAAGCACGGCAAACTGGGAAAAATTCCTGCAATCTATCACTTACACAACATACGATGCAGCAACATTTACATCCACGGGTGTATCTGGCGGTGTAACCATCTTCTGGTATGCCGACGAAAATCTGTGGGAGAACAATATGTTCTATGATTCTTCCAGTGGCCACTTCTACGCTTGCATCAACACTGGCAACAGCATTACATGGGGCGAAGCAAGAAATCGCGCTTTATCTATGTACAATAGCGCTTTGGACTGTTATGGTTATCTAGCCCACATTACAAGTCAGTCTGAACAAGATTACTTGTACACCCTGATGGATAAGAGCACACAAGGTTGGTTGGGTGCAACTCGTAAAGTTTCAGGAAATGAGTGGGATTGGTATTGGCGCGATGGCCCCGCAAATGAAACAAGCGAACCTTTCTTCCGCCAAAACGCAGATGGCACTTATGGCACACTGCTTTGGGGCTATGAAAACTGGGACAGTAAAACGGAGCCAAATAATAGTGGAGGCGTCGAGTGGTGCATGCACTATTATGGAAGCAATAGAGGCGTATGGAATGATTATATCGATTCTAATGGCGCAGTTACATCTTTCATTGTTGAATGGAGCAAAGATGGTCTGGTAGGTAATGACCACAGTGTTTCCGATACCGATGTTATTGGCACGCAAATCGTTGCTGAGCAGGAACAAAAAGTAAACAATGGTGAAGTGTCCGGTACTGTGTGGGCAGAAAACGACTATAACGGTCTTTTTGCTACAGATGAAGCAAAACTTCAGGATATAACAGTTCAGCTTATCTCTGACAATGGCACAATCGTTGCAACAGCACAGACGAATAAGCTCGGCCAATACGATTTTACAGGTCTTGCTCCCGGAAATTACTATGTGAAGTTTACATCGCAGAGCTTTGTTGGATACAATGCCGTGCCTGATGGTGGGAACTCTATTGTTCAGCAGGCATCTAAGGGTATCAACGATTCCTATGCACAGACCCCTGTATTTGCTCTGACTTATAACGATATTCTTGAAAAGAGTTTTGGTGTTTATGTTCCGAGTACCGTAAGCGGTTTTGCATGGGATGATGCGAACCAGAACGGCATTTATGATAACAGAGAAGCTAAAATTGCGAATGTCACCATCACACTGACAGATGCAGACGGTAACTCTTTGACGGATGTTTACGGCAATCCGATTGCCGCAGTTCTCACCGATGCAAACGGTAACTACAGCTTCACAAATGTGCGCCCGCGCAAAGAGATGAAGCTGACATTGACCTCCTCTAACACAGTAGACATCAGCAACGCTCGCGTCTCTCCCATCCCGGCATCCGGCGATGTAAAACTCACGAACAAGGCTGAAAAGTCTATTGGTATGCTGGAGTTCAACGGTGCGCCGACCTCTGCTACTACGGAAAAGAGCGGCAGCATGCTGACCTCTGCTACGATTGGAGAAATCTACATCAACAGCATGTCCGGTACAGGCATTACTCCCGTCAACGCAGAATATAAGAACTTTGCATTGAGTGCCAACAACTCTATTCGCGGCTATGTCTGGGTAGAGAGCGACTATAACGGTATCCTTGACGGCTGGCACGAAACGCAGGCTGACATCGATATTGAAGAGCCCGTCCTGAACGGTGTGAAAGTCACACTGAAAAACGCAGCAGGTGCAACTGTCGCAACTACTTATACAGATTTTGCCGGATACTATGAGTTCCTTGCTCTGAAACCCGGTACTTACAAGGTCGAGTATGAGGAGACAGATAGGACCGCTGCCGACAAAAAAGTTCTGCCGGAAGAATACGATTATTTTGGATTCACCGTTTCTCCAACAGCAACCACCGATAAAAAGACTCAGATGGGCAACGATTCCACGGCTGTCATACAGAACAACAAGGTAGCCAAGGCAGTATCGAAAACCTATCAGATTCCAGATACTCGTGTTGTAAACCTGAGTAATGAGAAGGATTTCTATGTCAGCACAGCCAACTGTGCGCTGTATATTCCTTCCAAGGTTTACGGTTACATCTGGCAGGATGACAACTACAACGGTATCCGCGAAGCTAACGAAACCCAAAATGTAGAAACACATATTTATCTGCGCCGCACTACAAAGTCGAAGTTTGCCGATGCAGATGAACAAGGAACAAACATCAGCGGTCATCTGCTGTATAAGTCTTACAATGTATTTGGTGAACTTATCGGTAATGGTGACTTGAATACGGCGACAGACGGTTACTACGAATACAATTGTCTTGAACCCGGCATCTACTATGTCGTATTTGATAATACATACGATTGCTACGGTCAAACCCTTATCAACCAAGGTAATGATGATACGCTGGATTCTGAGGCACAACCGAATATCTCGCTGGACCGCAGCCATATGTACTGCGCATGGATTGGAGATATTGAACTGCCCGTCAACACAAAGACAGAGTACAATGTGCTCAGCAAACACAACGACGCAGGTTTTATCCGTCTGTTGACAAGCTTTGATTTGAAGAAAGTCGAAGACCTGTCCGGCATTCCGTTTGAGAATGTAAAATTCGACTATGAAATCTACTCGAAGGCGGAAAATTTCGGAAAATCTGTATTTCCAGATGACCGTCATCAAGGAGCTCCTCAAATCTATGAAGGAGCAGAAGATTCAGGAAAATCCGTATTTTCGGATGATTCGAATGAGCTTTACACAACAGCGTCTATAGAGACTTTTGCTCAAGCGGAGCATCTTATTACTGATAAAGATGGTTTGATTCATTTTACAAATCAAGATATCGCCACCTATCATTTGACAGAAACAAAGACTCTGCCCGGCTATGTGCGAGATACAAAAACTCATGTTATCAAGGTTATGCCGGAAACAACAGTCGAGAACAATAACCTTGTTTGGAAAACCTACATTTCGGTAGATGGCGTTCGCCAGACCGACAACCTGTATACACTTAAAAACACAAGCGAAACAACAAACCTGACAGTCACCAAGAAATGGGATGACGCCAATGACCAAGATGGTATTCGTCAAAACGCAGTCATCACACTGAAAGGTACCGTTACATTGCCTGACGGCAAAACAGAAGCAGTTCCGCTCCAAAAAGCGTACACCGCGCTGTTCAAAGCAACGGATACTTACCTGAGTTATACATTCCGTTCAATTCCCGCTTATTATAAAGGACAGACAATCCAGTATACTGTCATCGAAAACCCGATGGATGGTTATACCGCTACGGTAGGCGCTACAACAGGTTCTGCTGATAAAGGCTACGCTATCACCGTTACAAATAAGCATGTCCCGCAGTTTGACGACTTTACGGTTACTAAAGTCTGGGATGACAGTAATAACATTGATGGTATGCGCCCCAACAGTGTTACTATCCACCTGAACGGCTCGGATGGTTCCTCTACGGAAGCAACATTGAGCAATGCAAAGGATTGGAAGTATACCTTTAAGCATATGCCGTTGTTTGATGCAAACGGTAACAAAATCACCTATACAATTACAGAAGATGCAGTAGCAGGGTATACCTACACCGTTACGAACGAAGGCCGCTCGTTCACAATCACGAACAGCCATGTGCAGGAAACATTCAGCATCCCCGTTACGAAGACTTGGGAAGACAATGGAAACCAAGATGGCGTTCGTCCGTCTGCCATCCACGTCACATTGATGGGTTCTGATGGAAATGTGTATGAAGCAAACCTGACAGCAGCAGGGAAGTGGAAATACGAATTCAAAGACCTGCCCCGTTATTGGATGGAAGGCGTTGCGATTGACTACACTCTGAACGAGGAAGCAGTCAATGGCTATACCTATAAAATCGAAGGCGATGCCGATACCGGATTCACAGTAACTAACGAACATATTTCTGCCGTTACGAATGTTGTTGTCAACAAGTATTGGGAGGATGCCGCGAACCAAGACGGTGTGCGCCCTGATTCTGTGGCAGTCACACTCTCTGGCTCTGACGGAAAAACATACAAGGCAACACTTACAAAAGATACCGGTTTCTCGAAGACCTTTGAGAACTTGCCTGTATTCTTCAATAACGGCACTAAAATCACCTACACAGTCACAGAGGATGCTGTTAATGGATATACCGGAAAAATCACGACCGATGATACCGGATATATCCTGAGCATTACGAACACGCACGCACCGGAAACCATCCGTAAAACAGTCACGAAGACATGGGATGATGGCAATGACCGAGACGGCATTCGCCCCACCAATGTAAAGATTGAACTGTACGGCACTGATGGAACACGCCGCACGCAGTATCTCACAAAGGATAATCATTGGAGTTACAGCTTTGAGAATCTGCCTAAATACCAAAACGAAGGTACGATTATCCTTTATACCATCAAGGAAGAAGCCGTAGACGGGTATACACAGAAATCCGTAACCACCACAGCCGGTTTCGACCTTACGAATACACATGAGATTCAGACAGCAGACTATGAGGTCAAGAAGGTATGGATTGACGATAATGACCGTGACGGCGCTCGTCCGACCTCTATCACCTTGACGCTCACCGGCTCTGATGGGTCTAAGTACACTAAACAGATGACAGCAGCCGATAACTGGAACGCAGTAACATTCGAGCGCGTCCCGATGTTTAACGGCGGAAAATACATCACATACACACTGACTGAAAATGAAGTTCCCTCGTATATCAATTCGATAGAAGTATCGGAGGACGGAAAGCATTTCACAGTCACGAACACACATGCACCCGACCATACCGTCATTAACATCACAGAGGTATGGCACGATAAGAATGACCAAGATGGTATTCGTCCGAGAAAGATGACAGCAGTCGTTGTTGGCTCCAACGGAAACCGGCATGAAGTGCCGCTGCATTCCTCCGGTGACTGGCATTATACTTGCGATGACCTTGTGAAGTATTGGAAGAACGGTCAGCTTGTTGATTATACCGTAGAAGCGGTTACGATTGACGGCTATACCTCTGAGGTAAAGAGTCTCGGCAATAATGTCTTCGAGGTACACAACACGCATATTCCCGAAACGATTTCCAAGACTGTCACTAAGACTTGGAAAGACAACGAAAATCAGGATGGTATTCGTCCCGCATCCGTAACGGTAACACTGACGGGAAGCAATGCAGTATCCAAGACCGCTACTCTCAATGAGGAAAACGGCTGGACTGCCACATTCGAGAACCTGCCGAAGCGCGACCATGGTAATATCGTTGCGTATAATGTGAAAGAATCGGATACAGCGGGCTATGAAGCCAGTGTCGTGAAGACGGAAGACGGATTCCAGCTCATCAATGAACACGATTCCGAAACGACTATGCGCACAGTGACACTTGTGTGGCGTGATGAAGATAACAGGGATGGCGTTCGCCCTGATGCTGTCACCTATACACTTCACGGTTCTGATGGCAGTGAACAGGAAAAGACAGTAAACAAGGATGATGCATGGGCTGATGTGGTATTTGAGGGTCTGCCTGTATATCAAAACGGTCAGAGAATCTCTTATACACTGACAGAATCCGCTATTGATGATTATACGAATGATATTCGCAGCAGCGGAAATACATTCACTATAACCAACACGCATATCCCTGAGACTGTCAATGTGGATGTCACGAAAATCTGGACAGACGGAGAAAATCAGGACGGTAACCGTCCGGATTCTATCTCTGTCATTCTGACAGGCAGTGATGGAAAACGGTATACGACAACCATCACGGCAGCAAACAACTGGAAACATACATTCCTAAAACTGCCCAAGTTCTTCAACGAGGGCACGCAAATCGAATATACGCTTACAGAAGATACCATGTCCGGTTACAGTGATGTGGTTGAAAAGAGAAGTGATTATGTATTTGTTCTGACGAATAAATACAGCCCCGCAACTGTGGATGTTACCATTGTCAAGAAATGGGACGATGACAACGACCGCGATGGCATGAGACCCGAATCTGTTGATATCGTATTGAATGGCAGTGACGGAAAACTCTATACAGGAACACTTTCTACGGAAAACGGGTATACCTGCGTATTCCAGTCTGTTCCGAAATACCATGACGGCGGCACTCTTATCAACTACACGATAGCTGAAGAGAAGATACCCGGATACACTACGACAATAGCAAAGGATGCATCCGGCTATAAGTTCACGCTGACCAACACGAAACCCATTGAGACGGTCACAAAGACTGTATCTAAGGTTTGGGAAGACAGCAATAACCAAGATGGTCTGCGTCCGTCCGCTATCACGGTCATTCTGACAGGTGATGATGGAAGCCGCCGCGTAAAGTCAGTGACTGCGGCAGAGAATTGGACGGTTACATTCGAAAATCTGCCGAAAAACCAAAATCATGGACAGAATATTCAGTATACCGTGTCGGAAGCATTTGTTTCCGGCTATACGGACAGGGTTGCTCAGAACGGAGATAACTACACCATCACCAATACACATACGCCCGCTGCTACTGAACTTTTTGTCACAAAGACTTGGAAGGATAACGGAAACAACGACGGTATGCGTCCAGACGAAATCACTGTCACGGCGCATGGCTCTGATGGCCGCAGCTATACCGAAAAATTGAATGCTGACAATCAGTGGTCTGTCATGTTCTCCAACCTGCCAAAATATGCAGATGGCAAGGTGATTGAGTATTCGCTGACCGAGGAATCTGTTCCGGGGTACACATCTTCTATCACACGCAACGGCAAGTCTTTTGTTCTTATCAACACGCATGTAGATGAGACAAAGAATATTACTATTACGAAGGCATGGAACGACGGGAATAACCAAGACGGGCTGCGTCCGAAGACCATTACGGCAGTCGTAAACGGCAGTGATGGCAGCGCACGATTCGTTCAGTTGTTCGAGGGACAGAACTGGGCAACCAACCTCAATAACCTGCCGAAATACAAGAATGGCACGGAAATCCAGTATACTGTGAAGGAGAACGCGATTTCCGGCTACGAAACCGAAATCAAACAGACGGGTGATAGCTACGCTATTACGAACTCGCATACGCCTGCCGTCGTTACTGTCTCTGCTGTAAAGGTCTGGGATGACGCAAACAATCAGGACGGTATTCGCCCGTCTCTGATTCAGGTCACGCTGACAGGTTCCGATGGTTCTGTGCGTAACGCAGCAATCACGAAAAACGATGGCTGGACCTATCAATTCAAAGACCTGCCGCAATACAAGAACGGCGTGAAGATTGACTATACCTTACAGGAAGCCAACAGCAATCCGTATACTTACGAGATTGTAAAGGGTTCTGATGAATACAGCTTCACCATCACAAACAACTATGTACCTGCTGTTGTGAATGTCCCTGTCACCACCGTTTGGGATGACGATAATAACCGCGACGGTATCCGCGCAAAAGAGACGGCCATTACATTGCATGGCTCGAACGGCAAAGTCTATCAGCGTATTGTGACAGGAAAAGACGATTTTGCAACAGTGTTCGAGGATGTGCCGAAGTCCTTCGATGAAGGCAGGGAAGTGGTATACACTGTCACTCAGAATGAGATGAATGGTTATACTGCCAATATCGCCAACACCGACAAGTACACATTCCAAATTACAAACACACACGAACCGGAGCGATTGGCTAAGACGGTTACTAAAGTCTGGGATGACAACAACAATCAGGATGGTCTGCGCCCGAACACATTGCGTATCGCTCTGACCGGAACCGATGGCACCTATATTGAAAAGAGCCTTTCCACTGCAAACAACTGGACAGAAGCCTTCGATGGTCTATACAAGTATTTCAAGGAAGGGACTCCGATTCAATACACCATCGATGAAGAAATGGTTGGTGGTTACGAGAAGGAAATCTCCGAAAAGGATAACCTTATCACTATCACAAACACACATGCACCGGAAAAGCTGGATTTGATTGTGAATGTCGTTTGGAACGATGCAAACAATCAGGACGGGTATCGCCCTGACGCTGCCACTATCCACATGAGTGGTACTGATGGCACGCAGGACACGAGAGATTTTACCAAGAGCTCTTCTTGGACGGCTATCGTGTTTAAGGACCTCGACCATTACAAGGACGGCAACGAAATCAAATACACTGTAACAGAGGACGAAATTCCGCAATACACAACCAGCATTGCCGTGAATGGTAATGTGGTAACGGTCACAAACACACACATCCCGGAAATTACGCTGCGTAATATCAGCGTTATTTGGGAAGATAACGATGACCAAGATGGTATTCGCCCCGACGCTGTCAATATCAAGCTCAAAGGAAACGACAAGCTCGTTGATTCCTCTGAACTGAATGAAGATGTCAAGTGGAAGCATTCCTTTACGAAGCTGCCTGTAAGAGAAAACGGAAACGAAATCTCTTATACGGCAGAAGAGAATGAGATTCCCGGCTACACGACTACTATCGAAAAAACAGATACGGGCTATGTATTCACCAATACACACATTCCAGAAACCGTAACGGTAACAGTGGATAAGGTTTGGGATGACAGCGAGAACCAAGACGGTTTACGCCCTGACTCCATTGACGTTATCCTCACAGGCTCCGATGGCAATACTTACAATGCCACTATCAGCGAAAAGGATAACTGGACTTACATCTTCGCAAATCTGCCGAAATACTTCAATGACGGAACTCTGGTTGAGTACAGCCTGCAGGAAGTCGAGACGGATGGATATGCAGGAACGGTCACGAAGGGCACTGACGGATACACGTTTACTATCAAGAATGACCACACACCGGCAGTAGTCGATATTCCTGTAACGAAAGTCTGGAACGACGATGAAGACCGCGACGGTCTGCGCCCGAACAGCATCCACGTTACGCTGACCGGCTCTGATGGCTCTACGTACAAGAAAGACTTGGAGAAAGATTCAGGGTACTCCACTATCTTCACAAGCCTGCCGAAGTATCATAACGGAGAACTCATCTCCTACAGCTTGGCAGAAACACCTGTTGAAGGATACGAGACAGACATTCAAGCAGCAGAATCCGGGTACGGCTTCACTATCACCAACACCCATGAAGTAAGCAAAAAGACCATTAAGGTCTCTAAGGTCTGGGATGATGCAGAGAATCAAGACGGTATTCGCCCCGATTCTGTCACTGTGACGCTCACGGGCTCTAACAACTCTAAATACACCGCAAAGCTGAACAAAGAAAACAACTGGACTTATACTTTTGAAGGCTTGTTCTGCAAAGCAGACGGCGCAACCATCAAATACGAAGTGTCGGAGAAAGATGTTGCCGGATATACTCCTTCTATCAAGGAAACAGAAGGCGGCTTTATCATCACGAACGCACACAAACCGGAAACGGTAACTATCAATATCGTAAAGAACTGGAACGACAGCCAGAACGCCGACAACATCCGTCCCGATGCAATCAGCATCACGCTGACCGGCTCTGACAACTCCTCTCGCAGCATCACATTGAACAAAGCGGGAGATTACAAGACGGCGGTTGATAGCCTACCGAAATTCCATGAAGGTAAACAGATTACCTACACGGTAACTGAAACACCTGTCGATGGATACACTTCTTCTGTGCAGGCGTCTGCAGATGGCTACTCATTCGTGGTTATCAATACACACACACCGGAAGTACATCATGAAAAGAAGGAAACGCCTACAACACCAAAGTTCGAAATCAAGGCAGAGCCTTCCACTACTATCATCCAGACCACAAACAAGCCTACCGGCGTATCGTTCTTTGATTCTTTGTTAGGCTAACCATAATACAAGAGCCCCATCTGCCAACAACAGGTGTGGCTCTTTTTTAGTACAAGCAGGTGAACTTATGAATATTGCATTTTGTGACGGGATGCTTTTACAAAATGAAGACTGGGAAAACCCACGGTTTTAACCGTGGGATGAAAGGTCGTGCCTTAGAGCTCATTTGGAATAAGTGATTTTCAAGCTACTATATTATGTAGTTGCGTTCATATGTCTGTAACAACATTGTACCTAAAATGTGATATAATAGATACATGAAAAAGGAATACAGACGCACTAAAACAACCGTTTTTATGATAAACTATCACTTTGTGTTTTGTCCGCGCTATCGGAGGAAACTGTTTCTGATAGATGGTTTTGAAGCTCGTTTTAAGGAACTGGTAACTCAAATTTGTGAGCAAAACGACATGGTGATACTGGCAATGGAATGCCATATTGACCATTGCCATCTTTTTGTGAACGCCCCGCCCACACTGAGTGCGGCGGACATTATGAAAATCATCAAAGGAAACACCAGCAGACAATTAAAGCAAGAGTTCTTTTCCAATGTCGATATGCAAATGTGGACACGCAGCTATTTTGTAAGCACTGCCGGGGATGTGTCTAATGCCACAATTCAACGCTATGTTGAAGAACAAAAAACGAGAGGAGGTTAATCATGGCTTTCGGAAGCAAAAATAGCACACCGTCGTTTGTGTTGACGCTGCCGTTGGATATAAATCTCAATGAGCAAGACTATCTGTACAAAGAGTTTAAGAAATGTGGCATCATCTATAACCAACTTGTCAGCGTGACCATAAAGATGTGGCATCAACTCCGCAAGACGCGCAAGTATCGGGAACTGATGGCAGCTATTGCTAAATCAGCTTCCGATAGCGATGAGCAGAAAACTCTCTATAAGCAACGTGAGAAGATACTTAAAGAGCATCATTTTTCCGAAGACAGCTTTCATAAATTGGTGGTGCCGTATGCAAAACACTATGCTATACACTCACATGTAGCGCAGGCAATTGCTACCGATGTCTGGAAAGCGTGGAAATCTTTCTTCTTTAGTAAAGGAAAAGAAGTTCATTACAAAAGACTGGACGATGTATCTTCTATCTCCGGAAAGAATAACGCTACTGGCATTGTACTTCGCCCGGCAAAGCTCACCACGAGTAACCTTGCATCAGCAAAACGCAAAGTACAGAAAACTGTCGAACAGCGATACTATAAAGCATACGGGCAATCTGACCCTAAAGATGATAAAAAGGTCATTCTTCCTGATTCTGTAATACCGCAAATGGAAGCTGAAATCGCTGTTGCCGTTGCAAAAGTAAAACCGGCAGTTGGAAATGGCTCTTTGCGCATCGTGTATGGCAAACATGAATTCCCTGTTGTGGTGCGTAACTCTAACACTCAGACAGGAAAATATCAGCAAGAAGCGCTCAAATGCGGCGTAAAATTTTGCCGCATAACGCGCAAGTGGGTCAAAATCAAGTGGAAGTATTACGCTCAGCTTGTTTTGGAAGGCTATCCTCCCACCAAATGTGACAGCAACGGCGTGATAAAGCATCCTATCAAGCAGGGTTGTGTTGGTCTTGACATCGGCACGCAGACACTTGCCATCAGCGGCAGCGACATCTGCGATTTGAGATTGCTTGCACCATCAGCAAGAGCGCAAGCTAAAGGTCTCGTCAACGAGATTGCTCGCACACAACGAGCAATGGACCGCTCACGTCGCGCTACGAATCCAGACTGTTATAATCCAGATGGCACGATAAAGAGGCTGAAGTGCCAGCATGGTCATAAACAAAAGCGCGACTGGAAATACAGTAAGCGCTATTATCGCTTGCGAGCAAGGCTGCGTGACTTAAATCGCCGACTGGCTGACATCCGTAAGATGGAACACAACATCCTTGCTAATGAGTTGCTGGAACATGGCAATGAGTTTATTGTTGAAGACATGAACTATAAAGCCTTGCAGAAGCGCAGCAAAGAAACGAAGGTTAATGCCAAAACCGGCAGGATACATACCAAAAAGCGATTTGGCAAATCGCTAAGCCGCTGCGCTCCTGCAATGTTTATCACTATCCTCACAAACAAAGTGACAAGATACGGTGGCAAAGTCATCAAGGTAAGCACCTTTGAGACGAAGGCCTCGCAATTCGACCATACGGATGAAAGCTACACCAAGAAGAAGCTATCCGAACGGATGGCCCATCTCAGCAGTGGAGAAGTGGTCCAGCGTGACCTGTATTCCGCTTTTCTGCTTGAACATATAGATACCGAATCTTTGGAATACAATACAGAAGCTCTTAAATCAGCTTTTCCTGCATTCTTAAAGATGCACGAAAATACAAAAAAGCACTTGCAGAAGGAAGAGAACAACCTTCCTGCAAGTGTAGGATTCTAAAAAATGGTTTTCCGGGGGACTCGACACGTTCCTCGTTAGAGAACTGCCTCGCAAGAGGTGAAACTCCACAGGAGGATGCACTTAAAAAGCTGGGAACGCAGACAAGTATGTTGGTCAACCTTTCAAGGCTGGATGCTCATGGAAAGCTACATCCGTAGCTTTTTGTGGGAAACCGCGTAACTCGCTGCCTTGTAGTGGTATGGTGATGAGCCATGCCACTGCCACCCAGGAATCCCACGATTTTAATCGTGGGAGGTGTCAAGGTTACTTGGAACGATGAAAACAACAAGGATAATATCCGTCCCGACAAAGTCACTGTAAAGCTGACTGACGGAACAACGGTAGTATCCACAAAAGAAGTCAAGAACGATAGCTGGAAACATATCTTTGAAGACATTCCTGTTTTCAACGGAAGCGATAAGGTATCGTACACCATTACACAGGATGCGGTGAACGGTTATACAACAGAAATCAAGGCATCTGATGATGGCAATACCATTGAAATCATCAATACGCACATTTCTGTTGTTCCTCCGAAGGAAGAACCCAAGAAGAAAGAACCTGCAACGCCTGCACCTGTGGTAGAAGTCAAGGTTGAACAGCCTGCACCCACGGTGACTCTGATTCAGACCACAAATAAGCCGACCGGCATCTCGTTCTTTGAGAGTCTGTTCGCTAAATAATTAACAAGGCGGCGTATAGAGGTTTTATTCCCTATACGCCGCCTTGTATTTTTGTGAGAAAATTGCTTGACGCAATGTGCGAACTGCGTAGAATGAATCTTGTACGATAGATAACATCTACTTAGGCGCATTCCCGCGTTCGTACATTTCACAATTTGTCGTAAGGCAGACTTTCCATAACAGTGGAGAGCCTGCCTTTTTTATTACGAACTGTCTTGAAAGGAGACATACATTATGACTAACGTCAACAATTTCGTTATTATCGGCCGTCTTGCTGCAGATGCTGAGGACTTCAATGCTGGCAACAACACATACACCAGCTTCCGGCTTGCCGTGAACCGTGGGCAGAACAAGGATGCCAGTTTCATTCCCGTCCGTGCGCCGCGAAAGTTCATCAGCGACAACCTGCGTGCCAAGCTGACCAAGGGTGAGTGCGTTATGGTTTCCGGGCGTTTCGAGTCCGGCAGCTACGAGAAGGATGGGCAGAAGAAGCACTTCGACCACCTGAGCGCAGCCGCTATTCAGCATGATGTCAGCGGCAACTTCTCTGAAGGTTTGCTGATGGGCAACCTGACGGCTGATGTGACGACGCGCAATACCCAGAACGGCAGCACGATGATTACCTTCACCGTTGCCAGCAACCGCTCTTACCAGAAGAATGGCAATTGGGAGAACAGCGCATCTTACATCTCCTGCGCCGCTACCGGCAAGGTTGCTGAGTTCATCGCCGCCCATTTTCACAAGGGCGACCCCATTATGCTCACTGGCATGCTGACCAGCAGCACTTACCAGAACAAGG
>OJME01001227.1_pt1 | contig 21328 bp, 11 predicted proteins | sample 1597151 | NCBI WGS metagenome assembly OJME01 (sample SAMEA2452118, study PRJEB22498) | human gut metagenome | biome: human feces; feature: human gut; material: feces | place: Australia | collected 2012
AACGGGTTCAAGCTCATCCGGACCGAGTGAACAGTTGACACCGAGAGCGTCAACACCGAGTCCCGTAAGAGTGACAGCCGCACAGGCAGGGGATACACCCGTAAATGTTCGTCCGTTTCTCTCAAAGGTCATTGTTGTGAGGATAGGTTTGTCGCAATTTTCCTTTGCGGCAAGGACTGCGGCTTTAAGCTCGTAAAGGTCGGTCATTGTTTCAAAAACTATGACATCGGCATCTTTACCGGCAAGAATCTGCTGTTTGTAATACTCATAAGCCTCGTCAAATTTCATTGAACCGGCAGGTTCAAGCAGCTGACCTATCGGACCGATATCAAGGGCAACGAGAGCGTCTGTACCCTCAACGGCTTTTCTTGCAATCTTAACACCGGCGCCGATGATTTCTTCAACGCTGTAACCGCTGTCCTGAAGCTTGTAGGCATTTGCGCCGAAGGTGTTTGCGTACACAATGTCAGATCCGGCATCAATATACCTCCTGTGAAAGCTCTCGATAAGCTCGGGGTGAGTAATGTTCAGCACCTCAGGCACATGGTCGTACTTTACACCGCTTTTCTGAATGAGAGTTCCTGTTGCACCGTCAAGCAGAATAAAATTCTTTTGGTTGAGATATTCACTAAAGTTTGAAAAATTCTTAAACACCACAATGTTCCCCATTTCTTCTGAAGCGACATTTGCCTTTCATACTGCAAATTGCACACCCTCGTTTTCTTCGTTCAATCGGATTGTCTGAAATTCCGAGAACCGCCGTAACCGACTTTGACGGCACAAGCAGACAGCTGTCGCCTGTTGTAAGACCTATTTTTCTCGGAGCGTCAAGTATTCTCAGATACTCCTTCTGCATCTCAATAGGATAGTCCCCATAGCCGGGGCTGAAACGGAAGGTCATATACTTTCCGCTGTATTTTTCGGCAAGGATTTCGTCAACCTTTTGACACACCTGTTCAACGGCAACGCTTGCAAAGCTGTCAAGCACAACCGCCCTTGCCATATCGGAAATCTGACTTATACGGATAAGCTTGTCAATTTCCGAACCGATTGTCGCACACATCATAACGGCTGTGTGGCAGCCCTCAAGGTGCTTTTTTATATCATTGCCGAGTAAAATATCGTCAAACGGAGCTTTGCGTTCAACATAGAGAAATCTCGGCTCTGCTGTTTTCAATATTTCTTTTTCGCATTCATCCATCAGCACATCCATGCGGTAATTAAGGCTGATTCCTGCACCGCCGAGGTAGCGTATAGCCTCTTTGCGGTTTAATCTGTCAAGCGTTATCATAAAAGACTTGACACCGCCTCCGTAATTTTTCTTGCAACATACGGGTTGTTCATTGTGTAGAGGTGGATGCCGTCAACACCGTGTGCGATAAGGTCAACAATCTGGTCAACCGCATATGCAATGCCTGCGTCACGCAAAGCCTCGGGCCTTGTATCATACTTCTGCATAATCTTTGCAAATTTTGCAGGAAGGCTTGCACCGCACATTGAAACCATTCTTTCAATCTGACTTTTGCTTGTTACAGGCATAATACCTGCCTCAATCGGAACATTCACGCCTGCAATCTTCGCTCTTTCAAGAAAGCGATAGTAAACGGAGTTGTCAAAGAAAAGCTGTGAAATAAGATGGCTTGCACCCGACTCAACCTTTTTGCGAAGGTTGTGAATGTCCTCAACCTCATCGGTTGCCTCGCTGTGAACCTCGGGATAACAAGCGCCGGCAATGTCAAAATCACCCTGTGACGCAATGTATCTGCACAAATCGCTTGCATAAGCGAAATCCTTCTGCGGTTCAACACCTTCAACCCTGTCACCACGGAGTGCAAGAATATTCTCAATGCCGTTCTCTTTAAAAAGCGCAAGGTTGCGGTCAATATCAGCCTTTGTGCTGTTAATGCAGGTGAGGTGTGCCACGGATTCAACTCCGAAATCTCTCTTGATTTTTGTTGCGATTTCGCAGGTACGGCTCTTTGAACCGCTGCCGCCTGCGCTGTATGTTACGCTGATGAAGTCAGGCTTTAAAGCCGAAATTTCTTCAAGCTTGCCGTAAACCGATTCAATCGGAGAGGTCTTTTTAGGCGGAAATACTTCAAAAGAAAAAACTGTTTTTCCGCTGTTAAATAAATTGCTTATTTTCATATATAAACACCTCGGTAATGGTTTTGTTAAACTTGATTAATTATAGCATAAATAATTTTTGCATACAATACTGTTTTGGTGGGTTTTGTCGTTTAAGACTATCATTTTTTTGGAAGTTTGGGTATAAGCAAAAATTATATCAAAGAGTTTTATAATAATTATAATTTTGTTAACAAACCAAATTCACCACTACAGAGTATAAATTTACTTTCATAATAAAGCAAAAATTGCATCAATGCCGTATTCGGGCATCTGATGCAATTCCTTTATCCGAGTATCTTCTCGAATAGATTGCGGTGGCACACCGCCGACCGCAATTTTCAATTTTCCATTTTCAACTTTCAATTTTAAAAAATCACAGATGCAAAATCAGCTTTGCAACGCCGAAATAGATAAGCAATGAAAGCGAGTCGCAGACTGTTGAAATGAGCGGATTCGCCATAACGGCAGGGTCAAAGCCGACCTTGCTTGCCAAAAGAGGCAGACTGCTGCCGACAAGCTTTGCCATAATAATTGTGCCGACAAGCGTAAGCGAAATTACAAGGGCAATCATAAATGCGTTTTCCTGACCGTTGAGATCAAACAAAAGCAGTTTTACAAAGTTTGCCGCCGCAAGGGTAATACCGCAAAGAATTGACACCCTGAATTCTTTCCACAGCACAAGGAAAATGCTCCTGAAATGAATTTCACCGAGCGACAACGCACGGATTACGGAAACCGACGCCTGAGAACCTGCGTTACCGCCCGAACCCGTAATCATCGGGATAAATGATGAGAGAATCAAAACATTTGCAAGCACAGCCTCAAATGATGAGATAATCGCACTTGTAAAGGTTGCCGAAAGCATGAGTATAAGCAGCCACGGCGCTCTCTTTTTGTACAGACCGAAAACGCTTGTTTTCATATACGGTTTGTCAGACGGCAATACGGCTGCCATCTTTTCGATATCCTCGGTAGCCTCTTCCTGAATAACATCAATAGCGTCGTCAATTGTTACGATACCGACAAGTCGGTTTTCGTTATCAACAACAGGAAGAGCAAGGAAGTTATAGTTTGAGAACATCTGGGCAACCTGCTCCTGATCGGCAAGAGTAGTTACCGAGATAACATTTTCCTCCATAATCGACTTTACAAGCTCGTCATCGTCGGCAAGCAAAAGGTCTTTTACGGTGGTAATACCGATAAGCTTGTTGTTGGCATCGGTTACATAGCAGGTGTAGATTGTTTCCTTGTCAACACCTGTTCTTCTGATTCTTTTAATAGCCATTTCAGCCGTCATATCGGGACGAAGCACAATAAACTCGGTTGTCATAATCGAGCCTGCGCTGTCCTCGGGATATTTTAAAAGCTCGTTAATCTGCTTTCTCATATCCTTGTCGGCCTGTCTTAAAATACGCTTTACAACATTGGCAGGCATTTCCTCAATAAGGTCAACGGCGTCATCGACAAATAACTCATCGACAACCTCTTTCAGTTCGCTGTCGCTGAAGCCGTGGATAAGGAATTCCTGAGTTTCGTCATCCATTTCGACAAAGGTTTCCGCCGCAAGCTCCTTTGGCAGAATACGAAACAGAATCGGCATTTTTTCATCCTGTAGATTTTCAAAAACCGCCGCAATGTCAAACGGTTTCATCGTAATCAAAATGTCACGCAAAGTGCTGAACTTTTTGTCATCAAGCAACACTTTGATAGTTTCGGTAAGGGTTACGTTAACCTGTTCCATCATCTTTTCCTCCTTTTTAATTCAATTGGAAGTAAAGACGGTGTCACCCTGAGTATTAAATTAAATCAATTCAAATTAAAATAAAAATACAAAGCAAAATCAATAAAACAAAATGAACGCATAAGCGCACATTCTGTTGCAACTTCGCCCGGGTACAGCGCCTTTATTACCGTCTGCGTCCATTAAGTTTTCACCTCATTCGCATTTAAATTCGGGCAAAAGCCCGTACATATTTATTTTATTCTTTTTTATGTCCGATGTCAACGGATTTATCCGCTAAAAATCCACTTTGCAAACATTTTACATTATCCTCTGTAACAGCTTGGTAACTCGGTATAATATTTCTTGCTTTTTGAAGTGTATCAATGTATAATGAATATGCATGATTTAAAATAAAATTTCAAAGATTGGAGATTAACCGTTATGACAGATATGGTTAAAAAATATGTTCCCTATGCGGTAATAATTTTGCTTGTTTATATGCTGTTGCCGCTTGTGTTTATTCCGGGCGCAATGCAGAAGTTTTCACCCGTTGCATATGACTTTGTGTTCCCGATTACAGCAATCGGCTGTTCGGCACACTACTGCTCAAAACACGGACTTGACTTTCTCTTTGCACTCATTGCGCCGATTATTTATCTTCCGAGTATGCTCATCTACAACGGTGGATTTTCTTCAAGCACACTTTCAACAAACCTTATTCTCCTCGTAGTTTATCTTGTTGCCGGAATTTTCGGACTTTTCCTCGGCGACCTTGCTTTCGGTGACAAGCGCCGTCAGAAAGAAAAGGCAGAACAGGAAGAAGCAGAGGAAATGCTCCTTGAGGCAAAGCGCCGTGAAAAGGAAGAGCTTGAGGACATGACTTCATCAAGCAAAAAGTCCGAAAGAAAAGCACCTTACAGACAGGAACGCAAGCCTGCACGCAAACCGTCACCTGCACCGCAGAAAGCCGAAACAGCAGATGACGACGATTTTGATTATGACAAGTACCTTTCCGGTATTGACAGAAAGCAAGATCCGAACGAAAGCGAAATTGACGATATCTTAAACGAATTTAGACACTAACGGCGAGCCGCCGTTCCCAGTTCGTGCAGATAGTATTTATAAGGGCGAAAATAAAATGCCCGAGCAGAACTCTATAACTAAAAATGTAAAATTAAAGTCGGGAAGACAATTTGCGAAATGCAAAGCATTGTCTTCCCGACTGTTTTTGTTTAATCAGCAGGGGTGTTCATCGGACACCCGCCAAGTAATGACAGAAAATTTATGATGAAAATAAACTGTATGAATGAGATACAGAATTGCAGTTACTTTGTAACATTTATATCATTTAATTTACAATATTATTTGTACCATTATTTTTGTTTAAATCAACCCAACGATATACTTCTGAATCAAGGTTGCGTCAACAACACTGATTTCACCGTCATGGTTTACATCGCTGTTAAAAAGCTGAGTCTTGCCGAATTCTACAATACCTGCAACATATTTCTGAACAGATGTTGCATCTACAACCGTAATGTTTCCGTCTGGATATACATCACCGCAAGTCAGGCAGTTCAATTTGCCACCAATCGTTGTTTTACACTCTGCGCCGTTTTTAAGTCTGCAATATTTATAAGCCATAAGGCCCGTATCCTCGCCAAGCTGTCTTGAAATATAAAACTCCGCATAGCCGTTCTTATCGGGGACAAAAGATGTTACCGCACCTCCGCTGACAAAATATGCGCCCGAGGTTGCATAGCAAGGTTTGCCGCTGCTGTCTGTACCGAAATCCTCATATGTAAAATCAAAATTCTTGTATGTGCCATCGCTGAGTTTTCCGGTCATTGTGTCATCATCATTAAAGACATCAGGAAAATAGTCGGAGAGTTTAATCCTTATCTTAACATATTCTCCGCCTGTTGAATCATAATTGAATTTCATACCCGTATTACCAAAATAACGATTATTCGCTGTTATCATATGGCGAGTAAATTCCTGATTTTTCGGGAGATTTACAAACTTCGGTGCATCAATACAGTCCTTAAACATCACGCTGTACTTTTGATAATCCGTTGATATGAACATTGCCCCGAAATTCTTTGCCGTATTTTCGGTATATCCCGTTGTTGTAACAAAAAGCTGATTGTTTGAGATTTTCTGCGTTGTACCTGTAACTTCAAAGTCCTTGCGATCTTCATACTCGCTTACCGCACCTGTCATAAGAACCGAACCGACGGTAAGCACACCGCACATTGCGATTGCAGTTATTTTTTTAATTATATTTTTCATTGTTTACACCTATTTATGTTGTTTAGCTATCCAAACCGACAATATGTTTCTGAATCAAGGTTGAGTCAACAACACTGATTTCACCGTCATGGTTTACATCGCTGTTAAAAAGCTGAAGCTTGTCAAAGTCCTCAATACCTGCAACATATTTTTGAACAAGCGTTGCATCAGTAACAGAAATGTATCCGTTTAAATCCGTATCACCGCAAGTTAAACCGACCAGAGTATCTCCGATTATTCCGTAATCGCAATGAGCTCCGTCTTTAAGTCTGCAATAGCGGTATGACATTACTTTTGTATCTACGCCAAGCTGTCTTGAAACATATATTTCAGCATAGCCGTCCTTATCGGGAGCAAAGGATGTTACCGCACCTCCGTTTGTCGCATATGCGCCGGATTCCGCATAGCAATTAACACCGATGCTGTCAGTTCCGAAATCTTCGTATGTAAAATCAAAATCCTTGTAAGAACCGTCGCTGAGCTCAGCAGTCATTGTTCCGTTTTCATTGAACAGACGGGAAAAATCGGAAAGCTTGATTTTTACCTTAACATATTCACCGCCTGTTTTGTCAAACTGATAGAATGTCTGAACATTACCGAAATAACTGTGTCCCTGCGTCATCATATATTTTACGAATTTTTCGCCCTTTGGAAGATTTACAAAATTCGGTGCATTGATACAATCCTTAAACCATATATCGTAATCCTTTTCTTCGGTTGTTTGGAACTTTGCACCGAAATTTTTATCGGTATTTTCAGTGTATCCCGTTGTTGTCACAAAAAGCTGATTGTTTGAAATTTTCTGCGTTGTACCTGTAACTTCAAAGTCCTTGTGATTTTCATCCTCGCTTACCGCACCTGTCATAAGAACCGAACCGACAGTAAGCACACCGCACATTGCGATTGCAGTTATTTTTTTAATTATATTTTTCATTGTTATCCTCCGTGTTTGTAATTTTATCCGCAAATTTGTTCATACTTGTTTAAGTTTATCAATCTATTTTTCTTATGTCAATAATTTTAAAATAAATTCGGCATTTACGGCAAGATATGCGTATTTTTCAAATATTAACTATTACAAATGACAGACAAAATACTCGGTCATTTCTGTTTTAAACAATTGGTCTTTAAACAAAAAACAGACTGCATCGTGATGCAGTCTGCTGTAAATTATGACGCACGCTCACATATTACATAGTAACGGTCAAAACCGCCGTTGCCGTCACTTATGCAGGTAAACATCGTGAGCAAATCTCTGTCCTTCTGCAAATAGCAGTCGCCTGATTCGCTCGGCTTATTGACTTTGGTTTCAACGACCTTGTAATTGAGTGTATCCCAATAATTTGTGATTGAAACCCTGTCACCGATTTTGAGGTTGCGGAGGTTGTCAAAGAATATTCGACCGATGTATCCCGTGTGACCTGCAAGGACTGCGTTTGTATTCTTACCGCCGATCGGCAATGAGGTTGCACTCATATGTGCCGCACCGTAGCTCATATTTGAGCTGTTCGCACCGAGGTAAATCGGCAGACGCATATTTATTGTTTCGGCGGTAACATAGCCGTAAATACCGTCGGTTATGCCGTAATCCTCAAGATTGACGGCAGCCTGTGAATAGGTATCGTTGCGGAGCATTTCATACTGGTTTGTTTCAAGTTTTTTGTTGTAGGCAACGCTGTCATTGAAAAGTCTGTCGAGGTCAGCCTTGAAAACAACGGGCTGTTTGGAGGTACGCTTGCCGTCCCTGTCAATTTTGTAACCCTCTTCGTCAACCTTGCCGTCCTTGACCGCCTGTTCAAAAGAGCCGTCCTCAACTTCTTCAACACGGGTGTCAAAGCCGTCAGCCTCACCGTTTGAAATCTGTGTTCCGATAAAATTTGATATAGGGGGGAATGCGACAAGACCTATTCCGACAACGAGCATTGCTATTGCCACACCCGTAAGTATTTTTTTAATCATCGGAATCACCGCCCGAATCATTCTGATTTTCGTCAGCCAAGTCATCTCTCAGCCGTTTTGCACCGTTTGACTTCTTCTTTTTACGCTTGAGCAGAAATACAACCACAAACACAACAAGTGCAACAAAGCCGACAATTATGCCGATTGCGACTGCATAAGGGATTTTGTAACCGAGAAAGAATATGTAACCGTTGTCAAACTTTGCAAGTGACACACCTGTTTCAACATATTTAGTATCATCGTATGCAACATGCTTGCCACGCACGAGAAGTCTGTGAGTATTAACGCCGTATGGGGTACAGGTGAGGAGCGTTACAAGGTCTTCGCCGTCAACAATCCGCAAGGAATTGATTTCCGAGGGAAGAACAACTTCGATTTGATCAACCTCATATTTCAGCGTTCTGTCGAGGATATGAACATAAAACTCATCGCCGACTTTTATATCGGTGAGGTAATCAAAAAATGTTTCGCCCGGATAACCCGAATGGGCAGAAATTACGGAATGTGTGCTTGTACCGCCGACAGGCAGGGAAGTATTTTGAAGATGTCCTGCACCTTTGGAAAGAACCTCTTCGCTTGTGCCGTGATAAATCGGCAGATAAACATTGATTTTCGGCACATCAATATAGCCGATAAGACCGTTATCATCAACATTGAGAGTTTTCTCATAATTTGCGCCGATTTTCTGAAAAGCCTTTTCGTCGAACGGGTCGGTAATTATCATATTATTTGAAAGGCTGTTATTGTACTTAGCAGCCTCTTCAAACATTTTTTGAGTTTTCTCACTCGGCATCTGAGCAACCCTGTTGGTGTACTCCTTAACCATGCTTCGACTGACATAGTTATTAATTGCGGAGCTGACAAGCGGATAGCTCATTATGCCGATGCCCGCAACAAATATTAAAGCTATTAGTAAAATTGACAGCTTTCGTTTCATAAAATTTTCCTTTTCTGCGTGTTTTGTTCCGTTGTTATTATACTATATTTTGCCGTGCAGGGCAATATATCGACAGCACAGCGATTTGTGCGAACAGTAGGGGCGTTCATTGGACGCCCGCAAGTAAAGACACAACTTGTCTGTTATATTATTGTTTTATAAATGCGATATTGTGATTACTGAATTGTAGGAGCGAACCGTGTTCGCCCGTTCGTGTGCAATGCACACGATTGCACGCATTGCGTGCAAAATTGAATACACAATTTATGTTATATCAAAACATATGTGTATGGACATAATGTTTCATCAAGCGGGCGTCCAATGAACGCCCCTACAAATTATACACTACTTTTTTGTATAAAAAGCTATGTGTATAAACATATAAATTCATCAAGTGGACGGATAATATCCGCCTCTGCGGCTCTTCTGTAAATAGAACGGGGATGCGTTGCCGCATCCCCTGAAAATTACATATATCACAGATTTTAAGATAAAGATATTCGATTAATTATTTAGCTGCTTTCTTTCTCTTAAGAACAAAGAGGAGAACGCCTGCACAAGCGATAAGTGCTGCACCGCCAACATAGAACATCATTGTACCCATACCACCTGTTGAAGGAACTGTTACAGGATAATCAGGAACTTCTACCTGATTTACTGTGCTTGAATTACCGTCAACTGTAACTGTGATAACACCTGTTGTGCTAATAACAACTGTGTACTCAGAAGAGTTGAGGTTGTAACCTGCAGGAGCTACTGTCTCCTTAACCTTGTATGTACCTGCAGCGAGCTTTGCAAATGTAACATTACCGCTACTGTCTGTTGTCTTAGTGTCAATCAATGTGCCCTCTTTTGTCTTGAGCTCAAATGTTGCATTGCCAAGACCCGTCTTGTTATCTGTTGTGCCATCATACTTGAATACAGGAAGGTCGAATGTGTAAACATATACTGTTCCACCGGACTTTTCAGTCTGACCGTATGTGTTTGTGTATGTAAGTCTGTCGCTGTTGCTGTTGGCTGTTGTAGCGTTGCCTGAAACAGCTGTATCCTTAAGAATTGCTGTAAGTGTTACAGTAACATCTGAACTTGCATAGAAGTTGTTTGTGCCTTCCTTAGCAGCTTTAAGATAAGACTCTGAAAGAGAAATCTTAATATCTGACTGTGATGAAGCATCTACTGTGTAATCTGAAGTTGAAAGTTTAGTGTTGTCAACCTTAACTTCTGTTACAGCAGGAGTATCAAAGCTACCTGAAAGGTTATCGTGGATTGTGTACTCAGTAAGCGGAACTTCCTTAGAACCTGTAACTGAAGCTGTGAGCTTAAATGTTACTGTGTCGCCTGCAGAAGCAGTTGTCTTCTTAGTATCGATGTCGCCACCAACGATTTCCTTAGAAACTTCAACTGCACCTGTGTTAATCTTGAGTTCGATTGGAGCTTCTGCTGAACCCTGAGTTGTCTTTGTGCCCTCAGGAAGAGCAAAGAGAGCGCCGCCCTTTTTCTTTACGCTTGTTTCAGCAGGCTGGCCTGTAACCTTAACATAGTAAACACCTGCTTCATTTGTACCGAAGTTGTAAACATCTTCGTCAGAAGCGAATGTGTGGTCACCCTTGCTGTCTGCAAATGTTGCATTTTCGCAAGCCTCGAGAAGAGCCTTTGAATCGTTACCTGATGCATTTTTCCAAGTCTTGAGCGCTGTTGCAACAGCTGTGCCACCCTGGATTTCTGTATATTCGCCTGTTGTTGTGTTAATTTTTGCTACCTTATAAACATTTACTGTAAAGCCGTTCTTGCCCTTGATAAATGCGTTATAAGCATCGCTTGTAGCAGCGCTTGCTGAGAATGGAATCATGAGAGCAATCATCATTACTGCGAGAACTGCCGCAAAGATTTTCTTTGTAGTTTTCATTTTTCTTTCTCCTTTGTGTTTGATTTAATATATGTAATTATATTCTAACCGAATGGTTAAACGGGTTGGGGTGGCTGCATGGCGGACACCGGCTAACAACGGTGTCCGTAGCAGTCAAAGAGGTTTTCTATGGAAGAAACATATGATTAAAAAATCACCTGTTCTAACAAGTTAAATCATATTGGGTTACTTTCTGCATCTTGCTCTGCGTTTTTTACGACCTTTTCCGTAATAGATTGCGTAACCCGTGAACATTGTCACCGCAAGACCTGCAACTGACAAACCGAGAACAAAATAACCGTTCATTCCGTCACCGCTTGCCGAAGGCATTGTAATTGCGCCGTCAACATAATCATATGTAACATCGTACTTACCCTCAACAGGAAGTGTGAAGTAGATGAGTGTGTAGTTCGGGGTGTAACCCTCTGACGGTTTGTACTCAAACAGACAGTATGTCTGATATGTTGAAGTACCCTTTAAGTAGTTATCGGAACTGCTGTTCCAAACAACATTGCCGCCTGATTTTGTAAACTCACCCTGACCGTCCTTGAAGATTGTCAGATTGTCAAACTCAGCCTTACCGTTCCTGTCTGTATTTTTAGAAGTCATATGAGCTTTCATTGTGGCATCTTTTGTGGCATCTTTAATGATTGTATTGATATCACTTGCAGTAAAGATTCCCTCACGAGATACCTTCATCACAGCAAATTCCGTATCACTTACATTACCGCCTGTCTGATTCTTCTTGTTTACTGTTGCACTTCCGTGTGTGGTTTCATTTTCAAACACGGCTTTTTCAACAGGAGAAGAATTGTTGAAGTAAGTTGCAAGCTGAGCATCGGTTTTGCCTTCAATATCTGAGTTCTTAACCTTAATGTACTTAGCCGCCGTTACTTCGCCGCCTTCAAGAAATTCAATCTCGGCAAGCCAGGTATTTGTATCCATTTTATAATCGGATGCATTTTTGCCCTCGGCAAGAGCCTCGGTAATCTTAAATCTGTAAACACCCACATCGACAAAGCTGAGGTCTTTGAAGTCAACCTTACCGTTTGCATCAGGCGTTGCCGATTCCTTGGAAACTGATGCTGTGCTGATTGTCTTAATAACATTGCCGTCAGTATCCTGTTTTGTTGTATTCATTGATTCAAGACCTGTCAATGTATAAACGAACTTGCTACCGCTGTAAGGCTGACCGTCAAGAGTCTTATTTACCGAAACAGCAAAGTTTGTAGGATTAACCTTATTGACAAAGTCAAGCACATTTCCTGCTTCCGCAAGAGTACCGACGAATGTACCGTTGAAACTCTGATCGCCTACTTTATAGGGAATATAACCTGTAACGGTTTTCTCTGTAATCTTATAAGTTGCACCTACAGGAATATTGAGAAGCTTAATGCTTTCGCCCTTTTTGATTGTGAACGAACCGTCCAAGGGTGTACGGTAAACTGTGCTTGAATAATCACTTGCGCCCTTCTCTTTGAGCTGATACTCAAGAGGATAGGTCTTGTAGTCATAGGTTGAACCGTTGCCGTCAAAGTCGAGAGCAATTGCAAATGTAAACTGCTGACTTGTATCGTAGTCGGTTGTACCGTCTTCATCAACAACATTCTTTGAAATTTCAAGAGGTGCTGTCACTATCTTGTTGGTATAGTCAAGCTGGAGCTGTGCATAAGCACTTTCATCATCGGGATCTACAAGGTTGAATGCCGAGTCCGTAGCTGAACCGCTCTTGATTATTGAACCGACTCTGTTGTTAACGAGTTCCCAGTTCGTTGTGTATTTAAGCTTACTGCTGTCTGTTGACTCGTTAACCGTCATATCGTTGCCGGTCTTGAATGAGTTGTCAAAGTCAGCCATATAATTATCTTTAAGTGTGAAACCGCTGTTTGAAAGAGTTTCACTGCTTGTGCTTTCGTCTGATTTTGTAAGCTTGTAGCCTTTACCGGAAGTATCTTTGCCGTTCTCTTTGATTGTATAATCAAAAGCTTCATTAGCTTTGAGGTCATCTGAAATTTCAGAAACAACATCGCCTGTATCAAGTGCCTTTGTAACCTTGAGGTCATTATTGGCAGGTGTCATTGTAAAGTTTACTGAGAAGTTAGACTCAGCCTCACCACGCTCCATATAGAATACTACCATATGGTATGTCTTGTTAGGATCAAGCTTAGTACCATTGTTGATTGTCTTTGTAACGGTGCCAAGGTTTGTAGGATGTGACGAAGCGTCTGCAGAATACGGAGTGCCGTCACCGTTCCACATTTTACCGTAAAGGTCTGAAAGAGTAAGCTCTTTTGTAAGCTTGCCGTCATTTATATTCTGCCACTTACAGAAGATAGCGTTTGTATTGCTGCCAAGATCTAACTTTTTGAATTTGTAAAAACCGTCTGATACTTCATAAGGTTTTACATAACGTTTACCATTATTAGGTGTACCAACACTTTCATCCTGCCAAACATACAAACAGAAGTCTGTATAATTACCTGTCTTAACCCAAAACTCATCACTAGGCACTGTAACTGTTCTCGATGATGAAGTCGATGACGGAGTTGAGTAATCGGCAAATACATTGTCGGCTGTTGCTTTCATTGTATTAAAGTTAATTGAACCGCTTGCCTCTTTATGGTCACCGCCGAGGTCGAGAGCAAGTTCTGCATCAGCGCCTGTTGAATCTTCGCCGATATAAACCCAAAGGTCATCGTCACCGGTGAAGTTAAAGGTTACATCTTTGTTGTTTGCAAGTTTACCACCCTTCGGAACTCTGAAATCTATATCAAGTCTGATACCGAAACCATAGTCAAGGTTATCGTTAGTACCCTTGCCCGATGATGTAGCCGAAGTATTGTTAAATGGGAAAATACCATAACCGTTGGTGCCGCCGAAGCTACCCAGGTCATCGAGAATTCCATACTTCTTATCCGCACCGTAGTTAATTTTTGTAGGTGTGAGACCGTTCCATGTGAAGTAGATGTTATCGGCTGCACTCTTTGAAGTGAATTCATAAGTAGTAACACCTGCATCGTCAGTAGTTGTACGGAACGGGAAAGATGACTTATAAACATTGGCAACTCTTGCACCATTATATGTAGCGGTTGAAAGTGCCTCAGCGTCAAAGTAAGGAGCCTTGACACCATTTATAACCTGAAGATCGCCCTTGCTGTCAAGCTTATTATTCATTAGACCCAAAAGAGAGTATGTGTAATACTTCTTATCCTTACTTCCCATCTGCCAGTACATACCGTTGGAGTTGTTTACTGCATAGTAATAGTTATCATCATAATTATTGATGTTTGTAAGTCCTTTTGCGTGAGTCTTAAATGTTTCGTAGTGTTCATTACCCTTATACATATTGCCGAAGTAGAGAGGATACTTCCAGTCCGACTTATAGTTTGAAGCAATGTTGCTTATGTAGCTGTTGAAGTTATCAAACTGATACCAATAGTCATACATATTGCCATTACCCTGACACTGAAGATACCCTTTCTCCTGCTCCATATCAGACCAGTAGTCAAAGTATGTTGCGTCAACGCCTACGATGTTAGGATTATTTGAGAATGAATTTTCAACAACAGCGTTATAGTCTACATTGCCTATTTCCGAGAATTTTGTCCAGCTTTCGCCTCTGGCTGTCTTAACATATGTAGCCGTGTTCTCGCTGTAGCCCGAATCATCATATCCCGAACCTGTCGGATATGAAGTTGCGGAAGATGCACCGTTGAGATTAGATTTTTGCGGATGGAATCTTAAAACCGCATCTGTCGGAATTTTACCGCTGAACACCACATGACCGTTTACCGTGGTTTGTGTAAGCTCAACTGTTCCTTCATAGGCATCGTTGTAGTCAAAAGTTGCATAAACCTTTGTAAGCGACTTCCAGTCATCGTTTGAAACATAAACTGTTTTATATGTTGCCTTTGACTGTTTGTCGGGAGATTCAACAGAAAGGTATTTACTTTCTTTGAACGAACCGTCAGTTGTAAGATAAAATTCCGTGTCCCCCGAATTACCCGAAAGGTCGAGGGTCTTGATGAACGGGTTAGTCCACTGACTTTTTGAGGCGTCATAAAGAGCATTATCGGTACTGTATGAATCGTTAATACTGAGGTTACTTGTTTGTTTTTCGCCCTTGCTGTTGAAGATTACATATTTATAGGATGATTTAACATCCACATAGTAGTAATCGCTGTCCGAAGATGTGAGCTTGTTCATTGCAACACCGGGCCACTTTTCGTTGCAGTCAGTATCGGTTACCCAAGAATATGCATAAGCTTCGTTATAGGTGTTACTGTTACGAAGATAGATACGACGGGAATCGCTTGCAACAGTCTTTTCGGGAAGAGTAAATTTAACCCCCGAAGAAAGCTCAATTCTTGTTGCACCGGATGGTGCAGTGGTTTCAAAAACTCCCGAAGAATTTTTGCTTACAGTACCCGTACTGAGAACCGTGCCGTCATCCTTAGCAAAACGATATGTAACAGAAGAAAAATCTTTCCATTCCTTATTCTTGGTCAGGTTAATATAAATCTTCTGTCCCGAAGATGTTGCCGCAAATACATTAAGCGACATACCCGACACGGCACATACCGAAAGCATGATGGTAAGTGCAAGCACAAGAGAAAAGCTTTTCTTTGCGGTTATGCAAAGCTTTTTACTTAATTTCATAATTTTTTCTTCTCCTTCATTGCCGATTACTTTGTTTTGGCAGTCAAAGTACAATTAAACAGAACTGCATAGGACAGTCCAACATATCTGCCAACTAATTATGAAACGCAAATTTTTGAATTTGTTCTTCTTTTTGATTTGCATACAATTATATAATATTTTATTGCACTTTTGTAGAGGCAATATAACCAAACTTTGGGTAATGTTTTTGGTTATTTTGCATATCTGCAAATACGATTTAATATTTTCGACCATAATGTGACTTTATTACTTATTTATCACCATTTTTTGTGTTTAAGATAAATTATACCCATTGTACAGCCTTAACAGGCAGTTAAAAAGTCAATTTCAGCACTAAATTTGTTGATTTTTAATTCCTTTTTCAAAAATATCAAAAATTTTTATGCAAGTTCACTCCAAGCTGCGCGTGTAGAAATATGTATTATTTTGCGATTGTTGTCTTTAAACATAAAATGCCCCAAAACCGGCATTTTACAGAAATTTTCAGATATATTTTTATAATCAATATCTATATCTCATCAAATTAATCACCGAATACCTTGAAAATTCGGCATAAATAAAGGGCAGAGTATTGCTCTCTGCCCTTCAAAATGTAATTCACTTAAATCGCAATTATACAAACCGCTTTATGCAAACATATTAAAGATCTCTGCCGCAGCACTTCTTGTACTTTTTACCGCTGCCACACGGACAGGGATCATTTCTGCCGATTTTCTTGCCCTTACGGATAGTCTTGTTGACAGAATCCGTACCGTCTGCAGAAGTTTCTGTAGGCTGAGCAACCTGCTCACGGTGAAGCGCTTGCTTTACGGCGTCCGACTGTTCAACAGCTTCTTCATCATCGGATGCAGACTTTGCCGCTGCGGCAGCCCTCTGAGCTGCTCTCTTTGCCGCTGCAATTGCATCCTGCCTTTTCTGAATCTCATAAACACGCTTTGGCATAATGAGCATCATCTTGACAGTATCTTCACGAATGCTTTCAATCATCTCATCAAACATATCGAAGCCTTCAACTCTGTACTCAACAACAGGATCGTGCTGACCGTATGAACGAAGTCTGATACCGCTCTTGAGCTGATCCATATTGTCGATGTGATCCATCCAATGTGTATCAACATTCTTGAGGAGGTAAACACGCTCCATCTCACGGATTGTTTCCTCGGGAAGAAGCTCTTCGTTTTCCTTGTAGATTTCGAGAGCATCATCAACGAGCATCTTCTGAATCTCTTCGGGTTCCATATTTTCAAGATCTTCAAGGCTGAAATCATACTTAGAATCATCTCTGATAAGCCAGCCTGCATAGTAATCCTTAAGGCTTTGGAAGTTCCAATGTTCTGCAGGACCTTCGGGGAGATACTGCTTGATTGAAGTTGCGATTGTATCCTCAACCATTTTGAGGATTGTTTCGTGGAGATCCTCACCGTTAAGAACCTGATCACGCTGACCGTAGATGATTTCACGCTGTTTGTTCATAACATCGTCGTACTGGAGGACATCCTTACGAATGCCGAAGTTACGAAGCTCAACCTTTTCCTGTGAGCCTTCGATAATACTTGTGAGCATTTTGTTCTCAATAGGCATATCTTCGGCAACATTCATACGCTCCATCATCATTTTCATTCTGTCACCGCCGAACAGACGCATAAGGTCATCCTCGGTTGAGAGGAAGAAACGGCTGACACCCGGATCGCCCTGACGGCCTGCACGGCCACGGAGCTGGTTATCAATACGGCGTGACTCGTGTCTTTCCGTACCCATAATGTAAAGACCTCCGGCCTCTCTTACCTTTTCAGCCTCGCCCTTAATTTCTTCCTTATACTTGTCATTCAGTTCTCTGAATGTATTTCTTGCATTGATGATTTCTTCATCATCGGTTTCCGCATAACCTGTAGCTTCTTCAATAAGCTCCTCTGTAAAGCCCTGCTTACGCATTGCGGCTTTTGCCATATACTCTGCGTTACCGCCGAGGATGATATCGGTACCACGACCTGCCATGTTGGTTGCGATTGTTACCGCACCGAGTTTACCTGCCTGAGCAACAATTTCAGCCTCTTTTTCATGCTGTTTTGCATTGAGGACATTGTGCTTGATGCCTCTCTTTTTGAGCATTTTTGAAAGAAGCTCCGACTTCTCAATTGAAATTGTACCGACAAGGACAGGCTGTCCCTTTTCGTGAGCCTCAACAATTGCATCAATAACAGCGTGGAACTTGCCGTTTTCTGTCTTATAAACCGAATCGGGGAGGTCTTTTCTTAAAACAGGCTTGTTTGTAGGAATTTCAACAACATCAAGCTTGTAGATTTCCTGGAATTCTTCCGACTCTGTCTGAGCAGTACCTGTCATACCCGAAAGCTTTTTGTAAAGACGGAAGTAGTTCTGGAATGTGATTGTAGCAAGAGTCTTGCTTTCACTCTGAACCTTTACGCCCTCTTTAGCCTCAATAGCCTGGTGAAGACCTTCGTTAAAACGACGGCCGTACATAAGACGACCTGTAAATTCGTCAACGATGATAACTTCGCCGTCCTTAACAACATAGTCAACATCAAGCTTCATAACGCCGTTAGCCTTGATAGCCTGATTTACATGGTGCTGAATTGTAAGGTTATCGGGATCGGTAAGGTTTTCAATACCGAAAAATTCTTCGGCTTTCTTAACACCGCTCTGTGTGAGGGTTGCTGTTTTCTGCTTTTCATCAACAACATAATCAATGTCGTTTTCCTTGTAATATTCCTCCATATCCTCTTTTGCGTCAAGTTCTGCAAAACGCTGAACTTTAAGAGTTTTTGCAAAAGCATCAGCCTTTGCATAAAGGTCTGTTGACTTGTCGCCCTTACCCGAAATAATAAGAGGAGTTCTCGCCTCATCAATGAGGATTGAGTCAACCTCATCGACAATCGCAAATGCGTGTGGGCGCTGAACCTTGTTTTCCTTGTAAACTACCATGTTGTCACGGAGGTAGTCAAAACCGAGTTCGTTGTTTGTTCCGTATGTAATGTCTGCGGCATAAGCCTTTTTTCTGCCATCGTTATCGAGATCGTGGCAGATAAGACCGACCGAAAGACCGAGGTATCTGTAAAGCTTGCCCATCCACTCTGAGTCACGGCGTGCAAGGTAATCGTTGACTGTTACAATGTGAACACCTTCGCCTGTAAGAGCGTTGAGGTATGCAGGGAGGGTAGCAACCAAGGTTTTACCTTCACCGGTTTTCATCTCGGCGATTCTGCCCTGGTGAAGAACAATACCACCGATAATCTGAACGGGGAAGTGCTTCATACCAAGCACTCTCCAGCCTGCCTCACGACAGGTTGCAAATGCTTCGGGGAGAATATCGTCTGTTGTTTCGCCGTTGGCAAGTCTTTCTTTAAGAATTGTTGTCTGGTTCTTGAGTTCACTTTCGCTCATAGCCGCATATTTATCTTCGAGTGCAAGCACCTTGTCACAGATTGGTTGCACACGCTTAACTTCACGCTTGCTGTAGTTGCCGAACATAGCCTTTAAAAAATTCATCAGGGTTCTTCCTTTCAATGTACCGAAAAAATCGGTCAAACTGTATTTTCAATAATTTCAATAATATAATTTTAATTTACTGCACCGCAGACGCTCCAAGGCTTTTTGCAGCCTGAATCATTGCGGCCTCAACCACGGGACCGGCATATTGGAAACCGAAACCCGAATCCTGTACAACACAGGCAAAGGCGAGAGGGCAGTCCTCATCTTTTGAGTAGCCGACCATCCAGCCGTTAGGGTTCTTATCATCGCCGACTTCACCCGTACCTGTTTTGGCACAGACTGTAAGTCCTCCAAAAAGGTTGTCGCCGTAGTAATCCGAAACGGTGTATCTCATAACATCATCAAGCTTTGCCGCCGTATCGGATGAAAAAAGCTCCTGTCCGCTGCTCTTGTAGTTTATGCCGAGTGCGGAGAGTATGGATTCATCTTTGATAAGGGTAGGGTTTGTAGCCTTACCGCCGTTTGCGATTGCACCGCAGATAATTGCCATCTGCATCGGGTTTACCTTGTCATTATACTGACCTACACCCGACCAGCCAAGCTGGTTTTCATTGGCATCGCTGACATCATATGAACCTTTTGCGGTTTTGATTCCGTCAACATCAAAGGAGCTGTTAATGCCGATTTTCTCGGCAGTTTTTGTCATTGTGTCACTTCCGAGTTCAACGGCAAGCTTTGCAAAAACAATATTGCAGGAATGTGCCATTGCCTCTTTATATGTCAGCGTTCCGTGAGTTTCCGTACAGGTAACTTCACTTCCGCCTATGTTCTCACTTCCGTTACAAACCCAAGTGCGGTCATAAAGGTCGGGAATATTCTCGATTGCCGCCGCAGATGTAACGATTTTGAAGATTGAACCCGGAGTAAAGGTTGACGAAAGCACATTATCAAGGTAAACGCCCTCATATTCGCTTTCGTTGTCCTCGGTAATTTCGGGAGGAGCCTGCGGATCGTAAGCCATGGTGCTTATGGAACAGATAACCTCGCCTGTTTTGTAGTTATATATTACACAGGCACCTTTTTTGTTATAAGCTGCAAGAACATCATAAGCCGCCGCACAGGTTGCGGAATCGACTGTCAGCTTTATATCGTGAGAGGCACGCAATGATTCCGGCATATTAAGTCCGAAAACAAGGTTATAGCCTATCAGCTGAGAACGATACATACTTTGAACAGCCGTTGAAATGTTAAGGCTGTCATCACCGACAACATGAAGCAGAGATTTTCTTACGCTCTCGCTTTCGTTATAAACTCTTTTACCGTCAACCGTCTGTGCAAGAGCCGTGCCGTTGCGGTCATAGATCGCTCCTGCCTGTGCAAGGCCGCCGTCACCTGCTATATGCGCATTATATGCCTGATCGACCCAATCGTCTGCCCCTGTTACAAGCTCAAAGGCAAGATAGCCGAGTCCGCCGATAAACGCAAGCGCAACTATATATATAAGTGTACTTCTGCGAAGTATTTTTTTCAAACCTTACACCACCCTGTGTATCAAGTGAACAATCGAAAAATTAAAGAAAATGCGGCTTTGCTTGCAAAGCACTATGAATACGGTCGGGAGATAGAGCATTTTATTTTGCTGTTTTTCCTCTCGACAACAATTTTCCATTTTCAATTTTTCATTTTCAATTTACTGCCGTTATCTTTTTACCGAATAAGTTCTCTCGTCTGCGGCTTTGATAAATGCAACAAGTCCCCAACAAGACATAATACTTGAACCGCCGGCAGACACAAACGGAAATGTTACGCCTGTAAGCGGAAGGACATCGGTTGCACCGAAAACATTGAGAGAAAGCTGAACGACAAAAAGTCCTGCCGCACAGCACGCTGAAATTGAATAAAAGGTACTTCTGCTTCGGGTTGTAATTGCCCTTGCATAAATAAACATTGCACCTACTGCCACGGCAAGTGTGAACGCAACGATAACTCCCATTTCTTCCGAAACAAGTCCGAAAACAAGGTCACTTTCGGATGCGGCAACCTGCTTTAAAAAACCGTTGCCGATACCTACGCCGAAAAGTCCGCCGCTTGCCATATATGTGAGAACTCTTGCCTGCTGATAACCGAGGTTGTCCTGAGTATGTTCCCACACATGACGCCAGCCCGAAAAACGGTCGGCAACATACGGTTTAAACTTGAGGACAAAGGTTACGCCGAAAATTGCGGCGGCAACAGCAAGAATAATCGTCTT
>OJME01001237.1_pt1 | contig 21194 bp, 14 predicted proteins | sample 1597151 | NCBI WGS metagenome assembly OJME01 (sample SAMEA2452118, study PRJEB22498) | human gut metagenome | biome: human feces; feature: human gut; material: feces | place: Australia | collected 2012
AGAGGAATCATCGGTCCTGTGCTCATAGGCGGAATATACGGAGCGGTGATTAACTCGAGAATAAGCATCAATGCTCCGGTTGTATTTGCTGTAGCATGCGGTGTCGGGGCGGTTATCTCTATTATCGGAGATTTGGCGGCATCGGCAATCAAAAGAGATCATTCGGTGAAGGATTACGGTAAGCTTATCCCGGGGCATGGCGGTATTATGGACAGGTTTGACAGCACTATTTTTACCGCACCGGTGGTGTATATTGTGATTGAAATATTCAGGGCGTTAAGTTAAAAAATTTATTTATGAATTTTAAGCTGTGTTTTAAGGATGCTTAAGTTTGCCCGGAAATGAGGTTTTTGTTTTGAAAAATATATCTGTACTTGGGTCTACAGGTTCAATAGGAACCCAGACTCTTGATGTAGTGAGAAAAAACAATGATATCAAAGTTGTTGCCCTGTCAGCGGGGAATAATGTTGAGCTTTTAGAGCAGCAGGTGAGGGAGTTTAGACCATCCTTCGTCTCAATGGCGGATGATAAGGCGCTTGCCAGGCTAAGAGCAAGACTTTCAGATGTGACGGGAATAGAATACGGAACAGGGATGGACGGACTTATCCATGCAGCTGCAATGGAACAGGCGGAGATTGTTGTCACTGCGGTTGTCGGCATGATGGGAATAGTTCCTACTATTGAGGCTATCAATGCGGGTAAGGATATTGCCCTTGCAAATAAGGAGACACTTGTAACAGCAGGACACATTATTATGAAGCTTGCTGCAGAAAAGGGAGTAAGGATTCTCCCGGTTGACAGCGAGCATAGCGCTATATTCCAGTGTCTTAATGGTGAGAGACAAAATAAAATCCACAAGATACTTCTCACAGCCTCAGGTGGTCCGTTCAGGGGAAGAACCGTTGAGCAGATGAGGGATATCAAGGTGGAGGACGCACTTAAGCATCCTAACTGGGCGATGGGCAGGAAGATTACCATAGATTCCTCAACGATGGTCAATAAGGGGCTTGAGGTCATGGAGGCAAGATGGCTTTTTGGTGTGGAGCTTGACCAGGTTCAGGTTGTAGTTCAGCCTCAGAGTGTCATACATTCGATGGTGGAATTCGAGGATGGAGCAGTAATGGCACAGCTTGGAACGCCGGATATGAGGCTGCCTATACAGTATGCACTCTATTATCCTGAGAGAAGATTTCTTGACACACAGCACCTTGATTTCTGGAAGCTTAACCAGATTACCTTTGAGAAGCCGGATATGATTAATTTCAGAGGACTTGCACTTGCTTATGAAGCAGGAAGAAAGGGAGGAAATGTTCCTACCATGTTCAATGCTGCCAACGAGCTTGCAGTTGCGATGTTCCTTGACAGAAAGATAAAATATCTTGATATTATTGATATAATAGAACAAACTATGACTAACATAGAATATATTGATAATCCTGATGTAAAGCAGATTCTTGATACGGAGGCGGCAGCTTATGAGTTTATAAGGAGCCGTTATTAGAGGCACCGTGTAATGTGCATGTATGTCGGGTGAGCGTAGCTGCATTATGTGTGTATGCGGTTTATTAACGTATTTTTGAGGAGGATATTACAACTTGAATATTATTATCGCAATTATTATTCTCAGCATCATTGTAATCATTCACGAGTTCGGACATTTTATAGTCGCAAAGGCGAACGGAATAGCGGTGAGCGAGTTCGCACTTGGACTTGGTCCGACAATACTTAAATTCAAGAAAAAAGGAACACTTTTTTCTCTCAAGCTTCTGCCGTTTGGAGGAGCCTGCATTATGGCTGGGGAGGATGGAAGTGAGGATGGGATAAGTGAGCTTGACAAGGATAAGCTCTTTACCTCGAAATCCGTCTGGAGAAGAATCTCCGTTATAGCTGCAGGACCTATTTTTAATTTTCTTCTCGCGTTTATAATGGCAGTATTCATAATCGGAAGCATTGGCTATGACCCATGTAAGCTGTACAGCGTGACGGAGGGAAGCGCTGCTGAGGAGGCGGGGCTTCAGGCAGGGGATGTCATCACCTCGGTAAATGGCAAAAGAATACATTTTTATAAGGAATACAGTCTGTATTATCAGCTTCATACCGGAAAGACACTCAACATAACCTATGAGCGTGACGGTGCTAAGTATGAGACGACAGTTGTTCCAAGATATATAGAGGAGGACGTCTACCAGCTCGGTGTATATCTTGGGGAGAACGCGGTTATCTCAGGACTCACACAGACGGGCGCGGCTGCACTTGCGGGCTTTAAGACCAATGACCAGATAATTCAGGTGAACGGCGTGGCTATAAAGTCCACTGATGAGGCTATTCAGGCGATAAGAAGCTGTGGAGGCGGAAAGATAAATGTTGCAGTGTTCCGTGATGGGGAGGTTGTCGACCTCACGGTTACGCCGGTGCTTAACCATAATTCTTATTACGAGACAGGAATGTCATTTTCTGCGGCGCGCGTGAAGGTCAATCCTATTCAGACGTTAAGGTACAGTGCCATTGAGGTGAAGTACTGGATAAATACGGTGTTTGAGAGCCTTAAGATGTTATTTACAGGCAAGGTGACCAAGGACGATGTAGCAGGTCCGGTCGGAATTGTGTCCGCAATCAGCGATGTGGTTGAGCAGAGCAAGCCGGATGGAGTGTTCTATGTAATCTTAAATCTTGCCAACTGGGTAGTAATGATAAGCGCCAACCTTGGTGTTATGAACCTGCTTCCTATTCCGGCTCTTGATGGGGGAAGGCTTCTGTTCCTGCTCATAGAGGCAGTGAGAGGAAAGCCTGTCGACCAGAAGAAGGAGGGACTGGTACATCTTATAGGCATGGCATTGCTTATGATATTGATGTTCTTTATATTGTTTAACGATATTACCAAGCTGTTTTAACACCTTACCCGGTATAACAGACAGGCAATTGCAAAATTCAAATTTTACGATAACAGTTGTTCGATTTTACCAGTATACTGCCGGATCTTTTGAACACCGTAATAGTTCGCGTAGCTAGCTGATGTTCTTAGCGGCTGTATTTTAGCCGCTTATGTACTGCTGCGGTGTTCAAGGAGTGAGAACGTGTCCGGAAAGGAGCATATATGAGGAATTATAATAATTCGATTGAGAGAAAGCACACGCGCGTTATAAATATCGGCGGTGTGCTGATTGGCGGAAATAATCCTATAGCGATTCAGTCAATGACAAATACCAGAACAGAGAATGTGGACGCCACGGTGGAGCAGATTGCAGGACTTGAGGCTGCGGGCTGTGAGATAATAAGATGTGCAGTTCCGACTATGGAGGCTGTGCAGGCTATTGGGGAGATAAAAAAGAGAGTTCACATCCCGGTTGTTGCAGATATACATTTTGATTACAGGCTCGCGATTGCGGCTATGGAAAACGGCGTGGATAAAATCCGTATCAATCCGGGCAATATCGGAAGCCTGGACAGGATAAAGGCTGTTGTGGATGTCGCGAAGGAGAGAAATATACCTATCCGTGTCGGGGTCAACTCAGGCTCACTTGAGAAAAATCTTGTGGAAAAATATGGTGGTGTGACGGCAGAGGGGCTGGTTGAGAGCGCCTTAGACAAGGTGCGCATAATAGAGGATATGGACTATGATAATCTTGTCATAAGCATAAAATCCTCAAATGTAATGATGTGTGTAAAGGCACATGAGCTTATTTCCGCAAAGACAGATTATCCGCTTCATGTCGGAATCACAGAATCGGGAACGGTTTTAACGGGAAGCATCAAGTCGGCTGTCGGGCTTGGACTTATACTTGGTCAGGGAATCGGCGATACAATAAGAGTCTCACTCACAGGCGACCCTGTGGAGGAGATTAAGGCGGCGAAGACGATACTTAAGACATTGGGTATAAGACAGAGCGGAATAGAGATCGTGTCATGCCCGACCTGCGGAAGAACGAGTATCGACCTTATCGGTCTTGCGGAGAAGGTGGAGAAGCTTGCCGCCGGTTATGAGGAGCTTAATCTGAAGCTTGCAGTTATGGGCTGCGTTGTAAACGGGCCGGGTGAAGCTAAGGAAGCGGATCTTGGAATTGCAGGCGGAAAAGGGGAAGGCGTGCTCATAAAGAAGGGTGAGATAATACGCAGGATGCCTGAGGCTGAGCTGTTGTCCGCGCTCAAGTATGAACTTGATAATTGGAAGGAAAAGTGATTTACAGATGAAGTTGTTTGATACATTTCCTACACTTGAATTTAATGAAGAAATGATGGATATTTTGGCCGATGTTGATGTGCTTAAGGTTGCAACCAACTCGGCCAAAACCAGACTTAGGGTATATATTGTATCTAAAAGACTTATTCCAAAGCATATTATATTCGCGTTGGAGGATGGCTTCAGGAAACAGATTCCTCCGTTTAAGACGCTGGATATCCATGTGGTGGAAAAGTATGAGCTTTCCAGCCAGTATACACAGGAAAAGCTGTGGGGCATATACAGGGAGAGTATTCTTGAGGAACTGAAGGCGGAGAGTATTTTTGATTATGAAATACTAAAAAAGGCAAAGGTTGTATTTACCGCACACGACAGAATGGAGCTTACTGTCAAGGATGGAAATATCGTGAGGGACAGGATAACACCGCTGCGCGAATATCTCCACATGGTCTTTTTTGACCGCTGTGGATTTGAGATAGATTTTGATGTTATATACAAGGAAGCAAAGCATGAGGCGAAGGAGACTCCGGTTGTCCACATGCAGCTTGCCGTTGTGACGGAGGATGGTGTGACAGAAGGCAGTCAGACTGCTTCAAGCGACAGTGCTGCCGGTGCGAATGATAAGAAGGCGGATGAGGCGCAGGGAACAGGGGCTGCTGCCGGAAGGCTTAAGACGGATGCCAAGGTATTCGACAAGAATAAGAAGGGTGCTGCGGCAAAGGATGATAACAAGAGCAGCTACCGTTCTGTAAAGCTGTCGCCGAATCCGGATGTCATCTACGGCAAGGATTTTGATGATGAAGCGATTGAGCTTGCGACAATAACACATGAAATAGGCGAAGGAGCCATAAGGGGTAAGATAAGAGGCGTGGAGGTTAAGGAGCTAAGGACAGGTAAGCAGCTTATCACATTTAATGTGACGGATTTTACCGATTCCATGTCCGTCAAGCTTTTCTTAAACTCTAAGGAAAACCTCGATGAAATCAAGAATGATATAAATGATGGCGCTTTTGTCAAGATTAAGGGTGTCATTGCCATGGATAGCTGGAGCAAGGAAATCGGAGTAAGCTCAGTGAGAGGAATCAAGAAAATTCCTGATTTCACAGTCAAGAGAATGGATAATTCAGATGTGAAAAGAGTGGAGCTTCACTGTCATACCAAGATGAGCGATATGGATGGTGTATCCGAGGTGTCCGATATAATAAAACAGGCAGCCAAGTGGGGCATGCCTGCCATTGCAGTCACCGATCACGGAGTGTGCCAGGCGTTCCCGGACGCTAATCATACGGTGGAAAAGCTGGAAGATTTCAAGGTTATATACGGTGTTGAGGCATATCTTGTGGATGACCTAAAGGCACTTATTGAACAGCCTGCCGGACAGACCTTCGATGATACATACGTCGTGTTCGACCTTGAGACAACCGGCTTTTCCTCTGAGTATGACAGAATTATAGAAATCGGCGCCGTGAAGTATCAGAACAGGAGGCGTGTCGACAGTTTTTCGTGTTTTGTCAACCCTGAGATACCTATACCGTTCAGAATTGAGAAGCTCACCGGGATAAATGATTCCATGGTGATTGATGCGGAGACTATAGAGATAGTACTGCCTAAATTCATAGATTTTTGCGAGGGGGCAGTGCTTGTCGCGCACAATGCTGATTTTGACTCCGGATTTATAAAGACGAAAGCGAAACAGATTATGGGTGTGGACAAGAAGTACACGGTCGTCGATACGGTGGCTCTTGCAAGAGCGCTCCTGCCGCAGCTTAACAGGTACAAGCTTGACACGGTTGCCAAGGCTGTGGGCGTGTCGCTTGAAAATCACCACCGCGCCGTTGATGATGCAGAGTGCTGTGCCGGAATATTCCTCAGGTTTATGACCATGATGGAGGAGCGGGGCATAGTTAATCTTAACCAGGTGGAAAACCTTGCCGATGAGAGGGAGAATATCGTAAAGAAGCTCCCTTCATACCATGCCATAATTCTTGCAAAGAATGATGTCGGCAGAACTAATCTGTACAGGCTTACGTCAATGGCACATCTTAAGTATTTTAACAGGAGACCTCGAATACCTAAGAGTGAGCTTATAAAGCACAGGGAGGGGCTTATACTTGGCTCAGCGTGTGAGGCGGGTGAGTTGTACAGGGCGATACTTGACAACAAATCGGAGCAGGATATAGCAAGGCTTGTGGAATTTTACGATTATCTTGAGATACAGCCGCTTGGAAACAACAGGTTTATGATAGATTCGGAGGATATATGGGTGTCCTCTGAACAGGATTTGATTGATATAAATAAGAGGATTGTTGCGCTTGGAGAGCAGTTCGGAAAGCCGGTTGTCGCCACCTGCGATGTTCACTTTTTAAATCCTGAGGATGAGGTGTACAGAAGGATAATAATGGCGGGACAGGGCTTTGACGATGCTGACAAGCAGGCTCCGCTGTATTTAAGGACAACGGAGGAAATGCTGTCTGAGTTCCAGTATCTGGGAAGCGACAAGGCGTATGAGGTAGTAATACGGAACACCAATATGATTGCGGATATGTGTGAAAAAATATCGCCTGTGCGTCCTGATAAATGTCCGCCTGTAATTGAAAATTCGGATGAAACGCTGAGAAAAATCTGTTATACCACGGCGCATGAGATGTATGGCGAGGAGCTTCCTGAGATAGTTAAGGAACGTCTTGACAGGGAGCTTAATTCCATTATCAGCAACGGATATTCCGTTATGTACATCATTGCACAGAAGCTTGTGTGGAAGTCGAACGAGGACGGATATCTTGTAGGCTCCAGAGGCTCTGTAGGTTCATCCTTTGCGGCGACAATGGCTGGAATAACGGAGGTTAATCCGCTTCCGCCACATTATCTGTGCATGAATGGGGACTGTCATTACTATGATTTTGACTCTGAGGATGTAAAAAAATTCTCCGGAGGTGCGGGCTGTGATATGCCGGACAGAATATGCCCTAAATGCGGAAAACCGCTCACCAAGCAGGGTTTTGACATTCCATTTGAGACCTTCCTTGGCTTCAAGGGAAATAAGGAGCCGGATATCGACCTTAATTTCTCAGGAGAGTATCAGTCTAAGGCACATTCGTACACTGAGGTTATTTTCGGAAAGGGACAGACCTTTAAGGCGGGGACTGTCGGCACTGTAGCCGACAAGACGGCATACGGCTATGTCCGCAAATACTTTGAGGAGCGCGGAATGACCAAGCGCGACAGTGAGATAGTGAGAATATCGGAGGGCTGTACAGGCATCAGACGTTCTACAGGACAGCACCCCGGAGGAATCATAGTTCTTCCGATCGGGGAGGAAATCCATACCTTTACACCAATCCAGCACCCTGCAAATGATATGACAACAAGTATTGTCACAACGCATTTTGATTACCACAGCATCGACCACAACCTTTTAAAGCTTGATATTCTCGGGCACGATGATCCTACCATGATTCGTATGCTTCAGGATCTTACAGGTATCGATCCAAAGACGATACCGCTTGATTCGCCGGAGGTTATGAGCCTTTTTAAGGATACATCGGCACTTGGCATTTCACCTGAGGATATAGGCGGAACGAAGCTTGGGGCACTTGGAATACCTGAGTTCGGAACCGATTTTGCCATGCAGATGGTTATTGACGCGAAGCCTACCTGCTTCGCGGACCTTGTGCGTATATCAGGACTTTCACATGGTACGGACGTGTGGCTCGGAAACGCGCAGACACTCATTATGAGCGGCGTTGCCACGATTTCAACGGCAATCTGTTGTAGAGATGATATTATGATATATCTGATTGGAAAGGGAATGGATAAGGAGCTTTCCTTTACCATAATGGAGAGTGTGCGTAAGGGAAAAGGACTTAAACCGGGCTGGCCGGAGCAGATGCTTGAGCATGGAGTTCCGCAGTGGTATATTGACTCCTGTCTTAAGATTAAGTACATGTTCCCAAAGGCACATGCGGCGGCTTACGTTATGATGGCGTGGAGAATCGCCTACTGTAAGGTATTCTATCCGCTTGCATACTATGCGGCATATTTCAGTATACGTGCGACAGCCTTTTCCTATGAGCTCATGTGTATGGGCAAGGAAAAATTAGATTACTATATCGCCGACTATAAGAAGAGAAGTGACAGCCTTTCAAAGAAGGAGGAGGATACGCTCAAGGATATGCGTCTTGTACAGGAAATGTATGCGCGCGGGCTTGAGTTTCTTCCGATTGATTTATATAAGTCACATTCGCGCAATTTCCAGATAGTTGACGGAAAGCTTCTGCCGCCGTTCAACTCCATAGATGGTCTTGGAGATGTCGCTGCGGAGCTTATCATGAATGCGGCAGAGCAGGGACCGTTCCTTTCAAGAGACGATTTCCAGACGAGAACTAAGGCGTCAAAGACAGTTGTTGCACTGCTTGGTGACCTTGGAATACTGGGAGACTTACCTGAGAGCAACCAGTTGTCGCTGTTTGATGGGCTTCTCACCGGCTGACAGATTTGGGACAAGGGGTCAGACCCCTGTCCCATGGGCTGGGACAGGGGTCTGACCCCTTGTCCCAAAGTTAAATTATCTGAAAATGATATAAAATATACACAAATTGAACAACTTAAATAAAATGCAAAAAAAAGCTTGCTTTTTTGTCAAAGCTAGTGTATATTGTAGAAGTGTTCGGTATGGCTCGATGGTCAAGCGGTTAAGACGCCGCCCTCTCACGGCGGAAACCGGGGTTCGATTCCCCGTCGAGCTGCTGATATCGATATGATGTGTGAGAATGTCATATTGATATGATGGCTGCATGCGCAGCCGGTAATTTAAGATAGGATATGGCTCGATGGTCAAGCGGTTAAGACGCCGCCCTCTCACGGCGGAAACCGGGGTTCGATTCCCCGTCGAGCTGCTAGCTATTATATGAATAGCCCAACCCGAAAGGTATCGAAGAATTATTTCTTCGATATTTTTTTGCTTTTCTTGTTCTTGTTTTTTTAAATCCGGTATGTTATTATGTTCTGGTAAGAAATCCACGTCTTTTATTCAGGTCTGGTTACGTCAGATGTTTTATAATTCCCACACAGCCGGTTATCTGTAACAGTATATCCCACATATACGAAAATTTGTTCGATTTTATATTGACATTTGAATATGAATGTATTATATTATGCTCATACGAACATTAGTTTGCTTTTGAGCGTGAATTGAGAAGGAGATTTTATTATGGCTAAAGAAGATAAGATTAAGGCACTGGAGGCCGCTATTTCTAATATAGAGCGTTCCTATGGAAAGGGAGCTATTATGAAGCTTGGAGATCCATCAGCTTCACTCAATGTAGAGACGATACCTACCGGTTCAATCAGTCTTGATGTAGCTCTTGGTATGGGCGGCGTGCCGAAGGGAAGAATTATTGAGATATATGGACCGGAGTCAAGTGGTAAGACAACAGTTGCACTTCACATGGTTGCTGAGGTTCAGAAGCGCGGAGGAATTGCAGGCTTCATTGATGCAGAGCATGCGCTTGACCCTGCGTATGCCAAGAATATAGGTGTTGATATTGATAATTTATATATATCACAGCCGGATAACGGAGAGCAGGCACTTGAGATAACAGAGACTATGGTTCGCTCGGGAGCTGTTGATATTATTATCGTTGACTCGGTCGCAGCACTCGTACCTAAGGCTGAGATTGATGGCGATATGGGTGATTCACATGTCGGACTTCAGGCAAGACTTATGTCACAGGCACTTCGTAAGCTCACGGCGGTTATCAGCAAGACGAACTGCGTTGTTATTTTCATTAACCAGCTTCGTGAGAAGGTCGGTGTCATGTTCGGTAATCCTGAGACTACCACAGGTGGACGTGCGCTCAAGTTCTATTCATCCATCCGCCTTGATGTAAGAAAGACGGAGACGCTTAAGGCAGGTGGTGAGGTTGTCGGTAACCGTACACGTATTAAGGTTGTTAAGAATAAGATAGCACCTCCGTTTAAGGAGGCTGAGTTCGATATTATGTTTGGCCAGGGTATTTCAAGGGAAGGAGATATTCTTGATCTTGCGGTTAATGTGAGCATTGTAGACAAGAGTGGTGCATGGTTTGCATACAATAATGCCAAGATTGGCCAGGGGCGCGAGAATGCGAAGCAGTATCTCAGAGATAACCCTGCTGTTATGGCTGAGATTGAGAAGAAGGTGCGTGAGCATTACGGACTTACAGGTGATGTGGTTGTACCGGAGAGTGCAGCACCGGCGAAGGCTGATGGCGCTGTAGAAGAGAATGCGGCAGAGCAGTAGAATGATTGTAACAGATATAGCTGATATGGATAAGAAGCGAAAGAAGGTATATCTGGATGGTGAATATGCCTTCGCGCTTTATAATTCCGAGATTTACAGATATAATATTGAGGTCGGTGAAGAGCTGGGGGAGGATGCCTACCGTGAGCTTGATGAGGAGATTATACCGAAGAGGGTGAAGGCGAGGACACTATATATTCTTAAGGCATCACTCAAGACGGAAAAACAGCTGCGTGATAAGCTGACAGATGGCGGCTACGCTCCGAGATATGCTGATATAGGCATTGATTATGCGAAGAGCTTCGGGTATATAGACGATTATCGCTATGCACAGTATTTTGTGGAGAATTCCTGTAAGGGCAGAAGCAGGAGGGATATAGAGCAGAGATTGTACCGCAGAGGGATTGATAAGAGCATTATATGCGATGTGCTGGATGAGTTACGCCCCGGCTCCGGTGATGATATAGAGGCGGTATGGAGTGCACTGCGTAAAAAATCAGTCACGAGGGATAACATTGCGGAGCTTGATTATAACCGGAAGGGCAGGCTCTATGCATATCTGATGAGAAAGGGTTTTTCGGCGGAGGTTATAGGCAGAGTGCTTCACTGTGAAGGCTGAAGTTGTGGAATTTATTGTGATTTTGTATATTATTTAATCTACACTTGACACAAATGCTAAAAAAGTATACAATTTAAATGTTGTATTTTGTACAATGAAAACTAAATAAGGAGGTGCTCCTGTGTTACAGACGATTTTAGCTATAGTAATTACAAGTATTATAGTTGCACCTATTACTTGGTTTGTCGCTAATGCATATAGACGTAATGTTATCGAGAAGAAGATTGGCAGTGCGGAAGACAAAGCAAGAGAAATAATAGATGAAGCCCTCAAGACAGCAGAGACCAAGAAGAAAGAAGCTCTTTTGGAAGTGAAGGAGGAGTCCATAAGGACTAAGAATGAACTTGATAAGGAGACTAAGGAGAGGCGTGCAGAAGTCCAGAAGTATGAGCGTCGTGTTCTTGCAAAGGAAGAGACCTTGGATAAGAAGCTTGAAGCTGCTGAGCGCCGTGATGCGAATCTCGGACGTAAGGAAGAGGAACTTAATCGTAAGAGACAGGAAGTAGAAGAGCTCAGCTCTAAGAGAGTACAGGAACTGGAAAGAATTTCTGGTTTAACCTCCGAACAGGCAAAAGAATATCTTTTGAAGACTGTTGAAGACGAAGTGAAGCATGAAACCGCGGTTATGGTAAAGGAAATGGAAACCAGAGCCAAGGAAGAAGCGAACAAGAAAGCGAAGGAATATGTTGTTACAGCAATACAGAAATGTGCTGCTGATCACGTATCTGAGGCGACGATTTCAGTTGTTCAGCTTCCTAATGACGAGATGAAGGGCAGAATTATCGGTAGAGAGGGAAGAAATATCAGAACTCTTGAGACGATGACAGGTGTTGATTTGATTATTGATGATACACCTGAGGCAGTTATTTTGTCCGGATTTGACCCGGTACGCCGTGAGGTCGCAAGAATAGCCCTTGAGAAGCTTATTGTTGATGGCCGTATCCATCCTGCAAGAATTGAAGAGATGGTTGAGAAGGCTCAGAAGGAAGTTGAGACCATGATGAGAGAAGAGGGTGAAGCTGCTACACTTGAAGTAGGTGTACATGGTATTCATCCGGAGCTTGTAAGACTTCTCGGTAAGATGAAGTTCAGAACAAGCTATGGTCAGAATGCTCTTAAGCATTCAATTGAAGTTGCTCATCTTTCCGGTTTGCTTGCCGGTGAGATTGGCGTTGATATCAGAACAGCCAAGCGTGCAGGTCTTCTGCATGATATTGGTAAGGCGCTTGACCACGAGATGGAAGGCTCGCATATCCAGATCGGTGTGGATCTTTGTAAAAAGTATAAGGAGTCCGATATTGTTATCAATGCAGTAGAGGCACATCATGGGGATGTTGAACCACAGTCACTCATCGCTTGCATTGTACAGGCCGCAGATGCTATTTCCGCTGCAAGACCTGGTGCACGTAGAGAGACACTTGAGACATATACCAACAGACTTAAACAGTTAGAAGATATTACCAACTCCTTTGATGGTGTTGAGAAGTCTTTTGCTATTCAGGCAGGCAGAGAAGTCAGAATTATGGTAGTTCCTGAGGCAGTTGATGATGCTGAGATGGTACTTCTTGCAAGGGATATTTCTAAGAAGATTGAAGCTGAATTAGAGTATCCTGGTCAGATTAAGGTTAGCTTAATCCGCGAGTCGCGTGTAATTGATTATGCTAAGTAAGGCTTACATAGTCATACCATAAAGAGTAGGAATTCACAGAAGTAAAGAGGCTTGATTTCTATAGATGAAAATCTATGGAGGTCAAGCCTTTTTTAATTTTCAATGGTAAACAAAAAGGGTGGTAATTTACAATAAAATCAGTGTAATTATTTTGACCCCGGAATCAGTATTTTGCAAATATAAGAATGGATAAAACGGAAAAGAAGAATAAAGAGAAAGCGGAGAAGTAAAACAAATAATAAAAAAATTAAAATTATTTGAAACAAATATGTGTTATATATACACTTATATATGACTTTAAAGTTACAGATAGATGGAGAGCTGCCAGGACAGCAATAGATTAATCGGGCGCGCCGGTCAGGGGGATGGTACATGAAGGATGAATTTATTGAATTGTATACCGGTATATACAAGGATTTATATAGATATGCACTGTACATATTGTGCAACAAGGAGGATGCGGAGGATGCAGTCAGCGAAGCAGTTGTGGATGCTTATGCAGAGTTTGATAAGCTGAGGGATAAGGCAGCGTTTCGGAGCTGGATTTTTAAAATTTTATCAATTAAATGCAAGAGAAAAATAAGGGGATATGTCAATAGAGATGATGAACTCGACGAGACTGTGGATGCAAAGGTGTTCAAGGAGGCGGAGGATATTGCAGGTAAAGTTGATTTGCGGAATGCCTTTGCAAGGCTGGATGAAAGGGAACGGCAGATACTTACGCTGTCGGTTATAGCGGGCTATGAAGGTGAAGAGGTTTCAAAAATCATGGACATGAATCATAACACCGTGAGAACCATAAAAAGCAGGGCGCTTGAAAAGATGCGAAAGCTGCTGAGTGTATAATGAATGTTTGAACGCAGAATAAGCAATCCCACGCTTCAAGTGCGTAGAGCACTAAGCGGTGGGTAAGGGGAATGCGACTGCGTTCATTAGCAAGCAGCGAAAGCGGATTGCGAATGTCCGCTTTACAATTAAATTCTCAAACTACTTATTTATGGCAGTGCTGCAAGTATATAAAATGAAAAAATCTAAGAAATTAAACTGTTTATCTAGATGGAGGGAACATATATGGATGATAAATTTTTGAGGGATAAGATAAATGATGACAATATAGAAATACCTGAGTCATTGCTTCCTGAGAATATATCCAAGCTTCTTGAAAAAAGCGAAGAAAAAGTAAATGGGCTTGCAGGTGAAAGCGATATAGATGGAAGGGCTAAAGGTACAAATGAAAACATTGTAAATATTAAAGGTATAAATGAAAAAACTGTAAATGAGTCGGATAAAAAAAATAGAGAAAAGAGACAAATGATAAAATATCTCAGAAGCTGTGCTTTGGCAGCAGCGGCACTTATCGTTGTCCTGACAGGTGCATCGATGATGGGGCGGCTGCGTGAAAATAAATATACAGCAGCAGGTCAAAACGGAAATCCGGTGCCGGGAACCGATATGCCGGAGACAATGGAGGAGACATTTGTATGCGGGACAACACAGGCGGCAGGGGATACAGATATGAATAAAACAAAGTATGACGAGTTATATGATAAACTGGTACGTGGAAATGCATATAATATTACAACTGATGGAGGATATTATATAACAGATGATGTGCAGGCTGCGGACGGTGAGTCATCCACACAGGCTGATGGCATTTATAATGAAACTACGGCAGAGAATGGCAGGTGGTATGCCAGCACGAAGGATCCTGACGCATCGGATGATGAAGGTACGAAAGATGAAGAAACAGGAGATAATTTTTCCGGGAATAATGACCAGGAGGAAGGAGTATCCGAGGGCAATATTTTTAGCACAGATGGTAAATATCTGTATATATTGAAAAAACCAGACGACGTCTATAATGGAACACGTTCTCTTGTAATATATTCAGCGGATGATGGGGAGCTTGGCAAATGCAGTGAAATATCACTTGGCATGATAAATGACTCGACACATATAGACTATGGGACAATGTATGTTGAGCAGGATAAACTGATACTGACAGGATATGCATATAATGGCGTTGAGTACTGGGAAAAAAGTGGTTTTACTTTTGCAGTGATATATGATATATCGGACAGGACAGCTCCGAAATATGTCAATACTCTGACACAGAGCGGTTACAATATATCATCGAGAATCACGGACGGAGTATTATATATGGTGTCCTGGTATACACCATCAACCAGCTGTACCAGGGATGAATATGAAAAATATATTCCAATGTACAACAATATGCTTGTAGGTGAGGATAATATCTATTGTCCGGTATATATAAATGACAGAAGCTACACAGTTATAGGGTCGGTTGAACTTGACAACCCTACGACATATAAGGACACAGAGGCGGTTGTGCTGAATCCTGATAATATGTATGTGAGCCGGAATGCGATATATTTTCTTGAGCAGATATATGAATATAGATTGTTTCAGGATTATGTAGTGCCGGAAGAAATACAGAATGGTGATGGAACAACTCAGGAATTGAATAATAAAGAGATTATAAAAGATAAAGACGTGAAAAACGATGAATCGCAGACCTTAGATGACGATAAGACTAAGAGTAAGCTTGTAAAACTTACGATAGATAAGGGGAATATTGAATTTGCTGCCAGTACAGAAGTGTATGGCAGTGCCGACAATCAGTTTTCATTCAGCGAATACAATGGCTATCTCCGCCTTGTGACAACCACCAGGGATTACGAGAGCTGGGAGCAAAGCTGCGGACTGTACATTTTTGATGAGGAGCTCAATATGGTCGGTCATATTGATGAGCTGGCAAAGGGTGAGAGCATAAAGTCATCGCGTTTTCTTGGAAATATGGTATATTTTGTGACCTTCAGGAACACAGACCCACTGTTCGCAGTCGATGTTTCCAATCCGGAGAATCCGGTGATAGTCAATGAGGTGAAACTGCCGGGTTTTTCAGAGTATCTTCACCCATATGGAGATGGTCTGCTCTTTGGTCTTGGCTACGAGGCAGACGAGACCGATGGAAAGCTTCAGAATGTTAAGATGAGCATGTTTGACATAAGCAATCCTGCTGACATTGTGGAAGTTGACAGAGAGCAGCTCGAGGCATTCTATTCAGGTGCGATGTATGAACACAGGGCAATGCTGGTGAATCCAAAACGAAATCTGATAGGCTTTGCAGTCGAGGAGAATGTAATCGAAAAAGATGGAACCGGTGCTAATGTGTATGGCAGGCTTGCACAGATATACAGACTGTATTCCTACGATGAAAATGAGGGCTTTGTACAGCATATCGAGTGCGTTCTTGACTTGTATTCCTATGATTACCCAAGAGCTAATTACATCGGTGATTATCTGTATATATTTGATGGAGCACGAAGCGTATACACATACAGGCTTACGGACTATGAATTTCTTGGAATAACAGTTCTTTGAGGGGGTATAAAAAGGATTACAGCATATTACATGCTGCTGGCACATATTGTTGTCTAAAACCGTAATATATTTAACATGTTCGTAATAAAAAGTAATAATTCTGTAACAAAATGTAATACTTTTGTAACCATTAATTTTGAGTGAAGTGTTAATATATTACTAGCTTATGTTATTTGGTTGATTGCGAAACTCTGTGTATTGCACAGCTGTTCATTTAGGATAGTTGAGTTTCGCAATTAGCTAAGCTTATGTTATTTAATGAGAGGAGAGGTACATATGAGAAAAGGTGTGCTGATTTTTACGGTAGGGGCTATAGCGGTTATGGCTGCCGGCTGTGCTAAGGACGATGCGGGTAAAAACATAGGTGGAGAAACGACAGAGGTTATATCAACTGGCAAATCGGAGACGGAAGAAACTGTATCGACAAAAGATGGTGCTGCTATAGATAACGAATCAACATCTGATACAAAAAAAGATGTCAGTGACAGTCAGGGTGAGGAGACTGCGAACGGACAGGAACCATGGGAAATCGCTGATGGTGGATACGATGTTCAGGTTATGAGTGATATGCGCCAGAGTTATGAGGAGTATGCACAAAAACTTTTGAAAATTGAAAATGCCGGAGTTTATGGGAATGTAAGGGAAGTACAGGCTGAATGTAAAACAGGTGACGATATTATTGTATATTCTGCTGATGACATTGCGTTGATTTATGATGCAGCGGCAGACAACACTCAGGAGTGTGTGCTTGAATGGGGAGATAACAGTTATACACTTGACGGTGTCAAGGAGTGGGCTCAGGTTCAGGAAAGCCGCAAGTTTTTCATCGTGTCGGATTTAGATGGTGACAATCAGGATGAGCTTGTTATAAAGGCTGAGAATGGTGCGAGAGGTTCGCTTGGATTCTGCTTTATAGATATTGTTGATGGTGAGGTAAGGTGTGATTTCTATAAAAGTGCAGATTTACTGCAATATAATGTATATAATGATTTTCTGTTTACTTATCAGGTAGAAGGCATGACTCAACCGGCTGTAAAGGATGTAAGAGAATGTCTTGGAGCTGATGAGCTTGAATTTTACAATCTGATGGGTGATAAAGGCTGGTGGAATGATGAAGGACAGCTACTGGAAAATCCATATATTAATCTTATGGCGGGATGTACATATGAATGTGATTTCTATAATGATATGAGAGAGAGCGAGGAAGGCTGCGTTATAAGGATAGGAATGGATATTAATTTTGAAGCATTGTCCGGTCCTTGCGTAGAAGTGTATTCATATTATAAGTTCATTGATGGGAAGCTTGAACTTGTAGGAATAAGGTAAAAGAGGCTGAGAGGGAGTATAATTTATAGTAGAAAAGACTGCACATTTGATATGTCCCCTCCTTACTGTACAAACCAGTAAGGAGGGGACATATCAATTAATTATTTAGTGTGACAGTCTTTTTTTATATTCTATATTGACAACTGTGCATATCTGTATATAATGTATATATACAGATATGCACAGTTACATGTGGTAGTTACATGCGGTAAATAGTTAAAGGAGGGTGGATATGAACGGCTTACATATTGAGAATATGAAAAAGGAATTTTACAATTTCAAGCTTGGACCTATAGATTTGGATATGGACGCAGGCTATGTTGTGGCGGTTATCGGGAAAAACGGATGCGGAAAGAGCACGTTCTTTAACTGCCTGCTAGGTACAGAGAGCTTTTCGGGTGAATGTGAATGGAAAACGGGTGAAACCGGACATGAAGCTGATGGCTGCACAGACGGCAGCAGTGCGGTGAACAGAATATCCGGAAAATTCGCATATATTCTTGAACGATGTCCCTTCCCGAAGGATTACACTCCGCGGGAGCTTGAGAAATGTTTCGGGGAATTTTATGAAAATTTTGACAGGAAAAAGTATTATGATGTCTTAAAAAGGTACAATATTCCGCTGAACAGACAGCTTTCAAAGCTGTCGCGCGGAAATATCATGGTTGTCCAGATGGCATTTGCATTTTCCTATAAGTCGGAGGTGCTATTCCTTGATGAGCCGTCGGCACATCTTGACAGCTATGCGCGGGAGGAGCTGTATGAGCTTATCGGGGAATATCAGGATGAGGGGCATATTATTTTCTGGTCGAGTCATCTGATGGAGGAGCTTGACAAGAGGGCTGACTATGTGCTGGCGATAAAAAAAGGACAGCAGGCATACTTCGGGACGAAGGAGGAACTCACCGAGAGATATCATGTTGTTAAGGGGAACAGGAGACAGCTCGATTACATGAGTAAGGTGATGGTCGGACGAAGGGACGAGGAGAACTTCAGCATGGGGCTTATCGATGCCTCGGAGGATTACTTAAAGCTTGCATCGGTCGATGAGCCGGCAGGACTGGGCGATATTGTGGAGTATCTGTTATAGGAGTGGAGGATTAGTGTGAAAAATTAACTTGAAAGCAAATTTTTCACACATGCAATTTGTTTCTGGGCGAAAACAAATTGCTTTTGATGACAGATGAGAAATCGCCTGCACGGATTTCTCATCGTCTCCTCGCGATAAGTCGCTCGGAAATGAGGATTAGTATGAAAAAAGAAATATTTAAACTTGCGATAAATACTCTGTGGTGCGATATCAGGCATAGCTGTAGGGGAGTCAGGGGGATTTTGATGCTGTGTCTTGTGGCAGGTTCGATTATGGCACCTGACGGAACGCTCGTGCTGTGTCTGGCATGGCTGATTGAGATGGCGATGATGATGCTGCTTCCGACATGCGGGAGGATATTGTTTATAATGCCGGTAAGTGCGGCGGAAAGAAAAAGGCTGATGATATACAGGCAGTTTGCCATGGAAGCTGTATTTATAGTGCTTATCCTGAGCTTTGGATTGCTGAGGGTTCTGATTTTCAGAAATGAGTATCCTTTTGCAAAATGTGTAATCAACAATGTATTTACGATAGCACTCATGCTGTTTGAGGCAGGAAGTGCAGTCTTTTTCTGCGGCTGGTGCAAAAAGGCTTCAATTCAGGAAAAAGGATTCGGAATCTTTTTTAGTATACTTGCATGGGTGATATTTTTCACAGCGATTGCGTTGTCTGACAATGAGGTGGAAGGGCATGAGGCACTGATGCTTGGGCTCGGCGTTGCAGGATTTTTGGTTCAGGCATTTGTGAAGATGTATTATATGGTTCATGCGTTTTTCGCCGAATACAAATTTGTCGATGTGGCGGGGCTGAATGGGACAAAAAACAAGAAAACGAATATGGCAGATGAGATGTTTTGACGGAAAGGTTGTGGATGGATGCAGATAATTATTTCGGATAAGAGCAGTGCGCCTATATATGAACAGATTACAAAGCAGATAAAGGAAGGGATATTAAACCACGCACTTGCCCCTGACGAGATGCTGCCGTCGATAAGGCAGCTCGCCAAGGAGCTGCAGATAAGCGTGATAACAACTAAGAGGGCTTACGAGGAGCTTGAAAACGAAGGCCTGATTTATTCGGTGCCGCAGAAGGGCTTTTTCGTGTCACCGAGCAAGGTGGAGATACTCAGGGAAAAACGGCTGAAGCTGATAGAGGATACGGCGGCGCAGCTTATAAAGGAAGGGAAGGCTGCGGGGCTGTCGCTCGATGAAGTGCAGACGATGATAGAGCTGCTCTGGGCATAGTGCGATAAATTAACTTGATAGCAAATTTTTCACACCTGCAATTTGTTTCTGAGCGAAAATAAATTGCTTTTGATGACGGATGATAAATCGCCTGCGCGAATTTCTCATCGTCTCTTCGCAATAAATCGCTCGGAAATGAGGATTAGTGTGAAAATACACCTAAAATAGCGGGAGGGAGAAGTCTATGGAAGAGAGTGCATTGATGGTCAGAGGGGTGTGCAGGCAGCAGGGGAAGTTTGAACTGCGGGATATAAGTTTTACGTTGCCAAGAGGCTACATAATGGGGCTTGTGGGGAGAATGGGTTCGGGAAAGACTACGCTTTTAAAGAGCATATTAAACCCGTCTTTGATAAAGAGCGGAAGCGTGGAGTACGAGGGTCAGGCAGGCTTTATAATGGAGGATGCGCCATTTTTTGCGGAGGCAACCCTCAAAGAAAATATGGACGTTTTTAAGAATCTGTACAGGAATTACGATGAAAAAGAATTTTATGAGAGATTAAAAAGAGTGGAGCTTGAAGACCATAAGGTGTATGGACTTTTGTCGAAGGGTGAGAAGGTCCGTTTTCAGTTCGCATTTGCGATGGGGCACCACCCGCGGCTGCTGCTTTTGGATGAACCTACCAGCGGGCTTGACGTGACATTTCGCAGGGAATTTCTGTATATGCTTCAGGAGGCGGTTGAGAAGCAGATGATAAGCGTTATTTTTTCGACACACCTCACCGATGAGCTTGAGCGCATTGCGGATTTTATCGGGATTATGGATAATGGAACGCTCACGATGAAGGAAAATACAGCTTCGGATACGCAGATACAGGATATTGAAACAAAGAATGCACAGATACAGGATATTGAAACATGGGGGTTACAGCCACGGAATGTGGAATCACACAATGGAAAAGCGGATAATTCAGAGGGAAAGGGTATAGCCGTAAATGATGGCGGTGGAGATGATGACAGAGCTGATAGTGGGAATGATAGCAGGGATAATGGTCGGAGTGCTGGCAGAAATAAAAGACTGCATAGAGGAGCGGCACCGGAATTAAAGGGTATGTTACGCTTCTGCCGTGGTGTGTATCTGAAAAATTCATTCAGATTTGCCGCGTATATACTGTGCGTCATGCAGTTTACGCTTGGCTGGATTGTATTTGTGGCTGAGGATGAATGGAGAATGGCAGCAGGTGTCATCACGGGGATGGTGATTACGGGAGTTCTGTTTCAGTATTTAGGAAGCGCTATGCAGGTGGACGCAAGCTCGGGAAACAGGCAGAGGATGGTATTCATGCATGCGGGGCGGTTCTTCGGACTGAATCCCTTGCTGCTGTGGACGGCACGAATGCTGTGTACACTTAGAAATTCGCCGTGTTTTACGGCGGTTGCGCTT
>OJME01001241.1_pt1 | contig 21145 bp, 20 predicted proteins | sample 1597151 | NCBI WGS metagenome assembly OJME01 (sample SAMEA2452118, study PRJEB22498) | human gut metagenome | biome: human feces; feature: human gut; material: feces | place: Australia | collected 2012
ATCACCGCTTTCTTCTAAAGATTTAACCGCAGCTAAAATATTGGACATTTGAGGCTGTGAATTTTCATTTTTTGTACTATATGCAACATTTGAAGCATCAACAACAACTTTCACATTATCACCTAAAATCTATTTAATTAATATTATATTATTTGTAAATTGTATATTTAAATTTAATTAAAAGTTAACTAAATGCTATTTCTCGGATATTCTCCAAATAAAAACCTTTCCCCATCAACTTTATTAAGAAATATCCTAATTGTATCTTCAGTAATTTCATATACATTATATGAATTTTTATCATCTCCTCTAAGTTTATTAGAAGATAATGATCCCGCATTAACAAACAGAGTATTATTCATTTTCCAGATATTTGGAACATGCTTGTGTCCTGCAAGTACCAAATCAACTTCATGGTCAGTTAATGTTTTAAGAACATCTCCTGCATCAGTTAATACATTACGTTCCCTACCTGTTTTTGGAATAGGAATTACGTGATGATGAAGAGCCACAATACTAAATAACTCCTCAATAACACATTGGTCTAATTGATGTTCCATCCAAAGATGCTGTGGCCTGCCAACATTTCCACTGGATATGTCTGGAGAACTGCTGTCTAATCCTATAACCACAAATTCATCATCTTTTGTAAGTTTCCAGCTACATTCTCCTATTAACTCTTCAAAAGTTTCATAACCCAAATTACGGGCATCATGGTTTCCAGGTACTGCAAATAATGGTGCATCAAACATCTCCAAATATTTGGTAGCTTGGATAAATTCACTATAATAACCATTATTAGTCAAATCACCTGTTAATATTATCATGTCCGGATTTATGGCATTTATTTCAGCTACAGCCTTTATAAAAACATCTTCTTCAAATCCCAATTCACTAATATGTAAATCAGAAATATGTACAATAAGAGGCATATTATTATCCTATTGATTTAATTTTAAGATAGCTTCTGCAAGATCACCATTAGTATCTTCCAAAGCTGCTTTTGCTTCATCTTCAGATACATTTGCTTGATTAGCTACCATTTCAATATCTTCATCAGGAATAACAAGTTCTTCATCAATTGCTACTTCATGTGCTTTACAGGTTACTTGATAAGTTTCCTGACCCATTACATTCATCAAACTTACTTCAGCATTTGGAATGACTAATTCTTTATCTTCTAAACGGATAATGACTTCTTTGACTCCTTTAAGATCTTTCATATCCATTCCCATCTTTTTCATTTGTCTTTCCATTTTTTTCATCTGCTTTGCATTCATACCAGGTATCATAATACTGTCCTCATTAATTTAATATTAGTAATTATTTATATCTTTCAATATTATTAAAATTAATTATAGAATTCAAAATTTGAAAAAGTTTGGTTTAATATAGAATCAATACATTTCGGTAAATACTTTTCAACATTATATACAGGTACTATTATGCTTACTAATATCATAAAATCTCCCCATTTTTCATATTATAAAACCTTAGCAATAATTTGTTCTAAATATCGTTTATCTTGACTTATTCCTACTACTTGTCCACCTTTAGCTTCACCTACATATTTATTTTCTATAGCTACTTTTTCTTTTGCACCTTGCAAAAACCATTCATATTCTATATCTATATGTCCTATATCTAAAGCTTGATAGCCTAATAAATAAAGATCATATGCTAAAACTGTAGCAGTTGGTCCTAATGCAATTAATATTAATTTATCTTTATCAACTTTTTTTACAGTTTCTAAAATTTCATCATATTTATTAAATGCATTTTTACTTGGACAAATTATTCTTGATATTGAATTAACATTCTTAAATAAATCGTTCCCAACACCAAGTTTAGAAAATTCACCTTCAACTATTATAATGTCTCTATTTTTCCAAATAGATTTTAATTTTTCAAACCTTTCTCCCACCTTACTCTTATCTTTATAATCCATATATAATCGTGTTAGATGGGCATTATAATATGTTTTTTTTCTATTTAAATTTCTATACCATGTCATCCTATTTTGCTTTAGATAATTATCCCAATATCGCTTTGCCCTACCAATCATATCATCTGTCTTTAAAAACATTCCTGGAATACAAATCATAATTTCTTCATCCTCAGTAGTTAAAACCTCTTTTAATCTTTCCGACAGTTCTTTGTTTGTTTCTTGGAAACCAATTTTTTTAGAATTAATTATTTTAAATTCCCCATCTCCAAATCTAGCTAAAGATACATGATTATTTACTAAATAATCGATACTCTCATCCATGTCTTTTATATTTAATCTAAAACATTTTTTTATTGTAAAGTCTTTTAAATCATAATAGTATTTAAAAATAATAGATGCTAATTTTCTTTTTATTCTTTTGATTAAATTTAATTGGCTTTCACTAATTCTTTTCAATTTACTTTTATATAATGATTTATCAACAGCTTCTTTAATAGATATTTTATCAACATATCTAAAAAACTTACTTCTATTTGGTAATAAATCTACAGACTTTATTGCACATGAATTCCATGTTATTGAATTTGCTATCTCTACTTCACATAAATATATATTCTTTTTTATATCTTTCATAATTCTATTAGCTTTATCACTATGTACAAAAACTAAAGAAATACCTTTGTTATCCTTTAATTTAGGTAATATTGATTCTACACCCCAAAAATCCCCAAGTGTAAAATCACTTACTCTATCCAAGGTTTTAAAACTACAATTATAACAAGATGGTCTTAAAAAGCAGTTTTGTATAAATCCTTTTATATACACACTTTCTGAATAATTTTCATCTATTTCACTACCATCTTCAAATCTATACTTCAAAACACCACTATTCCATCCTTTTGACTTGTCCCTAAATGTCATAGCACTTAATTTTTTGCCATCACCAAGTTCATTTATATATCTTTGCCATATCATCGGAGATGGAACCCCATGACATATAAGATCCACAGTTACTAAATTCTCATAATCTTTATTTAAATAAGACTTTAATCCACCTATCTGACAAGGTGTCCCAGAGAACAATACCTTTCTTCCATCATCCAAAAACGTCTTAGCTTGTCTAAATGAATCACCTATATTACTTTGAACATATTTTGAACCTCTAAATTTACTTAATCCATCAATATCCTCAACATAATCATGCACTACATTAAAATCTTTATCAAACTTAGCACCAAATACAACTCCATCGTCCTTTATAATCTCAGATGCCAATATTGTAAAAATTCCTCCCGAAGAACTTTTCACCCTTATATCTTCATCCAAGTTATAACATGCATAAGCTTTTTTCAGACTTTTAACTTCTGTTTTATTTAAGATAGGGCATACTTTCTCGCATTTATTGCAATCTACGCATTTTGTATTATCAACTTTTGGATACCAAAATCCTTCATCATCTATCTCCATATTTATCGCATCTTTTGGACATACACTATAACACGCATGACATCCATCACACATGTATTTTTCTTTTATATCTATCATTTATGTATCCCCCTCTTCAACTTGTTAACTACCCTATGTGATAAAGAATAAAATTTATCATATGTATTACTCTTTGTTCTATAATAAAGTTTTTTATCTTGTTTATTATTTGCACCTGATTTAACCAATTTGTCATACTCTTGTTTAAATAGTTTTATATCTTTTATTTGATATGCTATTTGCATTCTTATCCTATAATATAAAATAGCTATTTGTTTAAAGTATTTTTCTTTTTCTTTCTGAGGTATATCTAATTGTTTAATTACTTCAATTCTATTTTCTTCATAGCCATTCATAAGTCTTAATCTTTTTTCATTGCTTGTAAATGATGAATGTGAATTTTCATGTCTAATATACTTCATAAGAGGCTTATTTATATATCCTGTTTTTCCAAAATAAGCAACAGGAAGCATAATTTGAAGATTTTGACCAAACTGAGATATATAAATTTCTCTGTTTTTTATATGACTAAACAATGATTCAGTCCTTACCATAAAACTTGCAGGCCAGTTATTTGCCTTTCCTAAAATTAAATCCTCAAAAATACTTTCGTTTTCTATATTTTCGCCATCAGAAAATAATCCATTTATCTTGTCCAAATCTGAATCATCGACATAGTATCCATTATTTCTAACCATATCATAATTTGGATTATTAATTAAAAACTCAGCTTTTTCTTTTACTGCATCTTCAAATATAATATCATCAACATCATACAACATTATAAATTCTCCATTTACATGTTTTAATGCTGTATTTATGGCAAATGCAGCTCCCCCATTTTCTTGGTAGATATATAAAAATTTAAAACCTTTTTTCTCAATTTCTTTTTTATATTTCAATATTATATTTTCACTGTTATCAGTTGAACCATCATTAACAATAATAATTTCAATGTTTTTGTATGTTTGTTTTAATAAACATTCAAAACATCTATCTAAAAACTTTTCCCCATTGTAACATGGTATCAAAATCGATACTAAATCCCTCATAATTACTCTCCATAATTTAGATTTATTTCTCCAATAACTTCTCTATTTCTACTTTTCCTTGTAATGCCTTCTCTTTATATCCAGGCATAAATTCATTTAGATGTTTTCTTATGTCATCTTCATTATCCTTCATCCATTTAAATGCATTTATCAAATCATCCTTATTTGATAATGATTGGACAGGTAACACATAATTTTCATAAGTTCCAAAAATATCTTTAGCTATTCCTTTTGCCTTAACTGAATAACCTATAACTAATGTTGGAACACATGTAGAATATGCTGCTATAGTTGAATGAGTTCTAGCGCCTATAAACATCCTACATCTTGATATAAAGCCTTTTAACTCCATACAATTGTAGTCATCTAACATAATAACTCTATTCGTATCTTTAAACTTATCATATAATACTTTTAATGGTTTTCTATCATCATTACTTACCCAAACAACATGTGGAATTAATGCGATTTGCATATCTGTAGTTTCTATTATATGTTGTATAAGATTTTCATAATTATTCATAGCAGAACCATCTGATGTTTCATAACTCATTATCATTGGACTCATATTAATACCTATTGTATTATTTAATTCAAACCCTTCAGGTAAATGTAAATCAATCTTTTCTAACTGAAAAGCTGGATCAGGTATTAACTTAGTATTTTTATTTACTTTTTTAACAGCCTCATATGATATACTTTCTCTTGTTGTTATAAGTGAATATCTTCCTAAATCTTCAGCCATTTTGTCATCTATTAATTTAGGTTCAACAGAACATCCCCATAAAACAGTTTTTGTACCATTTTTATTAAAATTCTTATTTAATATTTCATATACCTCATAACTTGAGTAACAATAATTATCTCCACCTATTGAGATAGCCACATCATTCTCCCCATATTTATCAAATAAATGATCAAATGGTATTTTTTCGGCATAACTTCCATCTTTAAATAACTTTATTTTTAAAGATGCTATTATTCTTTTTATATTAAATTTACTATAATTTATCCTTAAATCCCCTAACTTAACAACTTTATCTAATCCATATAATTTATCTTCCTCTTTGTTAAGAGAATACACCATCATATCTTCTTTCCCAATGATTTTCTGTGTTCCCCTTACAATAGCTTCACACCCATGGTTTCCACTCCCACCATGAGAATATAAAAAACAATTTTTCATAACTCAATACCTCATCTATATTAATTTCTATTTATTAATTCGTCTATTTTTAAAATAATATTGCTTTGTGAATAATTCTCCAATACATTTAAATCACCATGACTTAATTTATTATATAAACTTTCATTATCAATTAATTTTTTAACTCCATTTACAATTCCATCGACACTCGCATCTACCAGTAACCCGTTCTCTCCATCCCTAATAAACTCCGAAGGCCCTATTGATTTAGCAACTACCAAAGGCTTATCCAAACACATAGCCTCCAATACCGTGATCGACATAGACTCAACATAAGAAGGATGTACATAAATATCTGCATGTCTTAAATAGGAATACGGATTCTTCTTTCTTCCTAATAAAAATACATTATCCTCTAACTTATTCTTCTCTATTTCCGTTTTAATCTTTTCATATTCAACACCATCGCCAATCAAAAACCATTTTATCTTATATCCCAAATCAACCAACTGCTTACATGAAAAAACACAATTAATCATTCCCTTTTCTGGTGATAATCTTCCTATACTTACGATATTTATAAAATCTTTATCAAACAAATTGTCTTCTATTTTTTCTAAAGATTTCTTTTGTATATCCTCAAAATCTATAATATTTGGAATAACAACTATCTTTTGGGGTGATATATTAACATTTTCCAAAATCATATCTTTACAACCTTGTGATACAGAGACAACATAATCAAACTTGTCATAAACTTGATCAATAGTCTTAGTTTGTTTTTGATTATAATCATAACTTCCATGATGCCACCAACTTATCTTCTTCTTAGCATCAACAATATAAGCCACAAACTCACTGCAAATTCCTATTCGATAAGCAATTGCATAATCATACGTGCCTAAATCTTTAAAAAGTGATTTTAATAAAGAAATTGCACCAACTCCAAATATTCTTTTTAAGTTAAATATTATTCTTATAAATAAATACTTAAATTTATTTGGTTTTAGATTGCTTAATATACATTTAAAAAATGCTCCATATGTATTTGTTAAATCATAAAATTTTATATTTACTGACTTCGGTATTTCATCAATATAATCACCTAATTCTTCAAACAAAACTAAATCTACTTCGTATTTGTCATAATCGATAGCTTTTACTAAATCAACTAAAGATTTTTCAACGCCTCCAACATTTAAGTGTCCATTTACAAACAACAATCTCTTCTTTATATAAATCACCCCCTTATTATTTATTTCTTGCTCATATAAATAATCAAAGCTGTTATAAACATTCTATATTTATAACATTTAGTAACTATTTTCTGCTTCTTACTTATGTTTAATTTATCTATATCTATAGCCTTAAACATCTCACAAACTTGTTTATCATTTAATATTTTTAATATTTTTCTTCTTTTTTCAACTAATGTGTTATTTGACCCATATATATCTCCAATAGAATTGTATATGAAAAATAATAAACAATAATTTATCTGATTTGTAAAATCAAAATCTTCCTTTTTACTAAAAAAATAATCTATTTTATTGTATAATTCCAAGAAATTATCCCATTTCTTATCATAATATGTATTAGTAGCAGAACTCGGATTGTCTATATAATAGTAATAACACTCTTCTTTTAAATAATAAAATCTGTTCACATAATACATAACTTGAGAACCAAAAAGTAAATCCTCAGAATATTTAATTCCTTCTGGATACCTTAAATTATTTTGTTTTATAATATCTCTTTTTATCAATAGTACCCAATTAGAAATTGTAGCAGGATAATTTATTGAACCTAGCATAAGTAGTTTATCAAAGTATTCTTTATATAATTGTTCCTTATCATAAAACCCACTTATGATATCGTGAGTAAAAATACATTTATTATTTCCTCTTACTTTATAGCAATCACACATAACTAAATCACAATTATATTCACTAGCCTTTTGCATCATATTAAAATACATATTTTCATCAATATAATCATCACTATCCACAAAAGCAATAAAATCTCCACTAGCAGCTTCAATCCCTGTATTTCTTGCTGCTGAAACACCAGCATTTTCTTTGTGAATTACATTTATTCTATTATCTTTATCTGCATATGATTTACATATTTCTAAACTGCTATCTTTAGATCCATCATCTACAAGAATTATTTCTAATTCTTTATATTTTTGATTTATTATACTTTGAATACATCTATCTAAGTATTTTTCTGCATTATAAATAGGTACTATTACACTTATTAGTGAATTCATTTCTCTCCCCTTCATAGCACTAATTTTTTATTTTTCTAATTTTATTCATATTATTTACACCTATTATAGGTATAACTATTTTCTTAACAGCTTTCTTTACCTTAGTTGTCCAAGGTAACCAACTAACCAAAAATAAATGTTCACAATAAGTATTCTCCGTATTCTTTTTAATACAATTTCCATAATCATATGGAGAAAAATACTCTTGTGGATAAATACTTATATCTTCTACCTTTTGAAAGTTATTATCTCTAACAAGACCTCTACCCTCCAAAATATGCGTCAACCTTTGAACATTTGTAGTCAAGTCTAAGCTATTATCAGAATTATAAAAGCTAACATTCTCATATTTATCAATAAATTCTTTTATAAGCTCATGTTTTGGCACACATGCCATAAAACTTGTAGCAATGTAATTTTTTTCCTCAAATCCTAATATACACTGATTATCCAACAAATCATCAAAAGATTTATAAACCATAACATCTGTATCCATATATATCCCACCATATTGATACAAAGCCTTAATTCTGGCATAATCACTTACATACGCAAACTTTTTTTCTTGATAAGCTTGTTTAACATATTCATTAGAATTCACATCAAAATTACTTTCATTCCACTCCATGAATTCATAATCACTTAAATATTTATGCCAACTCTCTATACATTTTTGAACCTTAGATGGCTTTTCCTTTCCACCAAACCAACAAAAATGTATTATCTTTGGTATCCTTTGCTCTGCCATCTTACCCCTCCAATAATGCATAAATTTTTTCTAATTCTTGCTTATTTGTATAATCTGTTATTTTTGTATTTTCAATAAGTCTTTGTTGTAATTCTTTATCTTTAATCAAATTACATATTCCATCTGCACAACCTTCATTATCCATAGGCACTATAACTCCATCAAATCCATCTGTCAATTGACTTTTAGAAGTTGTAAAATTAGTTATAACAACAGGTTTATTTAAAACCTGAGCCTCCCTAACCGCAACTGCCTTTCCCTCATATCTTGATGGTTGGGCATATATATCACATGCTTTTATATATGGATATGGATTTTCTTTTTTGCCTAACATTATTACATACTGTTCCATATCAAACTCTTTTATTTTTTGTTTTATTAATGTTTCATCTCCACCAAAACCGATAATATACCATTTTACGTCTATACCTTTTTCTAAGATATGTTTACATATCTGTGGAACATTATCAAAATTTTTAGCATCAGTAAATCTTCCTATTGAAACTAATTTAATTTGATCATTATTAATATCAAATTTATCATCTGTGATTTTTTCATTAGCCTGTTCTTTAATAAATTTTTCGGATAGAATATTTTCTACAACTAAGCTTTTATCTTTCAACATAGGATATACACTTAAAAATTGATTTTCACAATCGTTAGAAACTGTTACAACATAATCAACTTTTGAGTATGTATCCATGTCTAATTCTTTATTTGGGACTAATTTAGTATAATCAGTATGAATCCAAGCTAATTTCTTTTTAGCTTTTACCTTTTGTCCAAGAACATCAGCAATCCCTAAAAAGTTTATAGCTAAGTCATATTCTTTATCAATATTAGGTAATAATGGAGTCAATCTATTTGATATAAATTGTAATGAACTCCAAACATTATGTTTATTACCTAATTTAACATTTTTTCTCATATCACTCTTAGCCTTCAATCTTGCTATTCCATATTTAAAGTTTTTACTAAATAAAACATCTTTTATAGGTCTATCAAAATTTGTATAAGCATCAATTTGAGGTAATAAGTTTACTTTTTCAGTAATTAAGTTCAAAAATTCTCCCTCATGACGATTTAAAAATAAATCAATATTATATTTTGTATAATCAATAGAATCTAATAATCCTATCAAACTTCTCTCAGCCCCTCCAATAAACATTGATGGCATCAATATCAATATATTTTTCTTCATTATTTTTTCTCCCTTATTTCCTCTATAATGATGTTATTTTTATCTAAAGTTACAATAGAGTTATCTGGTATTTCTTGATTAATCACACAACCAGCACCTATTACACATCTCTTTCCTATCTTTGCATTCTTAAGTAAAACTACATTGGCTCCAATCCACGAACTTTCACCGATATAAATTTCTCCATAAGTATGTTCTTTTGTTGAAACTCCTTCTTCTCTAGAGAATTTGTGATTGTTATCAATAATCTTCACATCAGGCCCAAATTGGCAATTTTGTTCTATATGTATTTTGTTTTGGCAACTTATAAATACACCTTTGTTGAAATAAACTCTGTCTCCTATATATAAATTTCCTTTATCTCCTACAAATACATCACCTAATCTGCTTATACATATGTTGTATCCTAATTCTATATTTGCTTTAGAAGATATAAAAAATTTTGTCTTTAAACTTATTCTTTGTATATTATTTATATTAAATTTTCCCTTATTTTTAATTTTTTTTAGCAAAAATCTAAAATAATTTATTAATATTTCTAAATAAATGTCCACTTTTTTTCCCTTCTATAATACCATTTAATACTTAACATTTAATATCTTACTTGCATATTCTAAACCACCCCATGCTATCTCCATTTGATAATAAAAAAAGAAAAAATAGCAAATTATCATAATATAATAAACTAAATCTTTCTCTTTTTTATCAAAAATATTTCTCAAAAGCCATGGTAAAAGAATTAAATTATACATTGAAAAATATATTGGCAGTCTACCAAGAAGTATACCACTACTTGCAATCTTTGATATTACATAAAGACCACTTGCAATCAAAGACATATTTATACTTAATTTAACAATTGGAGTTAGCTTACCTTTTATCCTGTTCCTATATATAAATGCCAAAATTATAGGTATAGATTCAACTAATATTCTAATAATACTTGTTCCGTCATCGGTATTTCTAAATTCCTCTACAGAAGTTGCATAATCAGTCTGTTCAACAACATCTGTTAATAAATTAGTAAATTTACTTGTAAATAACATTGCTAAAACGATACATCCAATAAATAATAACGTTCTTTTATTCCATGGTTCGCCTTGAGCAACAAAATACATTGGTATTAATATAAATGCAGATTTATGTATTGTAGACAATATACAAACTATAATAATATATAATAATGTTTTATTTTTTAAAATAAGTCCAGTACAACTAAATATAATAGCTGCAACAAGAAACTGTCTCATTCCATTAAACATCCAAGTAAATTGACAAGATGCCATAAATAAAAATGCACTAACTCCAAAATTACATGAATATTTATAAAGAGGTACCATCACACATATTCCACTTATTACTGCAATAATAGAAAGCCAAACAGTATAATTATCCGATATGTATGTCTTAATTAATATAGAAAATAATCTAAATCCAGGTTCCCTAGCACTACTATCAAATATAACATCATGTGCATTTTGAAATAATGGATAATCATTAAACATTTTTATATAAGCAGTTGTATCAGCTACATAACTCCTAGCTCCTGCAAAAAACACAATCACAGCAAAAGTAACAACTGCTACAAATAAATGAACTCTAGATTCATAAACCTCTTCACCTAAATATTCCCCAACACAAACTTTCCTTGCACTAACCTGAGCCAATATCCCAAACAATATAACCCAAGCCATCATAAACCAATATACTGTCATACTCTACTTTCCTTCCCTATTGTTATATAAAACCAATAAATAAAGTGCAAATCCAAAAGGCGTAGCCAAAACTGTCATTCCTTTTCGTGGACTTTCTTGAACAAATTTTTTATTCTTACTTATAAAACTGCTCGAAACATAATGAATGCAAGTTTTAAAATTCTTTAAAAATCCAGTATCATATTTCATTGACACCTTTCTCATAAAAGCAAATCCCCTAGGATTTTTATAATATTGTCTAAGCATATTTTTGCTAGAACCATCTTCCATATACTCTACAACACAAACAGGTTTATTCATTATCAACAACTCATAATCCTGATCTGCTAACAAGTATTTATAGTCCAAAGGAACAAATTTTTCTCCCTCAAACTCTGGATATGGAGGATATTTATTTATAATTTCTGTTCTATAAATAAGTTTCTTGTCGCCTTGGCCACCGTTTTTGTAATAACCACTAAGCGTTGTACTTTTTTTATTTGGCAATTCTTTACCTATTACTTGTCCATTTTTATATACATCAAGCGCTATTATCCCCGAATAGTTGCTGTCTTTGTTTTCTTCCCAAAAATTTACGATTAATTCTACAGCATCATCTGGCATAAAGTCGTCTGAATCTATACATACGTTTAATTCTGTATCTATTAGCTCATATGCCTTGTTGTGACCTGTGTGCATTCCTCCATTTTGTTTATATACATAGCGAATTTCAAACCCATTGTCATTTGCCATCCATTCATCTACAATTTCTTTTGTATTATCGCTAGAACCATCGTCAATAATCAGCCACACAAAATCTTTATAAGTCTGTCTGCATAAACTGTCATAACATTGTTGCAAAACATAGGCTCTATTATATGTTGGAGTAAATACTGTAAGTGTCGCCATCTTCAATCCTCCAATTAACATTTATTTAAGTAAAACTCTTGCAAATATTTTGCATTGGCTTTTATATCGAAATTAGCTTTTACTATTTCTTCTTTTGTATTTTTTCTTTCATACTTTTCGTATTTAAGCACTTCTTCTGCCCATTTTTGTGGGCTTTCTTCTAATTTGACTACTACTACATTTTCTGTCATTTTACATTCAAGTGGTACTTTGTCTGATATTATACACTTAAGCCCAGATGCCTGTGCCTCTACCATAGTTACTGGTAATCCTTCATAAAGTGAAGGAAATAAAAACACATCCATACCCTGCATCAAATCATTAACATCAGATCTAACACCTGTAAATATAACCTTATCACTAAGTCCTAAATCTCGTACCTTCTGTTCAATCTCATGTCGTAAATCACCATCACCGACAAGCATCATCACGCTATCTTCTTTTATCTTTTGTACTTCATTAAATATATCTATCAAAAATTCATGGTTTTTCTGTGGATTAAATCGTCCTACATGACCAACCACAAACTTGTTTTCAATACCAAATTCTTTTTTTATCTTATCTGCTTTTTCCTTACTATAAGTATATAAATCAGTATCGATTGCATTATTTAACACTTCGAAATTATCAGTATTAAACATCCATCTTCCTGCTTCATCACCACATGCAAATAGTTTATCTGCATATTTAGGGATTTTTCTTTTTTCAAATACCTTTATAAGATACTTCAAGTTTTTATCTTGGTTGGCATTATGGCTATGAGCTATAGTAAACCTAACTCCATTCTTCTTAGCCACCTTAAGCACAACCCCACTCAAACAATCCTGATGACAATGCACAATCTGATACTCTTTATGCTCCTTAAAAAACTTATCCAAAGTATTTAAATAACTCTTGCTGAAGGGATTTAATTTTGGAAGATGATAAATTTTGCCGCCAAGTGATTCAATTTCATCATCATAATCCCATCTTTCATCACGATGAGTCAGAAAGTCAAATTGAACCTTGTCTCTATCAATATTTCGATAGTAATTCATAAGCATGGTTTCAAGTCCGCCACGCCCCATATATGTCACTACTTGCAATACTCTTATCGGCTCACTCATCTCTCAATCTCCTCAACAGTCATCTCAACTACCTTCCTCTTATCAAAAACATCCTCCATATGCCTTCTGCCACACTGCCCCATCTTCGCCTTATCATCATAACTCATCAGCGCGAACTTCTTAATCTTGTCATAAAGATCACCACTATCCTTAACCCTACAAGTAAATCCGCTGACACCATTTATAATCGACTCTTTGCATCCATGGATATCACTTGCAATAAGCGCCCTTCCGATTGATGCTCCTTCTAACAACACATTTGCCATTCCTTCGTGATATGATGGAAGGACGATGCAGTGTGCTTCTCTCATAAATTTTACGACGTCTTTTTGGTAGCCGTAGTATTTTATATAATCTTTTGCTTCCAAATCTTTTATAATCTGGCTATAATCTTCTTCAAACCATCCTAGAAATCCAAATTCTGTTTTGATTCCTTCTGATTTGATTTTTTTGATTGCATCAAACAGTTCGTTGACGCCTTTTTCTTCCATAACCCTTCCGACAAATAAGAACTTTGTGATGTCGTCTTTTGGCATTGGGCTAAAGCTGAATCTTTCAAGATTTACCCCAGCGCCATTCATAACGACTGCTTGTTCTTTTGTGATTGTTTTGTCGTCTATCATAACTTGGGCATTTTGCACATTTTCGAAAAACACAGATTTCGCTTTTTTAAGTCCAACTTTATAAAGTGTGCTGACGATTTTTTTCAACATTCCACCTTTGTAATAGGCACTCCCAAGCCCAGTTACATTGGCGATAAATGGCGTTTTTCTTATTCTCGATGCCATCCCTCCATAAATATTAGGCTTGATTGTGTAGCCTATTGCTATGTCTGGTTTTTCTTTTTTGATTATTTTTAAATAGTCCAAAAAAAGTTTAATGTCCTTGATTGGGTTCAAACTTTTTCTGTCTACATAAGTTTCTATTATTCTAACTCCTAGTGCTTCTATCTCTTTATTGTCGCCTTCTGGCAGCGATACTACTACTTCATATCCCTTTTCTACTAATTTCTCCACCAATTCTCGTCTAAATTTATAAATCGTTGCGAAATGGTTTGATAGTATCAACACCTTTTTCATAAATTCCCCACCTATTCATTAGTCTGTTTTGCAACTATTTGCTCTTTTGTCTTCCCTTCAACAACTCCATCTCTTTTTAATACTTTTACAAATGTTAAAAAGAAACATTTCACATCAAAACCAAAACTGCATCTTTCGACATATTCCCCATCTAGTTTTGCTTTAACATCAATCGGCAACTCATCTCTCCCGTTGATTTGTGCCCATCCTGTAAGCCCTGGGACTATGTCGTTTGCTCCATATTTGTCGCGTTCTTCAATCAAATCGTATTGATTCCAAAGTGCGGGACGAGGCCCAACAATACACATATCACCTTTAATGATATTTATAATTTGTGGCAACTCGTCCAAACTTGTCTTTCTAAGGAATTTTCCAACCTTAGTTATGTACATGTCTGGATTTTCTAATAAATGTGTCGGTGTGTCTTTTGGTGTATCTATCTTCATCGTTCTAAATTTTAAAATATTAAACTCTTTTTTATGAAGACCGATTCTTCTTTGTTTGAATAAAATCGGTCCTTTTGAATCCAATTTTATACATACAATCAATATTAAAAATACTGGTATTAGTACAATAAACCCTATCAAGGAAATCACAAATCCAATCACTCTTTTAAAATATCGATATATTCCAACCTTCCCATCATCCATTTAAACTTAATTCCTCCTATAAAACCTTTATATAATCTGGCGCCATGCATACTCCCTAATAAGCCTACACAACAACCTCTTCCCTTCTAACATAAGTCGGCACAATACTCTTCATTATCAAGTCCACCTTCTCATCCTGATCATTATCGGCAACCCTCTTCAAAATATTAAGCTCCTTCTTAAACTCGGCCTCGTCAATTTCGATAGGTCGTCCAATTCTGATTTGGTTGTTGGAAGTCTTTTGTAGCCCTTCTTCATCCATAAGGACCTCTTCATATAATTTTTCGCCCGGTCTAAGTCCAGTAACCTCGATTTTTATATCGACATTTGGTTCAAAACCGCTAAGTTTGATTAAGTTTCGTGCCAAGTCGATTATTTTGACAGGTTCGCCCATATCAAGGACGAATATTTCCCCGCCTTTTGCCATTGCGCTCGCTTGTAACACTAGCGAAACTGCTTCTGGTATTGTCATAAAAAATCTAGTAACTTCCTCATGAGTTACAGTGACTGGACCGCCTTCTTCGATTTGTTTTTTAAATAGCGGAACGACACTTCCATTGCTGCCCAAAACGTTGCCGAATCTCACAGCGACGAATTCTGTCTTGCTTGTTTTGTTCTTTGTTTGAACAATCATCTCGCAACAACGTTTAGTCGCGCCCATTATATTAGTCGGATTGACCGCTTTGTCTGTTGATATCAAGACAAATTTTTTGACATTGTATTTGTCTGATAAATTGACAACATTTTGTGTCCCAAATACGTTGTTTTTTATCGCCTCACAAGGGCTGTCTTCCATAAGCGGAACGTGTTTGTGTGCTGCTGCGTGGAATACAATTTCTGGTTTATATTGTTCGAATATCTTCTCCATCTTGTGTTCATCACGCACAGACGCTATAAGTACTTTTAAGTCTAAGTTTTTGTGGTAATGTCTGATTAATTCTTGTTGTATTTCATAAGCGTTGTTTTCATATATGTCTAGTATGATAAGCTGTCTAGGATTGTATTTGGCGATTTGCCTACATAATTCGGAACCGATAGACCCACCGCCTCCTGTAACCATTACGACCTTGTCGTTGATGATGCTGTCCATATCATTTAAATTCATTTTTACGGTTTCTCTACCCAAAAGATCTTCAATTTGAACATCTCTTATTTTTGTCACATTTACTTTTCCATCTATAATTTCATATATTCCAGGTATAGTTTTTAATTTTGTGTTAGTGTTTTTACAAATATCTATAATTTCTCTTTTTCTCTTTGGTTCAATATTTGCTATACATATTATAATTTCATCAATATTTTCTTCTTTTACTATTTTATCAATATCCTTAGTTGTTCCAAGAACAGGTACTCCAAAAACGTATTTTCCCAATTTTCCCCTGTCATCATCAATAACAGCGACAGGAAGTTTTTTAAGCTCTGGATTTTCAAATAATTCCCTCATTATCATATTTCCAGCCACACCAGCTCCAACAATAAGCACTCTTGATGAATTTGATGCATTTTGATTGATTTTCATTTGCATAACTACTCTTCTCATAGCCCTATATGTAACTCTAATAGAAGTCATCCCAACTATTACCATAAGAAGATTTACAACATAAAAAACAATTTCCATGTCGTAATTTAACCCTGCCATCACTAATAGCGATGTTACTGCTGCACAAAAGCATGCCAAAAAGATGTTTGATACTTCTTTTTCTCCTCCACATTTCCAAAGACTATCATAACATCTAAAATATAATAGAAATCCTACGTTTATCCCTGCATAGATAAACATTGGTAGTAATGAAAATGTAGTAATTTTGAAATCCAATAAATACATCGTTATAGCAAAACTAAGTATACAGACAATACAGTCCATAGCGAGCAATATTACTTGTCTGACTTTACACTTGTCTATCCCCATCAAGACACAGTCAATCTTTTCTGCCATTTTCAATATCATAAATATCCCCCCTCCATATTTACATCCACATAACTACATTTTTTACTTACTTATAAATTTTACTTAAACCTAAATCTCTCTTACTTTAACTCACTTAACAATATACTGTGTTCTTTGCTACATCCACTGGATATAAATATCTCTTTCCGTAAGTATATTTTTAATATAAATATAAACGTTGCTAGCTATATAAATATAACTAACAACTTTTATAGATATAGAAATTTTAATATATATATATTTCTACAAAAAATCATAAATTCCTTATTTTTACGATAATTTTTTATGATAATTTTTAACTTGTTTTTCTTCTTCTCTTTTTCTTTCTGCCAAACAGCTTATGCTTATGTTCTCCATAATAATTAGAATATCCATAATAATTGCTGTAATAGCTGTATTTCTCTGCCTTGAATTTATTTAAAACTACTCCGATTATATTAGCACCGACTTTGTTTAACTTGTCTAAAGTTATCTTTGCACCCTTTGAATCGATAGCCTTTGCCGCATTGACTATAATAGTCCCATCGACATATTGTGTAATAATACAAGCATCGTTCAATCTGCATATCGGTGGCGAATCTATAAATACATAATCGTATTCTTCTCTAAGTTTTGAAACTAAATCTTTCATCGATTGTGAATTAAGTAGAATTGACGTATTTGAAGGAACTCCTCCAGAAGTTATTATGTCTAAATCTCCGACTCTTTTGATACATTCGCTTTTCTTATTATTCCCAAATACTATATCAGAAACACCAAAGCTGTTTTCAATACCAAAATATCTACTTACTCCTCTTTTTCTAAAATCGCAGTCGATAAGAAGGACTCTCACTCCCTCCAATTCAGAAAAACACTTCGCCAAATTACAAATTATAGTAGTCTTTCCTTCATCCATCTCTGCACTAGTAACCAAAATTGTTTTTATATTTTTATTAATAGTTACATAAGTTCTTATCTCTCTATAAGACTCATTTAACTCAAAATTTCCCTCATCATATGCACCTCTTTTTGCCATAGCTAAATCCCCCTACTTTCTTCCTTTTTGCTGTTTTCCATCATCAAATGGTATAGTCCCAATTAAAGGTAGACCCCAGTATTTTTCAACATCCTCTGGAGTTTTAATTTTAGTATCTAAAACCTCAACTAATAGCACTAAGAATATAGCTATAACTAAACCTGCTGCAAATGATTTCAATAAAGTTAGATCTTTTGTTCTACCTTGTAAAACTCCTGGCCCCGCTGGATAAGGAGATTCCACACAATCTAAATTAATTACTCTCTTAAGCTCTTCATTATATGCCTCTGGTAAAGCAGCCGCAGCATTATGCGCCCCATCAGCAGTTTTCGCAATAACAGTCATATTTATAAACTCTGGAGTTTGCTCATCTTGAATAGCACTAATAGAAAGGATTTGGCTAGATTGAACCTTGCTAAGCGCCGCAACATTCTTTCTAACATTCTCAGAACTAACCAAACTAACATAAGAAGACGCTATATTTTGATTAGTCATACTAGCAGATGCCGAATACGAACTATTAATATTGTTCAAAACCCTCTGCTCCTCAGTCATACCAGTAGTGCTATCATCACTATCTTTCTTGCTACTCTTCTTTGACTTGCTCTTTTCCACAGCCTCATTATATTCCTTCATAGAATTAATTTTAATCTTAACAGTAGCCTTATAAGTCGGTAAATAAGAAACATAATTTGTATAAGTCCTATATCCACCAAAACCCAAGCAAACTAGCATCACAAGAATAATAATCCACTTTCTTCTCCTAAACATGTCCAAATATTCTTTAATATTTACACTCTCTCCCATATTTCCCTCCAAATTTCTATTGGCAACATATCACCATTATGTATGAAACTAAACTTTGTCACTATTCCCTAATAGGTTCTACATATCTAGTTTTTCTTAGTAATTATACCATATTTTGGAACATTTGTAACTTTATAAGCAGATATATATAAAAAATTAGTTTTATTTTATATTATTTTTCATACTAACTAACTTAATAATTCCTACATACTTACTACATACTTACTTAATAATTACTACATAATAACTTAATAATTACTACATAATATCCAATTTTTCTACTATCTATTATCCTATTCATAAAGACTTAACATACCTTTAAGGCGATTTACAACCTCATTTTTAACATTATCCGGCCACACAACCTTCATATCTGCCCCGAACTGCATAATATTCTTTGACAAATATCCACATTCCTTCTCGACAAAAATCCCAATATAAGATTTTTCATTCTCGTCCTTGTCCTTATTCTTGTTCTTGTCCTTATTCTTGTTCTTGTCCTTGTCCCCGTTCTTCTCCTTATCCTTATTCTTGTTCTTGTCCTTGTTCTCTTCATTGTCAATTTCACTAAACATATCCACTTTTTTGTCATAATCATCATAAATAATCATATTTAAAGCATTACTAAAACCACGTAATTTCTCCCTAATTAGACTATTTTCTATATATTTCCCAGACAAGACATACTTCTCATAATCCAACTTCCCAAAAATCTTCTCCAGAATTTGAGCCTCAAGATGCCCCCTTTTAATCTCACACCTCAAACTATTATAATTATTCATTAAATCTTCTTCAAGATTATTATTTCTATAATTATCCTTTTCCATTATGTATATATAGTCGCCGAATTCATCTAATAAAGATTCCATTAAATTCTTTTTAAACTCTACCATAACGATATTCGCTCTTCTCGGAAATATATTTACATTATTATCGATTGACACACTTCTAGATGTAAACTGACTAAAATCACTTGTATTTTTGCAATCCACACTCCTACAATCCACAAGTTCACTCAAATCCATGATCCTCTCATCCTCAATCACAAACACATTTAGCATCATATCAATCCTAAAATACTGAAAAACCTCCGAATCCTCATCCGCACAAACCAAATAATAATTCTTGTCTCTCAAAACCATATGAACCGGACTCTTCACAAATTTCCTCAGGTTACCATTCTCATCAACCTTACATTCAAGCTCTCTAAAATAATTATACTCACAATAATTGAACCTAATCTTCCTAGAAAACTTAATCGCCTCCGTTCTCCTCCTCGTGACAAAATTACTAGTCAAAACAGCATCAGCTAAAAACCTAACCTCACTAGCCTCAAAACAATTCGAATTAATATAATAACCCTCCTTGCTCTTATCATAATCACTAACATCGATTCCCAAAGCCTTCATATCCCTGATATACGCATAAATCGTCCTTCTATCAACATCAACACCCAATCGTTTTCTCATATGATGCTGAATCTCCTTAATCGAAAGCGATACATTCTCATCAGAATAACTCTTCAAAATCTCGATAAAAGTATAAAATTTAATATTATTACTTACCCTCTTCATGATATTTCCCTTACTCCTTGCATATAAAATCCCTCATTTTTTTATATCCAATCTAAAATTTATAATATTTTTAATTCACATTATAGCAATTTCTATTATAAATATTTGCTATAAAATTACAATATATTTAATGTACATTTTTTTGTACATTATTACAGACCCCTTTGAAATTAACGTTTTCCCCTTGTTTTTTTACATAATTTTACATTCGGAAGTGATTTTAAATAGTTTTAAGTCATTTTAAATGATTTGCAATAGTTTCAAATAATATTGGATACTCTTAAATAGCCTTAAATGATATTAAATACTCTCAATTCATTTTAAATAATATTGAATAATTTTTGATAGTCCTAAATAATTTTTAATAGTATTGAATAATTTTGGATAGTATTAAATACTCTTGAATAGCCTTAAATGATTTTGAATAATCTCGAACATAAGTTTATTTTTTATAAATAAAAAAAGATTACGTGGCTACGTCTTACTCTCCCAGGCGGTTGCCCACCAAGT
>OJME01001248.1_pt1 | contig 21085 bp, 17 predicted proteins | sample 1597151 | NCBI WGS metagenome assembly OJME01 (sample SAMEA2452118, study PRJEB22498) | human gut metagenome | biome: human feces; feature: human gut; material: feces | place: Australia | collected 2012
TGGATCCAAGCTCCTCAACGCTAGTTGCTGCGGCACCATTAAATCCATACCAGCCTAACCACAGGATGAATACACCAAGTGCACCGATCGGAATATTATGTCCCGGAATAGCATGCGGCTTACCGGTACGTACACTGTACTTTCCAATACGAGGTCCAAGTATTTTAGCACCGATCAGCGCTGAGATACCACCAACCATATGGATTGCACAAGATCCTGCAAAATCATGGAATCCTAACTGAGACAGCCAACCGCCACCCCAGATCCAATGTGCCTCGATCGGATAGATAAACGCAGAGATTACTGCAGAGTATACACAGTAAGATAAGAACTTGGTACGCTCTGCCATTGCACCGGAAACGATCGTTGCCGTTGTGGCACAGAATACTAAGTTAAATACAAATGCGGAGTAATTAAAATCCTTGTAAGCTGTAAAAATATCCAAGCCGGGTTTTCCGATAAATCCCAGGAAATCCTCGCCCAAGAGCAATGATGCACCGATCAAAATGAATGTCACGGTTCCAATACAGAAGTCCATCAGGTTTTTCATGATGATGTTACCTGCATTTTTTGCTCTTGTAAAACCTGTCTCAACCATTGCGAATCCGGCCTGCATCCAAAATACTAATGCGGCACCGATCAAAAACCAAATACCATATAGATTCTCGTTAATATAAGTAATCACTTCTTTTGACATAACGATATCCTCCTTTTTGTTGTAGTTTTTCATATGATCCCAATTCATAAATGAATACGTTGTCCGGACGTTAATTAGGACATCAAATGTTGACCTTGCCCGTTTCATCAAAAAATTATCAATGAAACGAAAAAAGGTGCCACGAATTCTCTTCGTGACACCTTTGTCATAACTGAAATTATAGCAGAAAATAAATTTTCGTCAACCTTTATTTTCATTTTTTTATCAATTTGTGAAAAATTCCTAATTTTTTTCAAAAATGAATCTAAAATTTTGACTACTTCGTATTCTGCCCATCTGACGCCGTTTTGATCTTGAGATTCCACTTTAGGGAGTTATCCATCAAATAGCGAATGATCTTCTCCGCATCTTCCGGATGTTTTGACTCATTGCTCATTGCAATGACCGGATCCGGCAGCATACCACCAAGCTGTTTATATTTGTCGCTGTCCTTGAGCGATAAACCGGTAAAATACTGCGTTTTATCGGATGCCTTCATATTCTTGTCCGTGGTATTACTGCGTACATCCTCTCCGGAAATATACTGCGTGTATCGACGATATTTTTCCGGATATTCCGAATAAAACGCAACCTCTTCATTGCCTTTTGCACCATCCTTGCCGTTTTCCGAATAAAAATAGCCGGCATGCCCCCATTTTTCTAAATTTTCCTCCGAACAGATCAAAAGATCTGCCGTGCCGGAATACAGAAATGTCTGGATCTGCTGATCATCTCCATCTAAAGACAGGCGAACGGTTTCCTTGCCATCTTGATATCCTAAATACTCGTTCAATGCCTTTTGAATCTTTTCTACATTATCATCATCAATAACATCTCCCTGCACACAGATAAACAGCAGGACATCTGCCTTTGTGACCGCATCATATACCTGCAGTCCGATCATCGCTATGATCACGACCGCAATGATCACTCCCTTGAGATAATAATGCTGAAACTGCTTCAACTTACCTTTCCAAGATAGATTTTTAATCTCCTCTTTGATCGCCTCATCGGTATGATCCTCATAAATAGATGCTTTGTCTTGTTTCAGTTTTTCTTTTTCCTCATCAGAAAAATGAACTGCCATACGTAATGGTTCTCCTTTCTACAATAAAACGTTTGATGCAAACATAGATCAAACGATGGTCCCCCATATATAGAGCATCAGATAAAAGATAACTAACAGCCCATTACATATAGATGCAATTGTTGGAAAATGCGGACGGATATCTTCCTGATGAAGACTGATCCATGCCAGCACGAAACCAACACCTGCCACGACCAAACTACAGATTCCAACGAATCCGACTAACAAACCTGCATGACCATTACTCCCGCTTGCAGCAACGCAGGCAGCGCCAAACATCCCTGCCGACAAAACCGCCAACAACGTAGCAACAATGCCTAATAACGGATGATGCTTGTCTGTCAAATGTAGAGAAGATTCTCTTTCCTTCTTTTTTCTCGCCATGTACTAATCCTCCATACCCCAAGATAACCCGCTAACTTGGTGAGTTTCGTTTTTTGTTCCAAATATGAAGTATCGCATTGCAGCATCGAAACAATACATATCCCAATATGCCTCCTAGTGTATTCAGCATAATGTCATCTACATCAAACGATCCTAACTTGGACACTAATTGTATACTCTCTACCAGTAATGATGCCAAAAAACTTAGCAGAAGGATCTTTCCAAAACTGCGGCATCGCACAGACAGTACCGGTATTACAAATCCATATGGAATGAAACATATGATATTGCCTAGCAGATTTAGCAGCACCAGTACTGTCCCCACTCTGCCGGCATAATACAGATACCGCTTAATCTCAGCAAACGGCTGCAAATTGTATTGGTACGTATCCCGTGGTACACGTCCCATCTGCTCACTGAAAAACAAAAAATATACCATCATGATCAGATATATGCCAAATAATATCCACGATATTATTCGAATCCTCTGCTTATGCTCTTTTCTCACATCATATCCCTTTCTGCGACTATTGACGAAGTACTACATTCTTCTCGCCCAGTCCATTCATAATCTTATCCATACACTTGTTGACTTCATCATCAGTCAACGTACGGTCTGACGCTCTAAATACAATCTTATAAGCCAAAGATTTATATCCTCTCGTCAACTGCTCTCCCTCATAAATATCAAACAATTCGCAAGACTCTAACAATTTACCTCCACGAATGCGGATGATCTCCTCCACTTCGCCTGCCAAAACATCTTTGCTCATTGTTAAACTAATATCGCGTGTCATTGCCGGGAACTTGGCAACACCTTCATACTTAACATCAAAATCAGCCAAACTGCTGACAACCTTCATATCAACAACTGCTATATAAGCACGTGTACCGATACCGAAGTTTTTCTGAACCTCCGGATGCACTTCTCCCAAATAAGCAACACTCTGTCCACCACAGGTAACAACTGCCTGTCTGCCCGGATGCAGGAAACTCTTCCCGGCATTTGGATCGTACTTCACAGCAGCCGTCTTAATCCCCATACGCTCTAACACAGCCTGTACGACACCCTTCATATCAAAGAAATCAACCTTACCATACATACCGAGCGTGAGCTGCATTCTCTCATCCGGCAGTTCAGTAAGCGGAAGCTGCTTTGGAAGGTAAACATTGGCAAGCTCATATAAGCGCACTTCCTGATTACGCCGCTTAAAGTTCGTAGCCAGAGAAGTTAACATTCCACCAAGTGCGGAAGTACGCATTACACTGTAATCCTCGCCCAAAGGATTCGTGATCTGAATACTCTTGCGAAGCACATCATCCTCGGAAAGATTCAGTTTATCATATACTTTCGGGCTTTCAAACGAGAATGTCATACCCTCGCAGAAGCCGTAATTTTCAACTACTTCACGAACCATATCTTCGTGCTGTAATTTCTGAGATAATCCACCGGACGTTGCAGCACCGCTTGGCAGCGTCATCGGGATGTTATCATAACCGTAAAATCTTGCAACTTCCTCTGCAAGATCTGCCATACGCTCCAGATCCTGACGCCAGGTCGGTACAATTACTTCTCTCTTCTCGCGGTCTACCGGAAGATCGATCGTTTCAAAGTAACGAATCATATCTTCTTCTGAAATATCCGTTCCAAGAAGTGCGTTGATCTTAGCCGGATCATACGCAATGCGGAGCGGCTCTTTCTTTACCGGATAAAAGTCCACTGCACCGCCAACCACTTCACCGGCGCCCAGTTCTTCGATCAACTGGCAGGCACGATCCATTGCATCCATTGCATTGTTCGGATCCAGTCCCTTTTCAAATTTTGCCTGCGCATCGGTACGCATACCAAGCTTCTTTCCGGACAGACGGATGTTCGTCCCATCGAATGTAGCAGCCTCAAACAACATTGTCTTTACATCATCTGTGATCATGGAATTTTCACCACCCATAATACCGGCAAGACCGATCGGTTTCTTACCATCACAGATCATTAACATACTGTCATCTAAGGTGCGCTCCTGTCCATCTAATGTCTTAAACGGCTCACCGGCGTTTGCCTTACGGACTACGATCTTGTGATCCTCGATTGTATCCAGATCATATGCGTGCATTGGCTGCGCAAACTCTTCCATAACATAGTTGGTAATATCAACAATATTATTGATCGGACGAATACCAACAGACGCCAGTCTTCTCTGCATCCACTCAGGTGATGGTGCCAATTTGATGTTTTTGACAACTCTAGCAACATAACGTGGACACAATTCCGGACTTTGTACATCAACGGAGATATAATCATTCACATCTTCATCGTTTCCTGTTTTCGTTACAACCGGAGGAACAAATTTTTTACCAAACGTAGCTGCTACTTCACGTGCAATACCGAGAACACCGAAGCAGTCTACACGATTAGATGTGATCTCATATTCAAAAGTCACATCGTGTAATCCAAGCAGTTCTATTGCATCTGATCCAATCGGTGCATCTTTGTACTCCGGATTGTCGCTTAAAATATAAATTCCGTCTTTGGCTGCATCCGGATACATGTCCGTCGTAGATCCTAACTCTTCGATCGAACACATCATTCCGAATGATTCTACGCCACGCAGTTTTCCCTTTTTGATCTTAAAACCATTCTCGTTTTCCCCATCTTTGTGTGAACTTGCAACATGTCCGCCGTCCAATACGACCGGAACCTTATCACCTTCTTTGACATTTGCTGCTCCGGTTACAATCTGAACTTCTTCACCCTCTTCATTTATCTGTACCTGACAAATCACAAGCTTATCCGCATCCGGATGTTTTTCGATCTTATTGATCTTGCCAACAATGATCTTGTCAAGATTCTTATCAAACTCTGTGAATCCCTCTACCTTTGTTCCTGACAATGTCATTGCATCTGTATATTCCTGTGCCGTACAATCAAGATCCGGCACATATGCTTTTATCCATGATAATGATGTATCCATTTATTTACCTCTTTTCCGCAGTCTCTATCGTAAATACTCCGACCGCTGCATTCTTCATTCTCGTTGTCTGTTTCCTGTGAACATCTTCCTAATCTTATGTCCTATTTAAAACTGTTTCAAGAAACGTGTGTCGTTCTCATAAAGCAGTCTCATATCGTCAATCTCATACTTGAACAATGCGATACGCTCCAAACCGACACCGAAGGCAAAACCGGTATACTCTTCCGGATCAATTCCGCTCATTTCCAATACATGTGGATGAACCATACCACAGCCTAAGATCTCAACCCAACCGGAACCCTTGCAGAAACGGCAGCCCTTACCGCCACACTTAAAACAGGTAACATCCATCTCTGCGCTAGGCTCTGTAAACTGAAAATGATGCGGGCGGAACTTTACTTTGGTCTCTTCACCAAACAAACGCTTTGCAAACTCCTGCAGCGTTCCTTTCAGATCCGCAAACGTGATATTTTTATCAATGACAAGACCTTCAATCTGATGGAAAGTCGGTGAATGGGTTGCATCTACTTCATCCGAACGAAATACTCGTCCCGGTGCGATCATGCGGATCGGCAGTTTGCCCTTTTCCATTTCATGCACCTGTACCGAAGATGTCTGGGAACGAAGTAAAATATCTTTTGTAATATAAAACGTATCCTGCTCGTCTTTTGCCGGGTGATTTGCCGGAATATTAAGTGCTTCAAAGTTATAGTAATCATACTCAACCTCAGGCCCTTCTACTACTTCATATCCCATACCAACAAAAATATCCTCTACTTCTTTTAAGGTGATCGTATTCGGATGACGATGGCCCTTTGGCAACATTGTGCCCGGTAATGTTACATCAATTGTCTCGCTCTTAATCTTTTCTTCCTGAATTGCTTTTTCAAAAGCGGCCCGTTTTCCTTCCAATCTCGTCTCGATCTTAGCGCGCGCCTCATTGACAAGCTGTCCGACCTTTGGACGATCCTCCGGCGCAACGTCTTTCATTGACTTTAGCACTGAAGTTAATTCACCCTTCTTGCCTAAGAATGCCACTTTCACATCATTCAAATGCTCCAACTGCTCTGTGCGGTCGATCTGGCCCAGTGCATCCTCTAAAATTTTGGTCAACTTTTCTTTCTATAAGCTGCATAGTAGCTAATATCATATTTAATGGATTTTTTATTTCATGTGATATAAATGAAAAAAATTTTTCTCTTGTTGCCTTTTTATTAATAACATCAATCGTTCTATTTGTTATATCTGTTAATATTATATAACTTGATATAAACTCATCTTTTTCATTTTTAATAGGATTTGATCTAAGCCAAACCCATTTACATCCATCTTTTGTCTTTATTTTGACTCTTATATCTACTATTTCATGAAAATCATAATTAAAACTTTCATTTTCATCTTCTAATTCTATAAATTTATAGAATCCATCTTCTATATTGCAAGGAATTTTACAACATTCCCCAAATAAATTTTCATAAGCATTATTTGCAAATATTATCTGGTCATGGCTTACTAATAAAATCACATCATCAAACTGTCCCATATTTAACAGCAACCTCTCTTGTATTTCATTAGAAGGTTGATAATTTTCACAAAACCATACTATAAAGTTATTATCCTCAATTTTTTCTATTTGTAAATTGTAAATTGTCTTATCTATATTTATTTGTCTATACTTAAAATTTACTATGCAATCTGTTAAAACATCTTCTACAAATAAGTTATATCTATCTGTTATATATAACTTATATGCTACATTACTTTCTCTTATTATTGCATGATTATCTTCTACTACGACTATGACTAATGGTGTTGGACTTTTTAATAAAACTTTTTTATAGTCATACATAATTTTAAATCCCCCTGTTAATTCTAATTTTTACTCATTAAATACGATGCATATTAAAATAATTATTTTACCCTCTTGTCTACTTTATATGTTTATTTTGATTATATCATAAAGAATAATAATCTTCCTTATTTTTGTCTTTTTTACAAAATATGTTAATATTTTTTTACAATCTGCGGTATTATTATCAAAAGTTTAAATTTAATTATTTTTATAAATCGTTTTCGACTTTGTATACTTTACTTTTTAGAGAATTTTGTTGTCTATTATATCCGACAACATATATATCATAATTAAACTTTTCATATTTCTTAGATTCTAATTTTATAATCTCATTTATATTTGCATCTTTTTTTGTAATATCATCTTTGTCTATAGTTTTTATTAAATTATAATCACTATTTTCAAGATTATTATCTTTTAGGTATATTTTATATCCTTCAACACCGTACATCTCTTTCCATTTTAAATTTAGTATTAAATCTTCCTCAATAAAATAGTAGTTTAAATAAAATTCGTCAACCATTTTATTTTCAATAGTACTTTCTTTCACTGTAACATATACATATTTTTGTACTTTGTTTTTTCCTGTGCCACAAGATATAAGTAATTTTTCCTTACCTTTTCTCAATCCTACAATTTTTCCATTAGCATCTAGGCTTATTTTTCTTTGTACTGGAAGTTTACTTTCTGCAAAGGCGTATTTTATCTTAGGTGTTTTTAATCCTTTTGGAGATGTTACCACATTTGCTTGTACATTTTTTGTTTCTCCAATTTCTAACTCTATATTTTTATTTGTACTTATACTCTTTAATTTTGCTACTATATTATAATCAAAAGACTCCTCTTTAGAATCCAAATTTGCTATTATTGTTGCTTTTCCAACACCTATAGCATATATTTTATTATCTTTTATCTTTAATACATCTTCATTTGAACTTTTATAATTTACTTTATATTCTTCATCAAATCTATCAAAGTCTACTTCGACACAATTTTTTATAGTAGCACTATCTCCTACATATTTTAATTTGCCACTTATTTCTGTATTTAAATTTGTTATTTTTGGATTTACTACTAAAATATTAAATTTCTTAATTATTTTATTATTTTTTACTATTGCTATGGATGCTAGTCCTTCTTTTTTGCCCGTTATTTTTACTGTATTTTTTGCATTTTCTGAGTTATCTTCAATTTTTACTTTATTATTTTCATCTAAACTTTTAAAGTCTATAACAGGATCTTTACTGTAAGATGGAAATTTTACATAATCTCCTGCTGAAAAAACTACACTTTCATTTAATTTAACTACATATTTATCTATATCCTTTATGTATTTTCCTTTTACTGCAGTTATTTCTACTCCTTTTATTTGTGGACTTAATATTCCAAGCTTGAAAAGGTAATACTGTGAAATAATTATAACGGGAATAACTAATATGATGATTATTATTTTTTTTGTATTTACTTTTATATTTTTCACCTAATCACTCCCTTATTTAACTTATATAAAAATATTATACTGTAATTTATATTCAAAATTTATTCTTTCAATACCTTTATTTCTAAAATATAATTTGTTATATATAATAAATTATATCTATTAGATTATTAACTAAAATTTCTCATTTTAATCATATTTTTACTATGTTTTCAATATGTCTGCAATAAAATTTATAAATTTTTTAAATGTAAATTTACATGTAATTTCATTTGTAATGTCATTAAAAAAATACTATAATTTACCTAAAGCCATTTTTTAATAATAATCAAATGATAAATGGAAAGAAAGGAATTATTCAAATGGAAAAAACTAAACAAAGAAGAACTTTTAAACAGTTCGCAAAAGACAAAAATATCGAAATTTCAGTACAGAGATATTTAATAGATGCACTTAGCTTTATGGCATCTGGTCTATTTGCCTCATTATTAATCGGTACAATATTTAATACTTTAGGCCAAAATTTAGGAATATCACTGTTTACAGATGTTATCAATCCACTTGCAAAACAAGTTACAGGACCTGCAATAGCTGTTGCAATTGCCTATGGTCTTCAAGCACCACCGCTTGTTATGTTTTCTTGTGCACTAGTTGGTGCTTGTGGTAATGAATTGGGCGGACCTGTTGGTGCCTTTGTAGCAACAATCTTTGCTTGTGAATTTGGTAAGTTAGTTTCTAAAGAGACTAAAATAGATATATTAGTTACACCTGCTGTAACAATTTTAGTCGGTGTTTTAGTTGCTGAAGGTGTTGGACCTGCTGTTTCTGCATTTATGACTGGTTTTGGTAATGTTATAATGAGCGCTACTGAAATGCAACCTATTTTAATGGGAATAATAGTTTCAGTATTAGTAGGAATTGCATTGACTCTTCCAATAAGTAGTGCTGCAATTTGTATGATGCTAGGTCTTAGCGGACTTGCTGGTGGAGCAGCTACTGTTGGTTGTTGTTGCCAAATGGTCGGCTTTGCAGTTATGAGTTACAAAGAAAATGGTATTGGCGGTTTATTTGCCCAAGGATTAGGTACTTCCATGTTACAAATGTCTAATATTATAAAAAACTGGAAAATATGGATACCACCTACATTAGCATCTGCAATTTTAGGACCTCTATCTACTGTAGTATTTAAGATGCAAAATATTCCTATCGGTTCTGGTATGGGCACATGTGGTTTAGTCGGTCAATTTGGTACTGTAACTGCTATGACTGAAGCTGGAAACGGGGGCGCTATGATGTGGGTTGGTATATTATTACTAAACTTTATATTACCTGCAATCGTAACTTTAATTATTGCAGAATTTATGAGAAAGAAAGATTTAATAAAACCAGGAGATTTAAAATTAGATATATAATTAAAAATTAAAATTAACAAAACAAAAAAGGCTATTAAATAGCCTTTTATTTTATTACTGCATTAACTAACCATTTTAATGCGCCTTTAGTGTCTTTCCATAATGCGAAGTTTTCATTATAGTAGTAAGTAGCTTCTGTATATAATACAGGGTCTATTACTGAACCAGACATTCTTAAAGCAGCAGTCCATTGCATTAGGAATAATCCTATGTATTTATTTTTGTTTACTCCATCTTTTATTGCAGATTTTGCAAAGTATAAGTTTCCATTTTTGAAGTAGTATAATGCTTTGAAGTAATCCCATTGAGCTGAGTCTTCATTTTTAAATTTAGCAAATAATTCATTTACTGCTTTTCTATCATTTTTTGCAATTAATAAGTTTATTAATTTAAATCTATTTCCTTGAGTATCATCTTCGTCCATTTTTATTAATAACTCTAATATTTCTCTAGCTTCTTTATAGTTTTTATTGTTTATTAATAAAGTAGCTAAATCTTGTGATGCTATCATATAAGGTCTAGCTGATTCATTATTCCAGAAGTTAGTTGTATTTTCTCTATCTACTATCATTTCTTCTGCAACAGCCATAGCTTGTTTGAAGTAATCTAATCTATCTTCAAATGGTAAATCTTCATGAGCAAGTCCCATTAAAGCTTTGTATTTTGCAGATTTAGTTTCTTCTTCTGTTAATTCTTTTTTAGTATCAACTTTTACTTCTTCAGCGTTTAAAGCTTCTATGTTGTTTTCTACAGTTTCAGCAGTTGCTGCTACTTCAGCAGAAGCTTCTTGTTCACAATCTAATAGAGCTCTTAATATATCTGATTTTCCTTTTATAGTTTTTGAACTAACACCAGTTTTCTCTGAGAAAGCTTTTTTAGTAATGTACATTGGATGTTTTCTTTTAAACATTTCAGCATCTTCTAATACTATATTTAATATAGATGCTACCCATATATCACATCTAGATGAATTTAATATTTCTCCGTCTTTTTGTTCTATTTTTGCAAGAACATCTAAACTTATATCTTTATATTGTTCATTTAGATTTTCTCTGCAATATTCTATTATTGCACTTTTAATTTCATTTATTCTGTCTTTCATCAATATCCTCCCGAATCAAATTTATAACCTCTATCATTATATCATTTTATTTAAAAGTCTTCATTAAATATAGTTTTTTTCTATAAATTTATATTTAGACGCAATTTACCAAGGTTTAAAATTATGTTTATTTTTAACATACTTTATATAATTTATCACATATTATATCTGTATGTCAAAGTATAAATAAAAAGCTTGCAAAGGATATTAATTTTCTATGGGATAATTTATTTCAAAAGAATAGATTTTAAAAATGCCCCTCTAGCTATACACTCAGTTAACTCTTCAAAAATCCTGTTTGCTTCATCGGATTTGACTTCCTCTAAAACAATCTTTTGTTTTTGATCATAATATATATGTTTGAAAAAATCTTTTGTATCTATCGCAATTTTTATTATATTACTTAAGTCTTCATAGATTAAGTCTTTGTCTTTTTGATTATATATAATATCATATTCAACTTCATCTAACATAACAATCACTTTGACTATAATAGACTCATAAACTTCCATTTTGACCTCCAATTTTTTTGATTATTTTTTAATATCTCTTAAGTTAATTGTAATACACAAGTAAGTTTTCAAACAAGTGAATATAAACATTTTATTGTAAAATTTTTAATACACTTTTCCACATAATACCTAAAAAAAAGCTAAAACTTTCGTTTTATATGTAGGGTGTTATACATTTTTTATAAAAAACATTTACTTTTCATATAAAATTTTGTATAGTTTTGCTTTCAAATTAATTTTCTACATATAAAAAACTATAGAAATAAAAAATATTTTTCTATAGTTTTTTATATATTATAATAATTTTTATTGTATTTTATAAGTTAACTATTACTGCTAAGAATACTAAATCTTCATCTCCACTATTTTCAATATAATGTTCAGTATCTATAGCATATACAACATCTCCTGCACCTACTTCGACTACTTCACCATTATCTAAAACTTTTCCTTTTCCACTTAATATATAATATACTTCATAGTCATCTGTATGTTCATGTAGGCCTACAGAAGCTCCAACTGGGACAGTTAATTTAGCAAATACTTTTGCTTTATTTTGTAATTCATCTCCTTCTATTAGCAATTCGCGTGATATTTCCCCTTTTCCACCTTCAATAGGTCCAACAATTTTTGTAAGTTCATCTTTTCTTTTTATCATATTTATATCCCCCTTTAATATTTTTTCTAATTAATTACAATAATACAATATTTCTCACAAATATAAAAGCATTGTCTTATTTTTAACTTTATGACAATGCTTTGTGGTTGTTATTTATTTATATTTTCTATCAATTATACGACTATTTTTTATTGATTCTTTATTTGAACATCATACTTAGTATATAAATCCTGCATTAAAGTACTTTGTTTTGTACTTTCTAGTGTTTTTATTAAATCATCTTTAACATCATCAAAATCTTGATCTTTTTCACCAGTTTTCTTTATTATATGGTATCCAGAACTTGTTTCAACTACTTTATTGTATATTTCACCAGTTTTTAATGAAAATGCTGCTTTTGAAAATGCACTTACCATCTCATCTTGAGTAAAATATCCTAAATCTCCACCTTTAGATGCACTAGAATCATCAGAGTATTCTTTTGCTAATGTTGCAAAGTCTTCACCATCTAAAGCTAATTTTAAAACTTCTTCTGCTGTTTTTTTATTTTCTTCTTTTTTATCATCACTAACTTCTTTATTGTTACTATCATAGTTTGAAATCAATATATGTGATGCCCTTATTTGTTTGTAATCATTTTTATTCTTTTCAAAATAATTTCTTGCTTCATCCTCGCTAACATTAGAATATTCTTCTAAATATTTAGCTCCCATTAATTCTTTTTTAATACGTTGTTTTAATTTCTCTTCTGTTAAGTTGAATTTCTCAAAATACTCTTCTTCACTTAAATTATATTGTGAGTTTATATTACTTATAGTTGTTTCGTAATTTTCATTTACTTGGTCATCTGTAACCTCCACATTACTCTCTTTTGCCTCTTTATATAAAACTTCTATATTAACTAAGTACTCAAGCATAGTAGACTCATATGTAGAAATTTGTGAATCAGTTAACTTTTGTAGCCCATTTGAATAAAAAATAGGTTCCATAACAGATTTAATATCTTTTCCTGTTATATCAGTATCGCCAACTGTCGCATATACTTGACTATTTGAATAATATCTATGACTTGCAGGTAATAATCTACCATATGACATACCACCGTAGAATGAGCCACCCACAACAGCTACCAATGCACATACAAGCGCTATTCTTTTCATTATTTTTCGCTCTTTCTTTTCGCCTTCATCCATTAAAACATTTTTTTGCTCTTTTATTTTATCGTTGTTGATATTTTTTGTTTTTTCGTTTTTCTTATTTTTAAACATTATTTCCTCCCGCATATTTTATATATTTCAAAATTCAATATAAATGTACTTCAATAATTCATAAATTTAACATTTCTTATTATATCATCATTTATACATTTATTTTTTAAAAAAATATTACAAATTATTTAATTGAGAAATCGGCACAAAACAAAATGGACTAAATTTATTAGTCCATTTTGTTTTATATTTTAAAATAGAAACCTTAACTTATTCTTAGTTATTAGCCTATCTTAAATTTATTATTTTATTTTTTTACTTTTTACAGCACTATAAGGTCCATATACAACTTTTCCATTTACATTTCTATATGCTCTTACTTTGTAGTAATAAGTCTTTCCACTTACTAAATTAGTATTTGTGTATGAAAGAGTGTTAATACTTGTTATTGTCTTCTTTAAGCTATAAGTTCCATCAGAAGACGTTGCAGAGTATACTTTATATCCACTAGCGCCTAAAACTTTATTCCATTTTATAGTGGCTTTTTTAGATGTAGAACTTACAGTTATTGTAGTTTTAGATAATACTGGCTTAGCACATACTATTTCAGAATAACTTCCATACTCTTTTTTGTCTTCAATCATTCTATAAGGTCTTACCTTGTAATAATAAGTTGTATTTGTATCTAATCCTGTATCAGCAAATTCAATAGTATTTTTACTTGTTATAGTTTTTCTCAAAGTATATTTCCCATCTTTTGAAGTAGATCTATATACAGCATATCCATTAGCTCCATTTACTGCACTCCAATTTACTTTAGAGCTATTGTATGATACAGCTTGTGCTGTTGCAACTGTATTTGATAAAACAGGTTTTACTGATACTATACTTGAGTAACTGCCGTATGTCTTTTTATCGTCAATCATTTTATATGCTCTTACTTTGTAGTAATAAGTTGTATTTGTATTTAGACCTGAAATCACCTTAGATGCCGTGCTATTACCCTTTATGCTTGAATTTAAGGTATATTTTCCATCTTTACTTGTCGATGTATATACTGAATATCCATCTGCATTTTCTACCTTGTTCCATGTTAATTTTATAGAATTATAACTATTTGATGTCGCCTTAATACCTGAAACTTTATTTGGCTTTTCTTCTGGCTTATTAGGTATTTCTGGCTTTGGTTCTACTATTTTTTCTTTTGAAATTATAATATCTTTAATTGCAGATTTATTTGCTACTTTATTTTTTACACTTAATCTTACTGTTCCTTCATAGTTCTCATTTAAAATATTTAAAGTTATTTCTCCACTTAAATAATTTACTATAAAGCAAATATCCATATCATCTAATGCACTGTATTCGTCTAAAATAGTCCCATCAGCCTTTTTTAAAGTAAATTCAAAATCATCCCAATCTTGGTTATAAGGAATATAATTAGCTCCTTTATCATTGATAAAACTTAATGATATATCGTAGTCTTTATATTTAGAAGGTTTTATTATCTCATTATATTCACTTCCCCAAATAAAATCTTTGAATATATTATTTCCTTTTACTACAGTCCAAATTTTATTATTTCCAGATATATTTTTTTCTAGTATATATCCCCTATGGACTATATTATCTAGAACAAAATCACCATTTGAACTTTTATTTGCTTTAACATATTGATGGTTATTAGCTACAACTTGTGAATAAATCGTATTTAGATGATTTAATTTCGTGATTCCTATGACTTCATTACTTATATTTAAGGTTTGTGTACTAGCTATTAACACACATCCCGCATTATTCACATTATTTGCTCCATTTAAATTTCCTTTTAAATTTAAATTATTTCCTTTTCTAAGATCTAAGACAGAATCTTTTTTAATGTTTATATTTTTTATATTTAAATCACTGCCTTTTTTTAATATCACCTTTGCATTTTCATCTAAAGTTAATTCATCTATTCCATTTATATCTAGATTATCCATATATGAATCTTTGTCAACTGTTACGTTTAAATTTCCACTGTGATTTGTCTTATCAAAGCTATATATATTACTTTTGTCTCCTAATCTTACAGATACATTTCCAGTTAATTTTTTTGAAAATCCGCCTGTATATATTTTATTATTTAATACACTCGAATTTAAATTAATTTCTACATCAATGTTTCTATCATTCCAATAGTCCCCTGCATATATTGCTGCAAATTTTGTTTGTGAATTTGGATTTATAATATTTATTACAGATTTTTTCCCAAGTGTACCATTATTTTTATAAGTTCCACCGCTTATGTAAGGTCTATCTTTATCTTGTAATGAATTTGTACCTACTTTTGTATTTACATTATCTAATGTCAAAGTATTTCCTGCTGCAAATATAGTTGCAGCCATAGGTGATTGTGCACCCAATATATTCTGTCTTCCTCCTGCTCCCAACACAACTTGAGGAACTAGCTGTAATTTTATATTTTTAAACGTTACATTTGCTCCTAACTGTATTGGTGCTCTTATAACAAGTCCATCAGCATCTACATCAGTAGGTAGTTTTCCACTAGACCCCTCTATTGTTATATTTTTATCAATTATTAATGGCAGCGGGGCTTTTTCATTATCTACCTCATATTTTGTATAACTTACGGTCCCAACTAATTTTAATGTTTGTCCATTCTTTATGTTTTTTAGAGCTGTACGTATATTTTGATATGGATTATTTACTGTTCCATTACCAAGAGTTAGGCTTCCCTCTCCATTTTTTAAATATACAACATTTGCTTGCGAAGTCTCTCTAGTGGTTATATTTATGTTTTTATCTGCTCTAATTGATGATAGGGCATATGTGTTAGCTACATTAGTTAATATAAGCACACAAGAAAGTAGTAAAGATAGGTTTTGTTTTATTGTCTTAATCTTCATACTTTGTTTAATTTCTTTTGTTAAAAAAGAAATTTTTCTCCTTTCACTAAGTTTCCATTATGTATACTATCATATTATTTTTAGCCTGTAAATTATATATTTATTTATACAATAATTTGTATTTTTAAATTTGAAATAATAAATATACTTCTCAATACATTATAAAAAGCCTATAAAATAAACTTTGTTGTCTACTTTATAGGCTTTTAAATTATTATATAATTATTTTATTTATTTATCCTTTATTTTAAATATATATACTTACACCTATTACAATTATAGCTGTTACAATTATTGGAATTAACACAGATGTTACAAATATGTCTTTGTATGATTCTTTGTGAGTAAGACCACAAATAGCTAGAGTTGTAATAACTGCTCCATTATGAGGCAATGTGTCAAGACCTCCACAAGCTAGAGAAGCTACTCTATGTAAAATCTCAGGTGAAATATTCAAAGCACTTGCCATCTGAAGATAAGTAGGTGCTAAAGCATCTAAAGTAATTGTTAATCCTCCAGAAGCAGATGCTGTAAGCCCACAAATTAAATTTACAGATAAAGCTTCTGATATTATAGGATTTGATGAAATATTAAATACAAAGTTTTGAACTACTGAAAAAATAGCCAATGATTTAATCACGCTACCATATCCAACAATTGCTGATGAATTTAATAATGGTCTAAAAGAATTAGTAACGCCTTCATCTAAAATACTTTTTATATTTGTGAGTTTTTTAAAATTAGTAATAACTAAAAATAAATCTGCTATAACAATTGAAATTATGACACTCCATGTTCCAGATACATTTCCTAAAGTTGTATTAAATTTTTCTAAATATGCTCCGTCAACTGAAGGATAATATACTTTTGAGAAAAATAAGTTTGATACAAATATAATTAAAATAGGTAAAATTGATACAAATATATTTGGTAGATTTTCTTCAGTTAACTTTTCATTTTCTATATAATCTCCATATCCTTCATTATTATTTCTAGCCTTTTTGGCTTCTCTACTTAAATAGATCATTCCTAATCCTAACATTAGTAAACTTGCAATTATACCAAGTAAAGGTGCCGCAAAAGCATCTGTTCCAAAGTACTTCATCGGTATAACATTTTGAATTTCTGGAGAGCCTGGAGCTGCTGTCATTGTAAAAGTAAATGAACCTAATGCAATACATCCAGGAATAAGCCTTTTTGGAATATCTGCTTCTTTAAATAAAATCCTCGCTATGGGATATGATATAAATGCAACTACAAATAAAGAAACTCCTCCATATGTAAGTAGCGCTCCTGATAAAACTATGGATAATATAGCCTTGTCGCTACCTAATTTTTTTGTTATAAAATGAGAAATAGATTTTGCATAATTTGCTTTTTCCATCAATATAGCAAATATGGCTCCTGTCATAAATAACGGGAAGTAGTTTTTTACGAAACTTGCAAAGCCCGACATATATACTTCTGTATAAGATGCCATTAGGTGGCTATCAAAACCAGTAGTTACTATAAGTGTCAATAGCGCTACTATTGGTGCTGTGATTATTGTTGAATACCCTTTATATGCTAAAAACATAATGAGTACAAGTGATAAAATTAATCCTATGATGCTAAACATTTTTATTTAGTGTTGTATTAACAACACTACTCCTTTCATATTTCTTTTATATTTTATAAATTCCCCAATTTTTTTATATTTAATCTATTTTTCTAGGTTTAATCCTTAAAGATTTAAACTCACCTATGAAATTCTGTAATTTTAATATTTATCTCTATATTATCCAAAATATCCTGTTTGTAGTAAATGTATGTATCTTCATCATAAATACAAATATCATTTTATTTTAAAATGTAGTTTATTTGCTTCCAATTTGTGATAAAATCTATCTAAGAGATGATTTTTTTGTTTAGCAAAAGATTAGGAGAATTAAAGAAAGAAAAAAGTTGCTCAAATATAATTATCTGATAAATTAAATATAATAAAGACAAAATAACGCATAGACCTTTAAGTAAACAAAATCTTAAACTATCTATGTGTTTTTTTAAATTATTTTACAACAAAGGGGGATATTGCATGTTATGGAGTAAATTTAAAAATCTTAAACTAGGTTTTAAAATCATTATAGGTATTATAGCTATTATATTTTTGCCAATAACTTTGACACTATTAGTTATAGAGTTATTAATCAGAAGTATTAAAAATCGAAAAGTTTTAGGCATCATAATTTCAGGTATTTTAACTTTAGTATTTTTATTTTCTGATGTTGTCTATATCACTGGTATGTATGAAGGGATAACAACTGATTCAACAGACTTAGCATTAGAACAGGAGCAACAAGAACAAGAAAAAGAAGCAGAAGCTAGGGCTAAAGCAAAACAAAAACAAAAAGAAGATGCTGAAAAAGCTGCTAAAGAAAAAGAGCAACAAGAAAAAAAAGAGACTGAAAAGCTTCCAACTAAGCCTATTAAGTACAGTTCTATAGATGACTTAAAAAATGCTTATAATTCAAAACTTAATGACATCATGAACAAAAAACAAATTCAAGAATTAGATAAAGATAAAATCACTTCAAATGATGTTATTAATATAGCTAAATCTAGTGAAAGTTTAATTAGACAAGCTAGTTCTGATTCTCAAAAAATAGATTTATCAGGATATTTAGTGTCATTAGATGATTTAAATCATAACACTACAGATACTGTAAAAAATGAAATCTATGAATACTTAGTTAGTGAATATAAGAGTAATAAATTAAAAGATAAAGACAACTTTTATGAATATCTATATTTAACAAAATATTTATATACATCATTTTCAGATGTTAATAATCAAAAAGCAGATACTGTATTTGATATGTATCAAATAGTAAAAGATAATTATAGAAATTTAGACATTGAGTCTAACATAAATCAAGTTAATAAATCACTTGGTATTAAGTCAACAAGTAATAAATCTACAAACAAAGTAAAAAAACATAGTTCATCATATAAGAAAAATAGTAGTAGTTCAAATGAATATAGTAATAACAATTCATCTAATAGTTCAATAGTTTACTGTAATGGAGGAACTTCTAGCTCAAATAAATATCATTCTTCTCCAAATGCTCATGGAATGAAGGGAGCTATTAAGATGACTGAAAAACAAGCTAAAGCAAGTGGATATGTTCCTTGTAAAAAATGTTATTAATAATGAAAAATAATTACAGACAAATTAGCACATAGACATTTTTGATTGTATGATCAGAAAATAGCTATGTGCTTTTTTATAAAAAAGTAGATTTTTATGGCTGAAATTAAACAAAGTACATATGAAGATGTAAGAAAAAGATATAAAGAAATTATCTCTAAATTTCAAACTAATAAATTTATAAATGGTAGAAAAGTTTTAATTTATGATAGATTTGATAATTCAAATCTGGCAAATAATACCTATACACCTAACCTTCCATCTAATGAAATATTAACTGAAGAATATCTGTTAACTTTAAACAATGAAGTAATTCGTTTAAATACTGAATTATTAACTATACTTAATTCAACACTAAGAGGAAAAACAGAAAGACAAGAATATCAGAAAATGCATTATATCTTATGTCTAATAGAGAAAGATATCATGGAAATTTTTAAGGTATTACAAATTCAAAAAATTTACGATTATACAAATAAAAAAGTTAGTTCTATAAATTTTCATAATCTATATAACTAACTTTTTATATGTTCCCAAAACTCTATTAATATTTTAAAATCTCCTAATAAATATATAGCAACAAGTATTACAACTAAAAATATAATCCAACATATTGTTATAGCTCTTATTTTTTTCTTAATGTATACTTTATCTTCTTTTAAATATTTATCATCATTATAAATATTCTTTATATCTTCTGGATTAAGAATTCCTTCATAATTTTCTTTTGAACGATTATAAATTTGTTGAAACCTTTCAATTTCTTTTTTACAACTATAGCAATTTAAACTAAGATATACACCAGATCCAATAAGAAATAATAAAGCTATTACTGTTATTTCTGAAGTAAAAATATTATTAAGCCTATTATCAGCAGTCGAATTAGAAATAATTGTGGATATAAAAAATGTTATAATAGCTATAAAATTAGTCTTGAATCCATCTCCAATTTGATTAGCTATTTGACCAATGCTATTCATTATTTCAAATAAATTCTTGCTAACTTCTTGCTTTACTTCTAAATATTTTTCAACATTTTCTTTTAAATATATTTCATGTGCAGACCTAACTGAATACCATAAATCATTTCTTATATCTGATAAATCTGGATTATCATCTAATGATATTGATATTATATTTCTTGCGATTTCTATTTTATCAACTGAATCTCCATCTTTTTCATATATCCAATTACAAATCTTGAAAAATTGATTTAAACTCTCTCCTACAACTAAATTTTTATAATCTAATTCAAACTTTGTTGTAGTTTGTCCTGTAATAGAAATTCTTACTTTATCATCATTTATAAACTCTGATCTATTTCCTATATAAATTAGACACATTATACATTCTAATTTATTAAATATATCGTTTATATCTTGATCTGATATATTATTAAATTTAAAATCTTTATAATCTAAACTATATCCACCTATAAAATTGCATAACTTTCTTCGAATGTCAATATTATTTTTTCTAGATTCTCTTATTTGTTCAATTTGATTTTCATCTAAATTAAAATAATTTTCTTTAGACATATAAATACTACTACTATTAACTGGATCCACTTCTTCAAGGAACTCCATAAAAAAAACATCATTTTTAAGTTGTTTTGAATATACACTCATTGTTTCTTTAAGTTTTAAATTTTTTAGATATTTAAATAAACTTTCTTTATTATAAATAGTTACTTTATTTTTATGTACTTT
>OJME01001254.1_pt1 | contig 21034 bp, 19 predicted proteins | sample 1597151 | NCBI WGS metagenome assembly OJME01 (sample SAMEA2452118, study PRJEB22498) | human gut metagenome | biome: human feces; feature: human gut; material: feces | place: Australia | collected 2012
TGATTCTTGCCGGACTGGCGCGAAAGGAAAACGGAAAACTCTATAATAGTACTGTTTTCTGGGGCAGAGATGGACGCATAAAAGACGTGTATCATAAGATTCATCTGGCAGGAGATGAATCTGAAATTTTTACACCGGGGCAGACGCTTCACACCATTGATACAGAATTTGGTCATGTTGGAAATGCTGTCTGCTGGGATATGCAGTTTCCTGAGACGGCAAGAAATCTTGCAAAGATGGGCACTGATCTAATTGTGTGTCCGACATGGGGATGGGAGTGGATTTATGGTCCGGCAAGAGCCTATGAAAATGGTATTTTTGTAGCGGCAGCAATGGCAGTTCCGTATTGGATGCCAATTGAAGATCTCAGACGCCCAAGTATGGTGATTTCCCCGGATGGAAAGATTTTGGTAGAAGGTCCGACTGACAAGGCAGCAATTGTGTATTGTGAGATTGATGATATTCACTGCAAACAAAGCAGGGAGTTTCGCCTTAATACACCACTAAATTGATAAAAATAAGGCGGCCATTGGCCGCCTATTTTACTTCGCCCACGGAAAAATAATCGAGAGGCTGTCATCAGAGGAACTGCTTGCAGGGGGAGTAGTGTCTGAGTTTTCCAAAGCAGCAGATTCTGATGTAATATCTGGTATGGATTCAGAAGACTGAGTGCTTTGAGAGTCCTGTGGCTGTGTCTGAGCCAAAGTTTCAGTCTCATCCTGCTGTACTTGTGTTTCAGCTGACGTATTTGTCTCTGGCTGAATCTCAGCAGCCTCTTGTGTCTGCCCAAGCGCTGGATCAAAATAATTGTAAACCTGACCTGGTACCATGCCGCCTCTTGCAGCTGCCATTTCACTGACTGTAACGAGCTCATAGCCGGCAGCAATCAGTTCTGGGATGATAATTTGGGATGCCTGCGCAGAGGATGCTTCCATATCGTGCATAAGCACAATGGCGCCGTCTTTTACCTTGCTTCTTATCGTATCGCATGTGGTTGCCACATCATGATGCTGCCAGTCAATTGTGTCCACGCACCACATGATAAGCGGATAACCGTCATCAACAGCTGCTACATTGGCACATGAAACATCATCAGTTGCGCCTGTCGGCGGTCTCATTATGCATGGGCGGTTTCCTGTAATCATCTGCACATAGGAGCTTGTACTGCTGATTTCCTGATCTGTTACCTGTGCATCCATATTTGTAATTTTATAATGATTGTAGGTATGATTTCCAATTTCAGAACCTGAATTTTCAATATTTTGGATAATATCCGCGCAGCGTTCTACATTCCGGCCAAGAACAAAGAATGTAGCATAGGCACCATTTGCTGTAAGTGTATCAAGAATGATCTGTGTATTTTGCGTGGAAGGACCATCATCATACGTAAGCGCAACCATTGGCTTTGTGGCGTCAACAGTGTGCCTAAGCTTTCCCTGTGAGGTAAAATCGTAGACGAGATCACCGATACGGTGGCAGCCTACATATACATGTCCATTTTCATCTGTCATACCAGTAGCGCCGTCAGGAAAAGTAAAATTCCCTGTCACAGCTTTTCCATCTTCACCGAAATAGTAATAATAGCCATCATCGCATTTTACAGTAGAGCAAAAATATTGGCGGCCATCATCAGTAAAACAATATGTATCACCATTTTCATCTGTGTAGCGGCCTGTCTGCATTATGCCGTCATCAGAAAAAAGATAGCGTGAATCATCAATCATTTGATATCCAGTCAAAAGATAGCCATTCTGGCAGTAGCCCATAGTGCCGTCAGCATTTGTAATCCAGCCCTCAGCAGGCTTGTTGTCATCATCAGTTCGGTAAAGTGCTTCTCTGTCAAAAGTCTCAGATTCTGTTTCATAAAAGCTCTCGGATTCATTGGCAGCCAAGTTCGCTTCATAGTCATCTGTAGATGTGACGATAGTTTGATTAGAAGGTGCGTTTGAAGTACATGCGTTTAAAAAGAACGTGCCAGACAGTCCAAGAGCAAGTGCCAGCTTTTTTAACTGGCCTCTTTTTGTAATATTATGCATTGGATGAAATCCCCCATTAATCGAAATTTAGATTTCCACTAGTATAGCACGCAGTTAAAAAAAAGGGAACATGAGAAAAATCACTTTCAGCAAAAAATGTTATTTTCAATCAAAAAAAATATAGTATAATGAAAAAAAGGAAACTTGTAAAAGAGTGGAATTAATTGTGCGAGTGCTCTTAGAAGTAAAGATACATGAGAGGAGGCAAGAGGATGATGAGAAAGAAGTGGAAGTATTTTTTGATATCAGCTGCATTGCTTGCAATTATATTTGTTAGTATTGAACGTTACGATAATTATATTGGTCAGAAATTTTATCAGGAAAGTACACAGGGACTGCTTGCTACATATGAACAGCTTGATAAGACCTTTATGATGTTTGCGCAGCGCAATTGGAATGCACTTGAGGACTGGTGCAATTATTTGAATTATTGTGTAGAAGAACAGGATAAAAAAGAACAAAATGCAGAAGATGGATGGGGTAATTTTGTAAATGACCGTAAAAATTGGCAGTACAGCGATTTTTATGTTTTTAATGAAGACTGCGAGTATTGGACTATTGATGGACGAAGAGGAACGGCAGAGCACGTGAAGGATGCTTTTAAAGCGCTTTATGAAAAAAAGGGTCCTATTGTGTCAAGCTATGTTGCAAGCGATGGAGAAACTAAAATCGTATTTGCAGTTCCTTCAGATCCCATTGAGTTAAATAACGTGACATATACAGCGTTTGCAGTTTCATATGATAACAGTGTTGTAGAAAAGCTTATTGGAGGTGGTGTATACAATAATAAAAGTGATTGTTACATAGTTGATTCTGATGGAACAGTGCTTATGTCGCTTGAACCAGAGACGCAGATCACAGATGACTTTGATAATATTTTTGATTTTATTCAGGATAAAACACAGTCTTATAATGAAGATTATCTGGAGCGCATGAAGAAAACTGTGCCAGCAAAGGGCAAAGGAAGTGTTTCATTTAAATATCAAAAATCAGAGTATTATCTTGTCTATCAGCCAGTAGGAATTGACGACTGGTCAATTGTAGGTATTGTGGAAAAGAGTGTTGTTGACTCTGGTATGAGAATGGTTCAGGGAACGACTATCGTTTTGTTGTGTATGATGGAAACATGTATAATGATTGGAGTTGTCATTTTAATGAAGCAGCGTGCAAAGGCTCAGCTCCAAAAAGAAGCAGACGAGCGAATCAAAGCGGAAAAGAAAAAGGAAATTTCCGATCAGCTGTTTTGGGGAATTTCGCAGATTGTTGACTGTTTTGCGATTTGCGATTTAGAAAATAACAGATATGAATGTGAAGACAAGCGAGGCGAATATCTTTATCCGAAAAAAGGAGCTTATGACCAATTTATTAAGGAAATTTCTGATCAATATACGATATTGACAGATGGAGAAAATGCAAAGTTTACGAATATGCTTTCTGTTTGTAATGTGCGGCAGCTGATAAAGGGACATAAGGATTCTTATTGTTTGGAATATTGCGCCAGAGATAAAAGCAGATTCTTTATTATGAGTGTGATTCCGGTTGAGTGGGAAGGGGATACGCTTACAAAAATCATGATTGTTTCACAGGATATGGGACAGCAGCATGAGCTTGAAAACCTTGCTAATACAGATGCACTGACAGGACTTTTTAATAAACGTTATTTTGAAAAAATGATGGAAATAAGAGATGAAAAGAAAAAACCGTATGCTCTGTTTTATATGGATCTTGATCTTTTTAAGCCTGTAAATGATACATATGGCCATGAGATGGGCGATAAGGTTTTAAAAGAAGTGGCAAAAAGACTGCTTAAATGTATCAGAAGCAATGATTATGCCTTTCGCATTGGCGGTGACGAATTTATGCTTATCTTAAATGGAAATCTGGATGCACAGATTTGCAAAAAGAGAATTGAGCGCATAAAAAAACTGATTGGAGAACCATATGAATTTGATGGTTATACGATCAAGATAGGAATTAGCTGCGGAAGTGCTGTCTATCCAGATGATGCCGACTGTGCAGCAGATATTCAAAAGCTTGCAGATAAACGCATGTATGAAGATAAAAAAATTAACCATGCACAGCGGTGAAAAACATCAAGGCAGGTCGGGGGGGTTGACTTCTCTTTGAAAACTGCTATAATAAACGATGACTGAGAAAATGTGTAAGTAGTCTGTACCATTCGGTTTTCCAGAGAGGCCGCATAACCTGCTGAGAGTGCTGCCATCCGCCTACAGATGAATTTCAGCATTGGAGTCTTCCACGAAAATTTTGTTTATGACAAAAGCTAAGTGGATGCAGCTGCTGCATTATGGCAGATCAAGTGCGGATTGTAATAATTTTTTATAATCCGAACATGGGTGGTACCGCGGATTTATTCGTCCCATAAAGGTTTTGAAAAAAGCCTCTATGGGACTTTTTTTATTGCTCGTCCCATAGAAAAAGCAACATTTAAGAAAGCAGAGGAAAGGTTATATGCAGGAAACACACAAGCTGTCCGACAATCTTGCTGCTCTGAAGGAGAAGATTGAGACCGGACTGGAAGGATTGTCCAATTCTAAGGAACTGTATGAGTTCAGAAGCTCTTATCTGGAAGGAAAAAAGAGTAAGATCAGCGAGCTGATGAAGGAAATGAGAAATCTTGCACCAGAAGAGCGTGCAGGATACGGAAAGTCAGTAAACGAGTTAAAGGAGTGGGCGATTGATCGTTTCTCCAAGATGGAAGAAAAGATGAAGCAGTTAGAGCTGCAGCGCCGTTATGAGTCTGAAAAAATCGACCTGACACTTCCGGCAGATGAGACTGGCGTTGGAAATCTTCATCCGATTACACTTGTTCGCAACCAGTTAATCGACAGGTATGGGCTTTGAGGTCTATGAGGGAGCAGAGATCGAAAATGATTACTATAACTTTACGGCACTGAACACACCGAAGGATCATCCGGCAAGAGATATGCAGGATACTTTCTATCTGTCACCAGAGTTCTTGCTTCGTACACAGACCTCCGCAGGTCAGATTCATGTTATGGAGAACAAGAAGCCGCCGATCAAGATTTTATCACCAGGAAGAGTATTCCGTTCTGATGATGATGCGACTCATTCTCCAATGTTCCATCAGATGGAAGGTCTTGTTGTTGACAAGGGAATTACTCTGTCTGATTTAAAGGGTATGCTTGATCTGTTTGTAAAGAAAATTTACGGAGAGGGAACTGTAACCCGTCTTCGTCCGTCCTACTTCCCATTTACAGAGCCGTCTGTAGAGGTTGACTGCAGCTGCTTTGAGTGCGGCGGCAAGGGCTGTAATTTGTGTAAGGGAACTGGCTGGATCGAAATTCTTGGTGCTGGCGTAGTAAATAAGAAAGTCCTTGAAAACTGTGGCATCGATTCCGAAGAATACAGCGGTTTTGCATTTGGTATCGGTCTTGAGCGTACTGCAATGCTTAAGTACGGTATCAACAACATCAAGATGCTGTTTGGATCGGATCTGCGTGTCCTGAAACAGATTAACGAGAAATAAGAAAGGACGGAAACGAATATGTTAGTACCATTAAGTTGGCTTAAAGAATATGTAGATATTGATGTAACACCGCAGGAGCTTGAAAAAAAGCTGTTTGACGGCGGATTTGAGGTAGAGGAGCTGTATCAGGTTGGTCATGACATCGATAAGATTGTAGTTGGTCTTGTTGAGACTTGCGAGCCGATTCCAGAGACACATCTTCATGTGTGTCAGGTTAATGCAGGTGAGTATGGCACTATGCAGATTTGCTGCGGCGCTGACAATGTACAGGCAGGCGGCAAGTATCCGGTAGCACTTGTTGGTGCAACTGTTTATGCAACAGCAAAGGATCATAAGACAATCGAAGGCGTGATGACAATAAAAAAGGGTAAGCTTCGCGGTTTTGAGTCATATGGTATGCTTTGCTCTGGAACAGAGCTTGGCTTAACAGAGGATCTGTATCCGGGTGCAGGTTACAATGGTTTGTTAGAGATGCCGGCTGATGCACAGCCAGGTGCAGATGTAAAGGCTATCACAGGTCTTGATGACTGGATGTTTGACATCTCATTAACTGCAAACAGACCGGACTGCCAGAGCATCTTAGGAATTGCAAGAGAGGTTTCTGCAATGCTTGAGAAGCCATTAAAGATGCCATCAACCGATTATACAGAGACCGAGGTAAAGAAGGATGGCTTTAAGGTAAGTGTTGAGGCACCAGATCTTTGCCCGCGCTATAGTGCACACTATGTATATGATGTAAAGATGGGTGAGTCTCCGGCATGGATGAAGCGTCGTCTTGCACTTGTTGGTATTGGAGCAATCAGCAACATCGTAGATATCACAAACTATGTATTAAAAGAGATCGGACAGCCAATGCATGCATTTGACTGCTCTTACCTTGAGGGCAACGAGATTTGCGTAAGAAGAGCACATGAGGGTGAGAAGATTGTTACACTTGATGAGCAGGAGTACACAATGTCACCAGCTAATCTTGTTATCTGCGACGGCGTAAAGCCAGTTGCATTAGCAGGTGTTATGGGCGGATTAAATTCCGAGATTCGTGACACAACAGAAAGTGTTATGTTTGAGGCTGCTAAGTTTGCAAGAGATAATGTCAGAAAGACTGCAAGAGCACTTGGAAAGTCTTCTGACTACAGCGCAAGATATGAGAAGGGCGTAGATGAGTATTCAACTGTTCTTGGTATGAAGCGTGCACTTCATTTAATCGAGGAGCTTGGCTGCGGAAAGGTATCTTCTACTCATGTAGATGTTAATGTTGGAAACAGCATCGAGCCACAGCCGATGCAGGTAAGCATCCATAAGGTAAACAGCGTTCTTGGAATTGAGGTTCCGGCAGAGGAGATTGTACGTCTGATGAAGAATTTAAACTTCAATCCGACTGTTGACGGTGACGTACTGACTCTTCAGGTACAAGCTTACCGTGAGGATATGCTGCCAGATGGTGAGAATGATGTAGAGCGTTATCCAGATGTGGCAGAGGAAGTAATTCGTATGTATGGTTATGACCATATTAAGTCAACATTTATGCCATCTGCACAGGTAACAGCAGGCGGATATAATAAAGAGCAGAAGGGCGAGCTTGCATTAAAGCGTACTCTTTGTACTATGGGTGCATATGAGTGTATGCATTACTCTTTCTTCTCTCCGTCTGATTTGGATCTTTTGAAGTTCCCGGCTGATGCGAAGGAGCGTTTCGCAATTCAGATCATGAATCCAATCAATATTGATCTGTCCTTAATGCGTACTACACTTGCTGCATCAATGCTCAATGCTATTTCAAGAAATGAAAAGCAGGGTATTCTTGACGGAAGACTTTTTGAGGTTGCAAATATCTTTATTCCAAAAAATCTGCCGCTTACCGAGTATCCGGATGAGAGAAAAACACTTTGTGTTGGTACCTTCGGTGCAAAGGAATCCTTCTACACAATGAAGGGCATTGCAAACGGAATCGCAGACAGCTTAGATGTTGCATTTACTTATGAGCCAATTCAGAAATCCTTCCTGCATCCGTATCAGGCAGTAAAGGTATTATGTGAGGGTGAAGAAATTGGTTACTTCGGTAAGGTTGCATACGACATTCAGGATAAGTTAAGCATGCGTGCAAGCGCATATGTTATGGAGCTTGATCTGGAGATTCTGTCCAAGTGGTATGATAAGAAGAGAACCTTCATTCCGCTGCCAAAGTTTGCAGAGGAGAAGCGTGACCTTGCATTCGTAATGGATAAGGCAATCACATGTGGAGAGATCGAGGACTGCATCCGCAAGGAAAATAAGTATGTAAAGGAAATCAAGCTGTTTGATATCTACGAGGGAGGCCAGATTCCGGAAGGAAAGAAGAGTATGGCATTCTCTATCACATTCGTTCCAAAGGATGAGGCATTTGACGATGCACGCGTTCAGAAGTTCGTTGACAAGATCTGTGCAAAGTTAAACGAGGAGTACGGCGTCGAGCTGAGAGCGTAAGCAACTAGCAATACAAGATTTAAAATATAGAGACCTCTGCAGGGCTGTAAAAGCTTTGCAGGGGTCTCTTTTTTAAAATTTCCACTTTAACTGTTTGCCAGAAAAATATATAATAACAATTATAAGCAGCGTCTAACTCTGTAGAAATTACAAAGCGCATCTAAAGACACGTAAGACAAGGTATTATAAAAAATGTGATTGACATTGAAATTCTTTCAAATTTTTGTAATATAATAAAAAAATTCTTGTCTATATAGGTGAAGACGTCTTTAAAGGAAAGAAAATAAGTAGAAATGCATGTTAGCATTCTAGAGTCCGGTGATGGTGGATCGATAACGGAAAACATAGCGAGAGGAGGGATTTTTATGCGTGATCAGGAAATTACAGAGCTATTCTGGGAGCGAAAAGAGCAAGCAGTTAAAGCAGTATCTCTCAGAAAGGGGGTACCACTTATGAAGAAAGAAGATTTTTTAAAACTTATGGATGGCATCGATGATCGCTTAGTCGAAAAATATGCAATTTCAGACGAGGCAGAGGCAAGACAAAAACAAATTAGGAGACAGAGACGACAGCGATGGTTCAATCGAGTAACAGGATGTGCAGTTGCAGCGATAATTCTTGGTGTGATTGGTGTTGCAATGCTGTGCGCTTCCTTTGGCATTGTAAGAATGGACAGACAAAGCCAAAAAACTCCAGTATCTCTTGGTGATGGAAGTGATTCTCAAAATAATGAGAATAATGGAGATGAGGAAAAAGAGCTTCTGTTACAGGCATACCTTTCTCATATTGGAGTGGAGGAGCAGGACATTCAAGAAATCCAAAAGATGGATCAGCAGCCAGAAACGATTCTTCTTGCAAGAGGGGATAGCGAGCAGCAGTCAGTATCTATTGAAACAGCGGTATATTTTGTGTATACCACAAATCAAGATAAGGTATTAGCAGTGCTTGCAGTTGATCTGCCTGATAAGGCGGTTAGATATGGATGCAGTGAAATCGAGATTGTGGATAACTGGGAGCAATATGAGGTCTCACAGGCAAATGCAGTACTTTATTCGGAGGAGACGCAGGAGTTTCAGTCACTCAAATGTGATACGACGAATGAGTACCAGCTTGAAATTTCAGGTATAAGTAGTGCGAAGGGGAATACTCAAAGCACGTCTCGAATGGTAGTCAGCTTTACGGTTGACAGGACAAGGCGCAGCCTAAATTTAGAGGGGTATCGGGTTCTATTCCACTTGAAAAGCACATTTTGGTGGGTGTTGGCAGCGTGGACCTTGGCCGCAGCTATAGTCATTGCTGCAGCATTGTGGTTCTTAAATCGCTCAGTAAAATTAAAAGAAGGCACAAAAGCAGGTCGCTTCCTGTTTGGTAAAGAAATAGAATATGGAGCAGTCGTAGAAAAGATAGAGAATATTGATCTTTTTAACCCATCCCAATATATAACGAAAAACGGAGTTGTTAGTCCAGGCTCGTCCGGGCGCTACCATGTAGAGTTTAGATTGCAGGATGATACGCATATTGAACTGAGTGTATCGGCTAAGCAGGCAGGAAAATTTGAACCAGGTATGCGCGGAACGCTTGTCCACAGAAGAAATATTTTGATTTCCTTTGTGCCAGAGGGTGTGGAAAAATCGGAGTAATATCATGAAAATAAAAGATAATTAAAATTTCGTCAGCTATACTGCCACTTGTTATTGATCATTCGGTCACATTGGACGATGAATTCAATGACAAGTGGCAGAATGCATGGTATAATGATTTTATTGAGTAAAAATGAGTATTTTAAGGAATAACACATGATATTGAGAGGGAAGGAGTGTCAGTAGAATGGGATATTATGTTAATCCATCAGCAGAAAGTTTTGCGGCGATTGCAAGGAGCAAGAGTGGATTTTATCAATATTGTAAATCGAATATAAAGCAAAAAAAAATCCAAGAAGTATCAATAAAGACTGCTTTTACTTTTCTAGCCGAAGGAAAACATATTGTTTCATTTGTTGGAGCAGGAGGGAAAAGTTCTCTTATTGACGCAATTGCAAAGTGGAGCAGCAGTCAGGGGAAAAAAGTGCTTGTGACGACTACAACTCATATTTTCAGACCGCAGGATGAATTTTTAGCAATGAACGAAAAGCAGCTTCAGGAGATCTGGGCAGCAGGACATTGGGCGGTGATTGGAGCAACTGAGGAAAAAGATCAGCAAAAGTTAAAGATGCCAGAGATTGACTGGATGAGACAGGCAATGGAGCTTTCTGATCTTGTACTTATTGAGGCTGATGGCTCAAAGCGTTTGCCGTGTAAAGTGCCAGCTGACCATGAGCCTGTACTTTTGCCAGAGTCAGATATAGTGGTGGCTGTTTTGGGGCTTTCAGCGTTAGGACGTTCACTTAAAGAGTGTTGTTTTCGACTGGAAAAAGCAAAAAAGCTATTGTCAGCGGATGAAAATCATTTATTGACAGAAAAAGATATGGCAGCGATTTTGTTATCTGATCAGGGACTGCGAAAAGATGTAGGAGACAGAAGATACATGGCCGTCTTAAACCAGTGTGATGACAGTATTGTGCGAGAAAGTGCAGAACAGATTGGGGAAATGTTAATCAATTCAACCAGACAGAATAGTGAAACTATAGAAAAAATAGTATTTGCAAAACTGCAGTGAATATGGCAAACTATTCAGTAGACTATAAACCATTTTTGGGGGACATAAACGATGAGTGGATTTACACATTTTGATCAAAAAGGAAATGCTGTGATGGTGGATGTGCATGAAAAAGCAGATACATATCGGGTAGCTGTTGCTACGGGAAGAATCACCGTGAATGAGGAAGTTTTTCAGGCTATTACTAATCATACGGCAAAAAAAGGTGATGTGCTTGGAATAGCCAGAATTGCAGGCATTATGGGGGCGAAAAAAAATTCAGAGCTGATTCCGTTGTGCCACATTATTGCATTGACAGACTGTGAGATTTCTTTTGAGCTAGATGAGACGCATCGTCAAATTAAGGCAACATGCAAGACCTCCTGTATCGGAAAAACAGGCGTGGAGATGGAAGCTATGACGGGCGTTAGTGTTGCGCTGCTGACAATTTATGATATGTGCAAAGCTATGGATCGCGGCATGGAAATATCAGGGATTCATCTAGTGGAAAAATCTGGCGGCAAAAGCGGTCATTATAAAGCTGAAAAATAAGCAGCGATAAAAAAGCAAATTAGAAAGGCACTGCAATGGAACAAAAAAAACATAATCAAAAATATAGAGTAGGAATTGTAACTCTTAGTGATAAAGGTTTTAAAGGCGAGCGAGAGGATTTAAGCGGTCCAAAGATCAAGTCACTTCTTCCTATAGAAAAGTATGAAGTGGTATCATATTGCATTTTGCCGGATGATCAAAAAGCAATCGAAAAAGAGCTTTGTCGATTAGCAGACGAAGAACAATGTGCCCTTGTACTGACAACAGGCGGAACTGGTTTTTCCAAAAGAGATGTGACACCAGAGGCAACGCTTGCTGTGGCTGATCGCAATGCACCGGGAATTGCAGAGGCAATACGCGCCTATAGCTTGACTATCACACCGCGCGCCATGCTAAGCCGCGGAGCTAGTGTTATTCGTAAGCAGACGCTTATTGTGAATCTGCCGGGAAGCCCAAAGGCAGTTGAGGAGAGTCTTACTTATATATTGGATTCATTGTCTCATGGACTTGATATTCTTTTGGGAACAGCATTTGAATGTGCCAGAAAATAAGGAAAGTGTGCCAATATGAGTGAAAAAGAAATTATATTTTGCAAAAGCGGCGGCTGTACGGCAAAGCTAGGAGCTGGTGTGCTGGAGCATATTTTGGAACGTCTTCCAAAAGGACAAAAAGATGAAAATCTGCTTGTAGGCTATGACAGCAGTGATGACGCGGCAGTTTATAAGCTTAGTGACCATCAGGCATTTGTGCAGACACTAGATTTTTTTCCACCGATGGTGGAAGATCCTTATCTGTTTGGACAGATAGCAGCAACAAATGCTTTAAGTGATATATATGCTATGGGCGGTGATGTAAAAACTGCACTAAATATCGTCTGCTTTCCTGAATCAATGGATTTAAATATACTTGGAAAGATTCTTCAGGGCGGTGCAGAGAAGGTGCAGGAGGCAGGCGGAAGTCTTGCCGGCGGCCATTCAATTGCTGACAGTGATGTCAAATATGGATTGTCAGTTACGGGTGTAGTTAATCCGAAAAAAATCTGGAAAAACAATGGTGCAAAATCTGGAGACAAACTGATCTTAACAAAAAGACTAGGTGTAGGAATTATATGTGCGGCAAACCGTGTAAAACAAGCACCTGAGGGAGCCATGGAGCAGGTGATTGCTTCTATGACAACACTTAACCGCACAGCATCTGAGATTGCAAGAAATTTTTGCATACATGCCTGTACAGATGTGACAGGCTTTGGGTTTTTAGGTCATCTTCATGAGATGATGGATGGAAGGCTCTCGAGTGTAATCTATGCTGATCAGGTTCCAGTATTTGATGGTGCAATGGAATGTGCTGAAGAATTTTTATTGACTGCAGCAGGTCAAAAAAATAGAAATCATCTTGAGGGATATGTGAAGTTTGAGGATATATCATTTGGAATGGAAGAAGTGCTGTATGATCCACAGACGTCAGGCGGTTTATTGTTTGCTGTACCAAAAGCACAGACAGATGACTTGTGTGAAAAGCTGCAAATAGCAGGTCTTCCAGCTGCTATCGTAGGAGAAGTGACAGAACAAAAAAAATCAGAAATTTTTGTAATTAATCATAAGAAAAAATAGTGAAAAACAGGAGAAAAACATCATGAAAAAAGAAGTAAATGCAATTGGCGATATCTGCCCAATTCCGTTAGTTAAGGCAAAAGAGGCAATCAAAGAATTAAATGGAGCAGGTGTGGTAGAGGTATTAGTTGATAATGAAATTGCTGTACAGAATTTAACGAAAATGGCGCAGCAAAAAGGATATGGATGTGAGTCTAAAAAGATAAAAGATCAGGAATATCGTGTAACGCTGACAGTTGGAGAGACAGATGAACAAACAACACAAAAACCTGATAGTGAAACTGCAAAGAATACAGAAGAATGTATTCCATGTGCACCAGCAAAGAAGACTAGTCTTGTTGTTATTTCTTCTAAAACCATGGGAGGTCCAAATGAGCAGTTGGGCGCAACGTTATTAAAGGGCTTTATTTATGCGCTGACACAGCAGGATGAGCTGCCAGATCAGATGCTTTTTTATAACGGCGGTGCATTTTTAACGTGTGAGGGCTCAGAATCATTAGAAGATCTGAAAAGTTTAGAAGCACAGGGGGTAGAGATTCGCACATGTGGTACATGTCTGAATTTTTATGGACTGACAGAAAAGCTTCAGGTTGGAGAAGTTACAAATATGTATGATATAGTAGAGCGAATGAGCAAAGCAGACAGGATAATAAAACCATGATTTATCTGGATAATGCAGCAACTTCTCTGCAAAAACCAAAAGAAGTAGAAGAAGAAATGATTAGAGCCCTACATACGATGGGCAATCCTGGGCGTGGTGCGCATGATGCCACGCTGCAGGCAGGAAGATGCGTTTATCAGGTTAGAGAGCAGTTAGCACAGCTTTTTAAAGCAGAGAGTGCTGACTGCATTGCATTTACATCAAATGCCACCGAAGCTTTAAATACAGCGATTTTAGGGTTGTTTCAAAAAGGCGATCATGTGATTACAACAGTGTGTGAACATAATTCGGTGCTGCGTCCGCTTTATCGCTTGCAAAAGCAGGGAGTTGAAGTAAGCTTTTTATCTGCAGATGAACAGGGAATATTAGACTACGACAAGCTTCCAGCACTGATAAAAGAAAATACAAAAGCAGTTATTGTGACACATGCATCGAATCTTACAGGAAATATCACGGATCTAGAATGCATAAAAAAAGAAATATCACATAAAGATATCCTTCTTATTGCAGATGCCTCTCAGACAGCAGGAATTTTGCCGATTGATGTGCAGAAAAGGGGGATCGATGTCCTTTGCTTTACAGGACATAAGGGTCTGATGGGACCGCAGGGAACAGGCGGACTTTATGTGCGTCAAGGAGTAAAAATCAATCCATTAAAGGTCGGAGGAAGCGGTATTCACAGCTTTGACCATGATCATCCAAAGGCAATGCCAGAGCACCTTGAAGCCGGCACCTTGAACGTACATGGAATCGCTGGCCTTGGCGGTGCACTGAACTATTTAAGTGAGATTGGCACAGAAGCGATTATAAAAAAAGAAAGATCACTTATAAAACGATTAGAGGATCAGATTCGTGATCTGCAAAATATTCATTTGTATGGAAATCCTGACAGCAGCCAGAGAGTGGGAATCCTTTCATTTAACATGGGGGATGAAGATTCTGCTTATGTTGCAGACTGGCTTTTTGAAGAGGAAGAAATTGCTGTTCGTTCAGGTGCTCATTGTGCACCGCTCATGCACGAGACATTGGGCACAAAAATGCAGGGAGCAGTTAGAATATCTGTGTCTCATAAAAATACAGAGGAAGAAATTGACAGAACAGCAAAAGCTATTAAAAAGTTGTCGCAGCTGCTTGAGTAATGGGAGAGTCAATCTGATATGAGAATAAAAAAGAAAACCTGGATTTTAACATTTGAAAGTACTACGCAGGCAATGGCAGCTGATAAATTTGGAATAGAGCAAAAATTGCCGGGTCGACTGATCCCGATTCCACGGGAAATCACAGCAGGATGTGGTCTTTGTTGGAAAGCTGACCCAAAAGAAAGAGAAAAAGTGTTAGAAACGTTACAGGCAGCTGGGTATCACTGGGAGGCAGAATATATTTTAGACTTATAAAAAGTGAAAGGAAACTTCCGATGAAAAAAAGTGATCTAATTATAGTGCGCGGTGCTGGTGATCTGGCAACGGGAACGATTCATAGATTAAAAAAGAGTGGATTTCGTTTATTGGTGCTGGAAACGGATCATCCGGCTGCCATTAGGAGACAAGTCGCATTAAGCGAGGCTGTTTATAGCAAAAGTGCCTGTGTGGAAGGTGTGGAGGCAGTTCGTGTAGAAGATGAAAAACAGATGATTGATGCATGGAAAAACGGCAAAGTACCAGTAATGGTTGATCCAAAGGGCGAAAGCATTGCTTCAATGCAGCCAAAAGTCATAGTCGATGCGATTCTTGCAAAGCGTAATCTCGGAACTAATAAAAATATGGCACCACTTACTATTGCACTTGGTCCTGGCTTTACTGCAGGTGTCGATGTGGATGTTGTAATTGAGACAAAGCGCGGTCACAATTTGGGCCGGGTGATTCGTGAAGGAAGTGCATATCCAAATACTGGAATACCGGGCATAATCGGCGGTTACGGAGCAGAGCGTGTCATTCATGCACCGGCAGACGGCATATTAAAAAACAAGAGTAAAATTGGAGATATCGTAGAAAAAGGTCAGGTGATAGCTGTAATTGAAGAATCAGACAAAGAAAACGAAAATTTCACAGATATAAAAAAAACAGAGGTGACAGCAACTATTGACGGTCTTCTTCGTGGACTTATTCGAGACAATTATCCAGTCACAAAAGGCTTTAAGATTGCTGATATCGACCCAAGAAAAGAAGAATTGGCAAATTGCTTTACGATTTCAGATAAGGCAAGATGCATTGCAGGAAGCGTTTTAGAAGTTATCTGCGAAACATTAGGGTAAACAAAGAAAGTAAGGAAAATATTATGAAACTAATGAAAACAGAAGAAGCCGTGGGACAGGTATTGTGCCATGATATCACACAGATTATTCCAGGTGTGACAAAAGATGCGGTATTTCGAAAGGGTCACATAATCACAAAGGAGGATATTCCGGTCCTTTTAAGTGTTGGAAAGGAACATATATATATTTGGGAAAAGGATGAGCATATGCTGCACGAAAATGAGGCAGCACAAATTCTTTATGAGATGTGCAGAAACGAGCATATGCATCCATCTGATGTAAAGGAAGGAAAAATAGAGCTTATTGCGGATTGTGACGGTCTTTTTAAAGTTGATCGCGAGAAGCTAAGGAAAGTCAATAGTCTGGGAGAAATGATGATTGCGACACGTCATGGCAACACTTTTGTAAAGAAAGGTGATAAGTTAGCTGGGACGAGAATCATTCCGCTTGTGATTGAAAAAGAAAAAATGGAGCGCGCAAAAGAGATTTGTAATGACGGGTCTATTTTGGAAATAAAGCCGCTGCAGCCAAAAAAAGCTGCGATTTTAACAACAGGAAGTGAAGTTTATCACGGACGCATTCAAGATAAGTTTACGCCAGTTCTAGTAGAAAAATTAAAGGAATATGGCAGTGAGGTGATCTTCCACGAGATTTATGATGATGACCATGAGGCAATTACTAAGGGCTGTATTAGTGCTATAGAACAGGGAGCTGAGATTGTTTTATGTACAGGTGGCATGAGCGTAGATCCAGATGACAAAACACCGCTTGCCATCAAAAATACGGGGGCAAGAATTGTTTCTTACGGTGCACCAGTTCTTCCAGGAGCAATGTTTCTAGTATCTTATTATGAATATAAGGATAAAACGATTCCGATTGTGGGACTGCCGGGTTGTGTTATGTATGCAAAAAGAACGATTTTTGATCTGGCACTGCCGCGCCTGTTAGCAAACGATTTCATCACAGCAGAGGAACTGGCATTACTTGGAGAGGGCGGACTATGCTTAAACTGTCCAGTTTGTACTTATCCTAATTGCGGTTTTGGAAAAGGCTGGTAAGCCGATGCTGGATCAATATGGAAGAAATATTACTTACCTGCGTATTTCAATCACAGATCGATGTAATCTGCGCTGTAAGTATTGCATGCCAGACGAAGTTACAGATGTAGGAATGAAAAATATTCTTACATTTGAGGAAATCTGGGAGATTGTAAGGGCTGGCGTCAGCCTTGGCATTACGCATGTCAGAATTACAGGCGGTGAGCCGTTAGTGCGAAAAGGCTGTGCAGATCTCATTCGAGGGATTAGGGCAATTCCAGGTGTAGAAACGATCACAATGACCACGAATGGAGTTTTACTTAGAACTTATGCTGCTTCATTAAAGGAAGCGGGATTGGACGGATTAAATGTGAGTCTGGATACCCTTGATTTTGAAGAATTTGCATCACTTGCAGGAAGGCAAAATTTAAAAGAAGTACTTGATGGGATACAGGCGGCAAAAGAAATTGGGCTGCCTGTGAAAATCAATGCAGTCAATCGAAAAGAGCTAAATCCTATTTCTCTTGTTTTGTATGCACAGCAGCAAAAAATACCGCTTCGTTTTATTGAGATAATGCCGGTTGGCTATGGAAAACAGTATGTAGGAAGAAGTAATGATGAACTGAGAACATGTCTTGAAGATGAGTTTGGAAAGTCAGAAATGATCACGTATCAAGCAAATCAAAAAAAACAGATATCAGAACAGATATCACACATGGTTCAGACATTACATACAAAAGAAGTCCCAATAGGAAGCGGCCCGGCAGTGTATTATAGGTTTTCCGAATTAACAATTCCAGTTGGTTTTATAAGTGCAATTCATGGAAAGTTTTGTGAAAGCTGCAACAGAGTTAGATTGACGGCACAGGGGTATTTAAAGCTGTGTCTTTGCTATGATAAAGGAATTGATCTGCGTCAGATTCTGCGAGGAGAAGAAACTGGGCAAAACGAAAAAAATATACAAAAAGCGCTAAATGAGAAACTAACAAATGCAATGAGAGCAGCCATTTACAAAAAGCCGGCAGCTCATTGCTTTGAGCATCCAGAGGAGATGACTGAAATCAACGAGATGGTCAAAATTGGTGGGTAGCACCCGACAAAGTCAAAAGAATGCAGCAAAGCAGGAAAGGAACAACAAAAGTGGGAGTTATTAAAGGAATCTGTATCAGCGAAAAGCGCGGTACGGCAAAACATGAAATTGAAGAAGCAGTTTTTGTGAAGGACTGGGGAATTGAGAAAGATGCACATGCAGGTCACTGGCACAGACAGGTAAGCCTTCTGTCATATGAAAAAATAGAGGAGTTTAGAAAAAAAGGAGCGCAGATTGGGCTTGGTGCTTTTGGCGAAAACCTGATCGTAGAAGGCTATGATTTTCGAAATCTTCCAGTGGGAACACGATTTCAATGCGGCGATGTTATTTTAGAGATGACTCAGATTGGAAAAGAATGTCACAGCCACTGTGAAATCTATAAGAGAATGGGCGAGTGCATTATGCCGCGAGAGGGCGTATTTGCCGTTGTAATTCAGGGTGGAAAAATCAAAAAAGGCGATATTCTTGAAAAGGTAGAAGAAACAGAAGCACATATAGATTGATAAAATCGGAGGAATATATGAAAACACTTTATCAATTGTTATTAGATCGCTGGAATCAAAATTGTGATACAGTTCTGGTCACTATTGTGGAAGGAAATGGTTCAATTCCGCGCACGACTGGAGCCTATATGGCGGCAGATCAGACAGGCAGAATTTATGGAACAATTGGCGGCGGAAATCTGGAATATCAGGCCGTAAAAAAAGCAATGACGCTTGCTGGAAAGGATGCTCATTTTGTCGAGGATTTTGACTTGGGAACAGGAGAAAATGGCGGCCTTGGAATGGTCTGCGGAGGTAAAGTAAAGGTTTTATTTTACAGCGTGAAAAGTCAGGATACAAAGATTGCATCTTTTTTAAAGGAAGCATTAAAGATAGAAGAAGAGAAAAAGCCATATTGGCTGCTACTTCCATTTTCAAAAGGATATCCAAAAATAGAGTCTCATCTTGAGGAAGGACGAGGTCATTGCCGAATACTTGAAGAATACGAGAAGGATGGAACTGACGGAAATAATGAAGTTCAGAAAATCTATGCCGAGGAATTTAACTTTGATGGAAAGGTTTATATTTTCGGAGGCGGCCATCTTGCGCAGGAGCTTGTCCCAGTACTCAGTCATTTGGGATTTTGGTGCATGGTAATGGATGACAGAAAGGAGTATACTGCCCCTAATTTATTCCCAGGCGTACAGGAGACAAAAACTGTTGATTTTACTTTGCTTTCTGATATTTTGGAAGTAAAAAAGGAAGATTATCTTGTAGTTGTTACAAGAGGACATAGCTGTGATGCAGATGTTGAGCGGTTTGCGCTGCGCACACCTGCTTCTTATATAGGCGTAGTGGGAAGCAAACGAAAGACTCAGTACGTCAGAGAAAAACTACTGGCGGAGGGCTTCACAAATGAAGAACTTGACCGTGTACATGCACCAATCGGAATAGACATTGCAAGTGAGACACCGGCAGAGATAGCTATCAGTATTGCGGCACAGCTTATACAAATTAGAGCAGAAAAAGCAGGAATAAGGAGAAAAAACAAATGAGAAAAGCAGGTATGTTAATGGTAACGGCTTTGGCAGCATCACTGCTTGCAGGATGTGGTTATAAGGCATCAGACAAAAAAGAAGAAGTTACAATCACTGTATTTGCAGCGAAGAGTCTGAATCAGGTAATGGAGGAACTGATCGCAGAGTTTCAGAAAACACACGAAAATGTAAGTGTACAGGGAAGCTATGACAGCTCAGGAACTTTGATGGTTCAGATTGAAGAAGGCGCAGCCTGTGACGTATTTTTCTCAGCAGCAGTTAAGCAGATGAATCAGCTTGATGAGACAGATGGTCTTGTGGTAGATGGAACACGTCACAATGTTGTAAACAATCAGGTTTGTGTAGTAACTTACAAGGGAAGCAACACCAAGGTAACAGGTCTTAAGGATATTAAAAAGGCTGGCAGCATTGCGCTTGCAGATGGCTCAGTTCCTGTTGGAAAATATACACGTCAGGCAATGGTAAATGCAGGAATGCTGAACAAAGTGGACGATGTTTCACAGATCACGACATCGGAAATCCAGGAAGCACTTGGCGGTGTGGAAATCAATGAATGTGCAAATGTAGGTGTTGTTACGTCAGCAGTGGCAGAGGGATCAAATGAGGTAGGAACTGTTTATTATTCCGATACATATGGATTAGAAGATCGTCTTGAAATTTTAGAGAAGATTCCTTATGATCTGACAGGAGATGTTATTTATCCGGTAGCACAAATTCAAAATTCAGAGGCAGATGAGCTTGAGGCATCAACAGCAAAGGAATTTGTCGATTTCTTAATTACAGATGATGCAAAAGAAATTTTCCAGAAGTATTATTTCGATACTGATGTAGAAGATTAAAAGTAAATTTCCATGTTCATTTGCATTGCTTCTGTGGACGTGGTACTCTTACTAAATTGATGGAAATAATGGTGGCACAATGGAAGAATTGATGGAATTTATGAGAGGGCTTGATTGGAGTCCTTTGCTGATCTCATTAAAGACTGGAGTGGTGGCAACCATTCTTTCTTTTTTTGGCGGGATCTTTGCAGCAAGACAGGTAATAAAAGCAGGACCTAAAACAAAAGCAGTATTGGATGGTATTCTTACACTGCCAATGGTACTGCCGCCAACGGTAGCCGGTTTTTTTCTTTTACTGATTTTTAGTCTGCGCCGTCCATTTGGCGCTGCGCTTTATGAAGGCTGTGGAATTAAGGTCGTACAGACTTGGCTTGGCTGCGTGCTTGCAGCAACTGTTATTGCTTTTCCTCTTATGTATAGAAATGCCAGAGCAGCATTTGAGCAGGTAGATGCAAATTTAATCTATGCAGCCAGAACACTTGGTATGTCGGAAATGAAAATTTTCTGGAAGGTTGTGATTCCATCGGCGCGTCCAGGAATACTTTCTGGAACGATTTTGACATTTGCAAGAGCCATGGGAGAGTATGGAGCTACATCTATGCTTGCAGGAAATATTCCGAAAAAGACAGGAACGATTTCCCAGAAAATTGCGATGGTAATTCAAAATGGAGATTACAAGACAGCCGGCTTTTGGGTAATGGTGATCATGGTGATTGCATTTATCGTTGTGCTGTTAATGAATCTTTTAGGATCAGGAAAAAACAAACAGAAAAAACAATGGTAATGATAGGGGCAAAAGACAGATATGTT
>OJME01001270.1_pt1 | contig 20821 bp, 9 predicted proteins | sample 1597151 | NCBI WGS metagenome assembly OJME01 (sample SAMEA2452118, study PRJEB22498) | human gut metagenome | biome: human feces; feature: human gut; material: feces | place: Australia | collected 2012
CACGACCGTGTGAAGCAAACGTTGAAACTGAGCATCCTGACCGGTGTGTGTATCAGCCGTCTGTCGCTCATATTCATACCAGGTCCTCATATGGATCGCTCCGACCGTACCTACTGCCAGCACTAACATGATACATGCAATGATCACAACCGTAACCATCCATGAACGTGACACCTTCTTCTGATAATCCGTCAATACACTCTGTACCACTGCACACGGCGCCTGAAATACGAGAAAGAACTCCGTTCCTTCTAATGGCTGGTAATAGAAATATTCTGCATTTTTTCCTTTATATAGGGTAACACAATTCTGTCTGCCTTCGCTGAAATCCTCTGTGATCTGTGCATATTGTTCCTCTCCGATCACCGACTCATCCAGATAGTGATCAAGGATATTATAATTGCGCACAATACCCTCGTTATTATCCAGATCCGCATATGTTACCATGCTGTCTGCATTTGTCACATAGAGTTTTGCCTGTCCCCCGTATGCGGAATCAATAAACAGATCATTTACCCTATTTGTATTATAAATAAACGCTATGACTTCATATTCATTTTCATTTACATAGAACGCTTCATATTTTTTTGCTACAACAAATATTTCTTCTCCGTTTCTCCAGGTACAATATTGGACAGACTGACCGCCAACATCAAACAGAGTGCCCTTTGTATCACCCAAATCCAATGTTCCTGTTTTGCCATCATCACAGATATATTTTCCGGTATGATCAACGAATACGATATCCCGTACAGAATCATTCTCCATAGCTATAAAATAATCTTCATAATCTGCCAGTACAACAGACCTCGTTTTGCCATCAAACAGATAGTTCTCAAGACGTTCTGTTTCTTCATACATTGAATTAATCTGCATTTGATAGGAATGTTCTACCTGTTCCATCATTGCTGCGATCGTATTCTTACTGGATATATCAACATATTGTTCAAATTTGGAAAATACATTCCCACCCCAGATAATAAGCGCTATCAGAATAGCACTAAATAGAAATAATAGAAATGCAACTTTTTTATCCCGTTGCGTTCTGACATATGTTATCTTACTCATACGTTTATAGTCTCACCTTCGAGACCGTCCCCCCTTTTTCTTTTTTCCGTTTTTCGAAAGACCTTATCTGATTTTCTTCCATCAAGATCTCTCTAGCATTGCAATTACTATAACCGATATTTCGACATTGTGCAACTATTTCTTTTTTCAGTTAGAATTCATTCGCTATATTTCGACATAAATAACAGGAAAAAGCACCCTGATATGCATTTCTGCATACCAGAGTGCCTGACCTTTACTTGTTGTTTTTATAGATTCGTTTTATTTACGATCTGCACGATCATTTTTCTTTTTTACAACAATCACTGTTACAACTCCTGCTGCACTGAGCATAAACAGGATTACAAGTGGCATAAGTGGAGCATCATCGCCGGTTTTTGGTGTATCCGGTGGAGTGGAAGGTTTGTCTTCCGTTGTCGTGATCTCCGTAGTGTCTTCTGTCTCAGTTGTATCTTCTGTTTCAGTTGTGACCTCTGTTGTATCTTCCGTCGTGGTTGTAATCTCTGTTGTATCTTCCGTCGTGGTTGTAATCTCTGTTGTATCTTCCGTTGTAGTTGTAACTTCTGTCGTATTCTCTGTTGTAGTTGTCTTATCATATGTATCGACAAATGCAACATTTACTGTTTCATCTACAACTACTGTTGCTTCTGCTGACTTACCATCCTTCTGAAGGCCTGTTCCTACTACGTATTTGATGCTGCTTGTTTCATATCCATCAATATCATACTGTATTTCTTCAATGGTATAAGTTCCAGCCGGCTTATCCAGTTCTAATGTATATTTCTTTGTCGATACATCATACTGGAAATCAGTCAGTGCATATGTCTCGGAATTACCTGCTTCGTCTGTAATCTTGAACTTGATCACATTTTCAGCTTCTGCCTTATCGACATCACCAACAACGGTCTTTGTTAATACAAGTTTACCCTTTGTGCTGGTTCTTGTATTTGTAATTGTAATCTCACCTGTTGCAGGATCTGTTGTTATGCTGTCGGTATATTCCTTAGGTACATTTACTTCCTTGACCGTATACTGGATTAATCCGTTTGCATCATATTTCGGAAGATTATCCCAAGTCTTTGTCCAACCATTGCTTTCATCAAGCTGTACCGGAATTCCTGATATAGTTGTTCCGGCATAAAGCTGTACCGTTACAAATCCAGGTCTCTTATTGGCCTTGTTGTTATTATCGTTCCATGCTTTCTTAACAGTTACGGATGTAGTCAGATATGTATATGTATTTGTTACGGTTGCATTGACAACTGTATCCTTTGTTACATTTACATCACCTTCGCCACTGACTGTCAGATCATAATTCGTAATTGCTGTTCCGGTTGGAGCTTCGCTTACGTTGTATGTGCCTACCGGGATGTCATTGATTGTTACGCTTCCGTTTGCCGGTACGCTGATTCCTGTCTTGGTTGCTGTTATGCTTCCATCCTCTTTGACATACTTTCCATTTGCATCTGTTACATAAATTGTAAAGTTCTTGCCTGCTGCTCCAAAGTCATATCCTACAACTTTCTTGGCTACGGTTAAGCTTCCCTTATCCTGGGTATAAGTGTTCGTTACGGTTGCGGTCGTGGTTGTATCCTTAGTTACCTTAACATCCCCCGTTCCGGTTACTCTTAATGCATAACCAGCTTTTGCTGCATCCGTTTCATTCTCGGCTACGGTATAGGTTCCTACCGGTATGTCATTGATCGTTACGCTTCCGTTTGCCGGTACGCTGATTCCTGTCTTGGTTGCTGTTATGCTTCCATCCTCTTTGACATACTTTCCATTTGCATCTGTTACATAAATTGTAAAGTTCTTGCCTGCTGCTCCAAAGTCATATCCTACAACTTTCTTGGCTACGGTTAAGCTTCCCTTATCCTGGGTATAAGTGTTCGTTACGGTTGCGGTCGTGGTTGTATCCTTAGTTACCTTAACATCCCCCGTTCCGGTTACTCTTAATGCATAACCAGCTTTTGCTGCATCCGTTTCATTCTCGGCTACTGTATAATCTCCAACCGGAAGATCCTTGATCGTTACGCTTCCATCGGCCGGTACTTCAATATATACCTGAGTAGCACTTTCTTTTCCGTCTTTGTCATAGTATTTATTTGTTGTCTTATTCTTTACAGAAATCTTATATGTTGTTCCTGCATCCGGTGTATACGCACCACTCACTACCTTTTCAAGCTTCAGATCACCCTTCTTTGGTGCTGTAGAATTATCAAATCCCAACGCATCTGCTGAATAGGAACCTGCAACCGGTGTTCCATCCGATTCATATTTCTGAACGGACACATTCTTGGTATAGATACCTGATGCTGCATTTGCATCTACTTCCAACGATATAATATAGAAGGAAGCGTCATATGTCATTCCAGGGACAGTACCTTCCTGCTCAGACACTACATAATAAAAAGTTTTTCCGATATCAGCTGTGTCATACTGAATCTCTCCAAAACTTCCTACACCGGTAACTGTACTGGAAGTTACAGTTTTTCCAACTCCGCCTGATTTTGTAGAATACGTTACTTTTCCGGCGGCAAAACTTGGTTTGTTTATTTCTGTCAGGTCAAATGTAAATTCTTCATAACCCTGCAGTGAGTCTGTATCTCCATCAACCGTTTTCTTAACTGTAAAGCTGCCCGGTTTATTCTCATAATACAGATAACCGCTGTTAAATCGCTGATCTACCCAGCTTGGAGCAACCACATCACTGTTACTCTTACTTACCATAAAGTAATATGGATCTTTATTTACTTCAAAATTATCATCTGCAGTTGTTTCATACAGTGCAAATACCTTATCATATGCAAGACCGCTAATCTCCTTGGTACCATCAGCACCTAAAGATATATTCGTCATAACAGGTGTAGGATCAATATCCTTTGTCCACTCACCTGCAGCATTTTTCTTACATTCATACAGGGCAAATGTCGAGCCATTCAACATCTGCATCTGCTTATTGCTATCTGTCCAGTACTTATACAATGTGATCGTACCTGTTACGGATTCTGCCCATACGTTCGGTTTCTGGACAATTGTTGAAATACTTGTATTTGTTGATCCGTTTGATCCTGTATAACCTGTAAGGCTGAAACTGTTCGAAGCATTGGAAGCATTCAGCGAACCACCAAATACCTGATTAACTTCTGCTCTGTATACAAGCTTCAGTGCTTTGCCATCCGGCAAAGCCATTTTTACAGTTCTGCTGTTGCTGTCATATGAATAAGCACATCCGGAAGTAACATCCGTCCAGTTTGAACTGTCTTTTTCCGGATCTCCTTCACCGGTATATTCATAAATGCGAAGAGAATCAACCTGGAAGACCAATGCGCTGCCCATTTTATCTTCTGCATAGATTGTCTTTCCATTTGCAAGTTTTGCAGCATTTGTATTGACATATACGGTATATTCCACAACCTGATCTTTGACTGTTGTGGATTCACCATTGTTCTTCTTCTGATCCAGAATATATACACCTGACTTCTTAACTGTATCTCCAGGTGTTAACGTATTCGTTGTTGAACCATTACCTTTGGTCTCTCCATTATAAGAAACTTCTGCATTGTTTGTTACACTGATCGTAGCACCATTCTTAACATAATCTGTTAATATATCATCTGCTACCGATGCAGAATATGTAATCTCTGCCACATACTTGGTAAATGAAGTATTCGATGCTACATCTGCTATACCATCCAATATCTGCTGTGTAACAGGGATCGAGTATGTGATCGTATGTCCGCTGATGCTTCCCGTGATGGCTGCTGCACTGCCATCTGCCTGTGAATACCACTGGTTTGCCCATTTTTTCAGCTGCAGCTCAGCATCATCATTAAACTGCAGCGTATCAGGCAGCGTATCAGTAACTGTGATCACATCGCCAACCTTCAGATCATCGGAAATCTCAGATAAATTAATAGATAACGAATAATCGATCGTATTCAGTTTTGTTGTGCTGACCGTTCCTGTCTTATCCAGACTATTTGTATATTTATAATTTGCTTCTGCATCCGCAGAGAACTTTGTATCATTCTTATCCTTATAAGTCAGATTTGCATGGTTAATAAAATTTGCCCCATCTGTAAGATTTTCCGGCTTGGTAATAATTGTAACCTCTATAACCTGTCCCTTCTTTGATGCGATATACGCATCATCAAATCGGAACTGGATACCCCACTGATCTGCTTTCGTGACAGAAGCGACAATTCCATTTCCGGCTACCAGAGAACCATTGTTGATGACATTTGTTCCCTCAATATCCACATTAGACACAAATGACTGCCAGCTTCCATTTGATTTATCGGATTCATTTAATGACACTTCTGTGATCGTATCTGATGCAGGTATATTGATTGATATCTTCCATGTTAATGTACCATCTGCATTTGCTTTTACAAATTCCTTATCCAGAATACCCTTGCCATCTGTCTGCATGGTACCGGTCTTTTTATATTTCGTTCCATCAAAATCTACATCTACATCATTTGTAAGCACTGTCGGAAGTGCAGAATCCAAGGCAGTATCTGCTACATCCGTTGTATATGTGAATTTGTATGTATCACCATTCTTTGTAAAGTCACTAAGCTTCAGATCAGCAAGGCTTACCCCTGCCGGAAGACCGGAAGCTGTAAGATACTGTCCTAATGTATCCTTGATCGCTACATTATTAATATCAAAAGTTGGATCCTTTGTCAGATCTCCCAACTGAAGCTCAACTGTCCATGTGATTGATGTCTTCTTGCCGGATGCATCCGTGTTCCAGGTTCCGTTCTTGGACAACGATGGTTTTCTGATATTAAGCCCTGTTGTAACACTGCCTGTATCCTTGTCATTGTCCTTATTCGTCTTATATTTTACTGAGAACTTATTGTCGAAGATATTCACATCACCTTCCGCAAATGCCTGCTTTACATCTGCTGCACTGACTGTTACATCATAGGTGATCTTCGCTGTTTTTGCTGATTCATCCTTCGAATCAAGAACCATGCCTGACATTGCTGCCTGTGCATCTGACCAGCTTGTGTAACCGGTTCCGTTTACCTGTATATTTGATATATTCGTAAGCGCAGAACCCATCGTCTCTGTTGCATCCCCGAGTGTAACCTTGCCATTATATGCCGTGACCGTTACTTCATAGGACTGTGTGATAGAGCCATCCGGATTCCATGTTACAGCACCCTTGCTCTTGTTGGAGCCTGCATAGCTTTCGGCCTCATTCAGATCAACATTAACAGTAAAGCTTGCATCTCCGATCTTAATCTTTCCTTTGTCTTCTGTATTCAGATCAGACGATGAAAAATCAACCGTTCCATCGATGTTCGCCCATCCATTGATCTCACTTTCTTCCAGAAACTCATCTCTTAAAGTGATATAATATTTGCCCTCTTGTATATACCAGGTACCAACATCTTTACCACTTTCATCATATAGAACAGTTTCTGCATAATCGTTAATTTCAATTCCCTGTGATTTCAGGTCGACTTCAAAATTCTTTACACCGGAATTGTTAGCGATTGCCCATTTAAATGATATTCCAACGCTGTCTCCATTTTTCACGTTTGAATCATCTTTGACTACCGTTCCATTCACAGTAATTTCAAAGTCACTGAGAGTCAGTCCATCCGTATTTGCCAAAGGAGTAATTCCCTTTTCGCTCTCCTCTGCATCTGACGCTGTCGCCGGCTGTGCACTGTTTCCAGCTTTTGCACTGGTACTTCCAAGACCTGTTCCACCGCTGACTGGTGAACAAACTGAGAAGACCATGAGCAATGCCAGTAAAAGCGCAACTACTTTTTTGCTTTTCCTTCCCATTCTCTTTACCTCCATTTGTTGTTCTTGTTCTCTTTATTCTTTGTTGTTCTTTGCTCTTTTGTTGCTTCCTTCAGATATATTATTATACGCATCTCTTTAATTTTGAGCGCAAGAAACTGCTATACCTGAATATAGATATTTAATATTATACACAACCGGGTCTTCATTTCAATATATTTTCACCTAATTCTTTATAAATATAACCAGGAATTCCATATTTCGTTTATTCCGTAAAGAAACGCTCTCTTCGCATAACAAATTTCTGGAGTTTTTTACTTTATAAGACAAACTTTCCTATAAAGTAAAAAGAGCCGCTCCCCATAATCGGGAACGGCTCCTGTATTGTTGTCACATTTTCTATCTCTGTTGCTGCAGATATTCTGCAACCCGTCTGACTGAATTACCATCGCAGTCAGCAAATACATCTTTTCTAAATACTTCCAGCTTCTGATAATCATATGATTCAATCTGTCGGATCTCATTCACCAGATCTTCTGCAGACTTCACGATCGGACAGAACATTTCATTTGCAAATTCTTCTGCTGTTATCTGAATGCTGTCTTTTTCTATGAATGTCTCATAATCATATGCAGATGAATACATCGGTTTTCCAAGCAGCACACTCTCAAAGAATAAAGCACTGTAATCTCCCACGATCACATCGGCTGCCATCAGCAGTCTTCGTGCCGGAATCTCTTTTTCAAGCACCTTGCAGAAACCAGGGATCTCGTACTGTTCCAGGTTCTTTTCCTTCTGACCTGCCTGATCAAAATGAAGCACAACCATGTACTTATCCTGAAGCGCTGTCTGCATTTTGCTCAGAGAAAGCATCGCCGTCTTTCTGGTTTCTTTATCTTTTCTCCAGCTTGGCATATACAAAATGATCTTACGTCCATTCAGCTCCGGTATCAGCTTCATAAGTGCATTTCTGGATTCCTCTATCAGCTTCTGGTCAAAATACTGATCCGTATTGCAACTTCCCTTCAGTCCACAATAAACATTTCCATTTCCGGAATAGGTCTTACGGAACAGATCTTCCTGTCCTTCAGACGGAATCTGAAGCACCGAAACCGGATTCTGTGCAGCAAGATGCGCACCCTTTCTCTTCCACCTAATCTCATCAACAGCCTGAAGTTCTTTCTTATATAATGAAAATGCAAGCTCTGGCAACATAATCTGCTCTGTTTCCTCCCGAAGTTCACAGCGACACAGGATTGAAACAGGTTTTGAAGTCACAATATATCTTGCTGTTGCAAGCTCCCTTGCTAATAGCAGAAGATCCGTCTTTTTCTGATCCAGCATTAATACCTTACAGGAGATCTTCTGTTCCTTCAGATATTCCTTCAACTGGAACAATGGATCATTATTTGTGAGTGCTCTTTCAGATAACAGAACGATCTGATCTACAATATCCGTTTCCGGAACGACCAGCTCATATGCCTCTGCAAATTCATCCGCAACCTTCTTCAGCTCCTGATATTTCTCATAAAATTCTTTATTCTTTTTCTGCTCATCCTTTGTAACCAGATTATCGTAATCCTTGTAATGTGCAAGCAGATAATCACGCACACGCTCCATGGAATGTCCGTCGCAGTTTGCAAACATCTTCTCTCGGAACTGATCCATCTTCTGATAATCATAGTGATCGATCTGCTTCAACTGATCCGCAAGCTCCTGTTCGGTTCTGACGATCGGGCAGAACAGGTTCTGATCAAATGCATTTGCATGCAGGGACATATTCAGCCCCTTGATGATCTTCTCATAATCATAGGCGGTCGAATATGCCGGCTTACGCAGAATCGTTGTCTCAAAGAAGGAATCTCTGTAATCACCTACGATCACATCACTTGCTACCATTAAGGCACGGATCGTCATACCATTGTTCTTGTTAATACATTTACTGAAGCCTTCTACTTCCAGTTCATTCTTAAATCCATTCTTGCTCTGGATCACATTCAGGCTGACAACCACACAGTACTTATCACCGATCAGTTTGCTTAATGCCTGCATATTGAAGATTCTCGCCCATATGCTGCTGGAATTCACTCTACGAAGCGTTGGCATGTACAGGATAACCTTTCTGTCTGCTGTCTCCGGGAAAAGATTCTGCAGCTTCTGTTTTGCCTCACTGATGAAGTCCTTATCAAAATACATATCCGTACTGCAGTTTCCATACAGAACTTCCCGATCCATTTCCTTTGGCGAGAACTGCTTATCAAATTCCGCTCTCTGATGTTCCGATGGAACCTGAAGGATATCCGTATCATTATTCAGGACATAATCAAAATATTTCTGCTTCCATTTGAGGAAATAGCGAACCTCATACCCCTGATTATAAAGGTTAAATGCATTATCACGAAGCATGATCATATCTGTTCCCATTCTGAAGGATGTCCGACAGAACAGGTGGATCGCTGCCGGAACAATAATGTATCTTGCAGATGCAACAATCGCTGCAATCTCTTCATCCGTCTTTTTGGTGTTACCCATACGAAGCAAAACAACCGAAAATTCCTTATGTGCTTTCATCATTTCTGCCATCTTGCCAAGATATCCGGATGTAAAATTCTTCGCATTTGTTACAAATACGATCTTGTTCTCAATACCGTATACATCCGATGCCTCGTCATATAATTCGGCAAATCGCTCTGCACGCTCCTTGATCTCTTCGTATTTCTCTTTGTATTTTCTGTTCTCTTCCAGTTCTCCTTCTGATAACAGTCTGCCGGAAGCATATCCATCACCCGGCATGATCTGGTACATCTCAAAATACCGTCTCTTTACTTCTTCCGAAGCACGGGTTACAGACATGGTGATACTCGTCGTAACACTTCCCATTCCACGGGTTTTCTCCTTCGACGCAAAGCTGTCTAACATCTTCATGGTAAATGGCGGTGCAAATTCACGCTTCTTACCATAGAGGGAAATCGAATCTACCAGTCCACCGATCTGCTCAGCAAATTCCTCATTTTCCAGATTATTTCTATAATAATTCAATGCAAATTCATACAGCATCCGGTCTGTATCTTCCGGTGTATGAAGTGGAAGCTTCGCATACTGATATGCAAATTCCGGAAGAAGTCTCTGCATGGAGTCAAACAGGCTCGTATCGTGTGGAACCGGAACAATGATCGGCTCTACCCTGCCATCTACTACCTGATATTTCTCAATACTCTTATATGGCATATTTGCAAAGATACCTTCCATAAAGAACTGTGCTGTATTATTGGTTGTAAAATTATATCGTACGGAATGACCAATCGTCGGAAGTACCGTTCTACTGTAATAGTAAGGTACATCCACTTCTTCCCCTACAATATCATGCCACAGTCTGACAAAGCAGTCCTGTGTATAACCTCTGCCCCAGTATTCCACAAAGGCAAATTTCTCTGTCCGGTCAATCTCCTGCTCCAGATATCTGCTGACAAGTACACGTTCTTCTGCTCCCTTTTTCATCAGATACTGATTATAGCTTTCGGACTTTTTAAATATGTCGATCAGACCATTTAATACTTTCTTATCTGTAAAATTAACTCCATCCAAAACAACCGCCGGGAAAAACTTACGGAACTGACGGTCTGTCAGATCCATTGCTTTTAACAGCTTGTCCTTAGAAGTGATATTTCCAAAACTGCCATATGGCTCCCAGAATTCACGGTCAACCTCATGGATAAAAGAAGGGATTCTCCATGTTCTTCTGGATGCATAGATGTATTTTGTCTTTACGTTAAGTCCCCGCGCCTCAATGATCGCATCTGCAATCCGTTTTAATGGATGTCCGTCACGGGAAATGAAATATAACGTCTGATATCCTCTTCTGATTGCATCCCGAAGCGCCCAGTCTACATATGGAACCATGCAGATCGTCACAAATGTGGATACAAATTCATCTCTTGTATATACTGCCTTTGCAGCCATTCTGGTCTGAAGTGCAGCCACCAGATAGGAATCATACGTTCCAAGCTGTTCTACCAACTGTGTCTGAATATCGGAAAATTCCGGTTTTGTAACCTGTCTTACTTCGATTCCGATCTTTCTTGGTGGATTGTGGTCGGCAATCGGATTATCACCATAATGAACCCACTTCTTAAAATCATAATATGGTTCAAAACTTGCAAATACTTCAAAGAATAACTGCTGTGATACCTTCTGGACTCCATATTCACAGGACAGATACAGTGGCAGTTCTGTCAACATCGGATCTGCTCTGCGGAGCATCTCAAGGATTACATCCTTCGGCAGATACATATCACTGACCAGAATAACCGTATCTTTCTGTGCCAGATATTTTTTAATCATATCGATCTGCTCCGGCAACGGGATTACATTGTCATATTCACATTCCAGCTCCCAAGCCTTTAGCTTCTGTACCTGCTCATCTGTCAGATTATATACGGATGCCATACGGGCAAAGATCTCATCAAACTGAATCTCAACCTTTTCTGATTCACGAAGTGCAATTGATTTATTATAATATTCTCTTACATTTGCTTCTGATGTTTTACGGATCGATGGATAATTCAGAACAAGCGCTCTTGGGAACCCTCCATCCTCCTGCATTTTTTCCTGTACATAGTAGAAGATGCCTACCGGATCGAGTACCTTTCTGGAAAACAGCGTATCAAAGATATCAAAGCTATACAGAGTTGGAAGCTCTACCTTCTCCGGTACAAATGCGATCGTGCTGTCAATGATCTTATCCATACTGTCTGAAGTAGAATACTCCCAGTACAGCTTACTGATTCGCTCCAGACTATCGCTGATATCGTCTTTCTCATATTCCGAAAGTGCCTGAACCAATTCATCAAAATTCTTACATTTTCGGCCCGGTGTAACCTCATCATAATCCATCGGGAAATCCAGATCGTCATTGTCAAAGTCAAACGCATACCGCAGGAAATGCTTGCAGCCTGCCGCAATAAAATCTGTAAATATAGAGGAATAATCCATGATACACAGATCGATCTTATCTAAGATCTCATAGAAATCATTGGTGTTATCCCAGAACAAAAGCCATTTACAATCTGCATATCTCTGCTTTGCCCAGAGGAAGCCCTGTTCCTTTTCAAGCAGCGGATGCATCTTAAATATCATCAACAGATGCTCTTTCTCACATACCTCTATGATACGATCAATATCCGGAATTGCCTTGGAGAACAGCTCACCATCCGGATTATTCCGATACGTTGGTGTATATGCAACAATCTTGGTATCCTCCGGAAGCCCCTTCTGTCCGATCAGATCATGATCATATGTTTCAATCTTCTTATAATTCGCCTGATACAGGCATCTTGGATATCCGGCTCTTACGATCTGCTTCTCCGTTAATCCAAGCTCCGCCTTTGCTATATTCTCGATAAATGCAGATGGTGCCAGATATAATTCATAGGTACGATAATATTCATTTCTTGCAATATATTTCTTTGCAAGCTCCGGCAGTAAACGTCCTTCTTTGATCTTACGCTCTACAACCTTTACACCGCCAACACCGTGCCACAGATTCAGATACTTTGCTTGTTCCAGTCCATCCGGAATAAATGCCTTTACCTGCTCAGAAACCAGTACGCCGGTATAGCTGATGATTGTTTCTGCCTGAGGTGTTCCCATGCGATATGCATGAAAGCCCATACCACGGATCATCTCGATCAGTTCTACATCATCACACAGCCAGTATGGAACAATATCTTTTCTATAATTATTGATATACAAAAACAGATATTTTGGATTCCCCCGAAAATCATTACTGTACTGTCCGGCACAGAACGCCCATACCTTGTCCTTTTCTTTTCCCGCGCAGATCTGGTGAACCTCGGCTACCTCTCTCGCATTTTCCTCATCGATCAATGCCTGCTGACGTTCCTTTTCCTCCAAGCGTTCCTGCTCCAGTGCCTGTTTTTCCTGCTCTATATCCCGTTCTTCTGTTTTAATCTCTATTTCAAGTTTTTCATCTTTTTTATCTGTATCTCTACTAAAAAACTTTTTCAATCCGCCTAAACGCATCTCTTCCTAACTCCTCTATTATTTGTAAACATAATTAAATTTATTATAAATCATATCCCTGTTGTATACAAGTACCTGTTATATTTATTAAGATTCCACCTATGTACAAGTCGCTTCTTTTGCTGTATGATTATTTTTACATATTTGACTTAAAAATATATTAAAGAGGGTTTTATCTATGAAAACAATTACAACAAAAAAGAAAAACACATGGGATATCATCTCCGATTACCGTGGTGTTCTGATGGGAATATCTATTATATGCATTATAGTATTTCATTATGTGGAAGACTGTGGCATCTATCACGTCCACAAAAACGGATGGGTAGAATTTTTCCGTAACTATATCACCAGTTCAAGTGTAGACGGTTTTCTTTTCTTATCCGGTTTTGGTTTGTACTACGCAATGAAAAAGCATCCGGATATTTCCCAGTTTTATAAGCGGAGATTTACCAAAATCCTGATTCCATATTTTCTGGTATCTATACCCGCTCTTTGCTGGAATGATCTTTTCTTTGAAAAAACAGGAATAAAGGCATTTTTTTCTGATATATTTTTCTATTCATTTTTTACACGGGGAATGGCATGGTTCTGGTATATCCTGTTAATATGCTTTTGTTATCTTATTTTTCCATTCATATTCCGGGTATTGGATAAAGCGCCAGATGAAGAATCCGAACAAATGCGTCTGATCAATCTTTTCACATTTTTCACTATGATAGCCATAGTAGTCCAATTATCAAATAAAGGCTTTTTCAGCAATATCAATCTGGCTTTATTACGTATTCCATTTTTCTGTCTTGGCTGCTTTATTGGTAAATACTCCTATGAAAAGCGCCCTATATCCTATGGTACATATGGTTTGATGCTTTTATCTTTATTCGCAATCCAATTTCGGAAGGGCAGCAAAATTATATTTGCGCGATATTCCGCTGCTTTTCTTAATATCAGTGCATGTATCTTAATTGCAATTCTATTTGGTAAATTGAAGCGTTTTGAGAAATTACATAACTGCATAAAAAAGTTTTTTGAGTGGTTTGGCAAATATTCCCTGGAATTATATCTGACGCACGTTACTGTACGAGGCATTATGAGAGATTACGGCTACCATACCTGTTATGGACGATACGAACTGATCATGGTTGCTATATCCATCGTACTGGCGCTGATTTTAAACAGATTGACTAAACTTATCACCAAGATCCGTATACCCACTATTCATCATACAAAATAACAGGATCTGAATTTTAGATTTTAAAAGGAGAATGAGTTTTCAATACTCATTCTCCTATTTACAAATATTATTTCCCTTATTATGTATTTCATATATAATATATTTTTATACCGAATATAACTCATGAAGAATTGTAATTGTCTCTTCTTTTTCAAATGGAAGTCCTAATTGTGCCAATGGAAGTATCTCATCTAACACTTCTTCTAAAAACGCTGCAATACTTTCTTTTACCAGACCTTCAACTTTTATTTTGGAGTCATTTTGAACAATCTGCATATGCTTTAAATTTTTCTCGAAATGTATCTATCCCAACTACCATGCATATTCCTCCAACATTTCTTCAATCGAACCTTCAACTCTTTCATCTTCCACGTCTGATAGGGACATACATAACGATATAGGATCTACCATGCCATTTTTTGAAAACCGATCAGGATTATATTTCCAAAATTCAATTCTTATCATATCCTTATTATCTTCCCATCTTTCATCTATTTTTTTAAACGTATATTCTTTTGCCATAGATTTATCAATGGCAACACTTTCAATAACCGAAGGATTCAACATCGAATAATTTGAAAGAGCACTTTCGCCTGATACGGGTATGCCCGTAAATTGATTCAGATTCTCTACTACAAATGACTTCTGCACCGGATTGATCAGATACCGTTTTGCTTTTATAAATAATTGATAGCCACTATCCTCTGTCCACATATAACATTCTTTTCCATCTGCTTCCTGACATATCAGTCCCATCTTTTCTAATTGTTCACTGGCTCTTGTAATTGATGTCTTTGTAACATTCAGATATTCTGCAGCCTGTTTTTTCATAACTTTCTTATTTTTGCACTCGTATATTAAATACAAAAATAAGCTCTGTGTAACAGGCATCATTTTTTCAGTTTTAATTTCTTTCTTTTTCCTGAACGAATTGTGTATTGCAATCCCCAAAAATGGAAGGTACATCTGTTTATCATCCGCCACAAAAGGAATCCGATGCCCAATAAGTGCATCCCGCTGAGCTCTGGTAATATTTTCAAACCAATATGCAACAGGCAGATTTGTCTTTTCTTCATATTGCTTTTGCTGTTTTTTTAAAGCAATTACGCCAAATTTTTCAGAATCTGCCAATTTAACTAATATAAATGGATTTTCTTTATCTGACACCTCGTAAATACTTCTTTGGGACAGCATATAAACCGGAAGTCCCTTTATTTTTTCAATTTTCTTCATTTCAAAATCAGTTCCAAACATTTGATTAATCGTGTTTATCATAAAGTGCCTCCTTTAGTAACATGTTTTTATATACAACAACATTTTATCAGTTATTGTTCAAGTTTTTTGTAATCAAAAAAAGAACAGGCCATGACAACCCGTTCTTTTTCTTTATCCGATATTCTTTTATCTTTCCGAAATAATATCCGCATACCGTCCGTTCACCGCGCGAATTAAATCATCCGGCTTTAACATGATCTGTTCACCCAGACGTCCACCGGATACGATCATCTGAGGAAGTGTTTCCGCACTTTCATGGATCACGGTCGGATATGCTTTCTTCATGCCGATCGGCGTACAGCCGCCGCGGATATAGCCGGTAACCTTGTTAATATCTTTCACAGGAAGCAGTTCCAGATTCTTCTCGCCAACCACTCTGGCTGCTTTTTTCAGATCGATCTCTTTGTCGATCGGTAATGCAAATACATAATAGCCCTGACTCTTTCCAACTGTTACGATCGTCTTAAAGCTCTCCTCATAACTCTGTCCGAGCATATCTGCAATATGCACACCATCAATGAATTCTTCACAGTTATATTGATTGAGCGTATACGGAATCTTCATACGATCGAGAATCCGCATCGCATTTGTCTTTGTCTCTTTTCCCATCGTTTCTTATACCCTTACACACTCATGAATATTCAAAACACGTTCAAGCCGCACTGTTAATGCATTCGCTGTAAATGGTTTACAGATGTAGTCTTCCGCTCCTGCTTCAAAGCATTTTGTCTCTGAATACTCATCTGTAACTGCCGTCAGGAAAATAACCGGAATACTCTTATATTCCTGATTCACCTTCAGTCTGGATATCACATCATATCCATCCATACCCGGCATCTTCAGATCCAACAGGATGACATCCGGATGAATCCGTTCCAGAACACGGAACGCCTTCTGTCCATCATTCACGGCTGATACTTCAAATTTGTCCTCCAGGATTCCCTGGATCATATCAAGTATCATCTTATCATCATCTATAACCAATACTGTTCGTTTCACTTAAGTATCCTCCTAATATCCGTTTCCAGTTTTTCTGCCAGTTCATAAGCTTTATCCATATCATAATCCGAAACATACTGATACAGCTTATCGAGTATTCCATAATACTTTGCACCCATTTCATCTGCTAACTCCGGTATCTCTATCTTGTACAATCGTTCCAGACAGGTGCATGCAGCTTTCTCTTTATACTCAAAAACAGCAGTTTTTAAATCACTGATGATCGTAAACATCTCCGTTATATTTGTGACCGCTTCTTTTTCTATTTTACCATCTGTTTCTATATTCGCAAGCCATTTTTTTATCTGTTCCAGAAGCTCCCGGTACTGGCTTACTGCCTGGTCATGATTCATCTGAATATACGCCAATGCCGTCTGTGGATCCTTACATGCTTCTTCCAGTCCTGCAGCGGCTGCCGCCATAGAATCTGCACCAATGCTTGCGGATATTCCCTTCAGGCCGTGGATCGTTATATCATAATTAAAGATGTCTTCTTTGTTCTTACATTCTTCAAGCTTCCGGATCCGTTCTTCACTTCCATCCAGATAAGTCTGCAGCAGACTGATATACAGCTCTCTGCTTCCGCCAATATAGGATAAGGCTTTCGCGATATCAATTCCCGGTATGCTCCATTCTTCTGCCTGCTGTAGATCCGGTGTGCCGTCTGTTTCCTGTCCTCTTGTGACAGTATCTCCATTCCCGTCTCCACATTCCGTTACATATTCCTGTGGAAGATTATCTTTAATGATCTGTTCAAAGCGTTCCGGATTGATCGGCTTCGACAGATAACCGCAGAAGCCAGCATCCAGATACGTCTGCTTTGCACCCGATAATGCATTTGCCGTAATCGCAACTGCCGGTATATCTTTATAAATGCCGCCATCCATGGTCTTCACATGCTGGAGCATCTCGATTCCATCCATTTCCGGCATCATATGATCGATCAGCAGAAGCTGATAGGTATGCTGGCGGATCAGTTCCAGTCCTTCTGCCGCACTAAGTGCCGTATCGATCTGAAGTTTTGTATTCTTTGCAAGTCCAACCACGACCTTCAGATTAACCTCATTATCATCTACAACCAGGATCCGGGCATCCTCTGCATGGAAGGACTCCTGATAACAGACCTCTTGATGAAGCTGTTCTTTATATTTCTTTCTGTAATCCCCGATCTGTTCTTCATTTACGATCTCCTGTCCAACCGTTGCCGTAAATGTGGAACCTTCACCATATACACTGCTGACTGTAATATCTCCACCCATTGCAACCAGCAGATTCTTGGTGATCGGAAGTCCCAGTCCTGTACCTTCAACTGAGCGGTTCCGCTTCAGATCCAGTCGTTCAAAATTTGTAAACAGCTTATCCATATCCTCACTCCGCATACCAATGCCGGTATCGGAAACTTCAATCGTCAGGTTCTGTTTATTATCCATAACAGTTCCTGTGATATAGAGACGAACTTCACCCTTTTCTGTATATTTTACTGCATTTGTTAAAAGGTTCATAATAATCTGTTTGATACGCACCTCGTCACCCTTCAAATTCTCATGCAGCTCCGGTTCTACATAGATCTTAAGTTCCAGCCCTTTTTCCATAATACGCTTCTGGATGGATCGTTCGACATCCTCCACAAGGCTGCTCAGCGAATAGTCCTCATTCACCAGATATACCTTTCCGGATTCAATCTTGGACAGATCCAGAATATCACTGATGATCGTAAGCAACGATTTACCGGAATTCTTGATATACATAGCGTATTCCTTGATATGCGGCTGTCTGCTCTCCCGGAGCACCAGCTCATTCATACCCAGGATCGCATTTAACGGAGTCCTGATCTCATGTGAGATGTTTGCAAGAAATGCGGACTTGCTGTTCGCCGCAGCCTCTGCTTCTTCTGCCTTCTGTTTCAAACGAACCTGAAGCTGCTTGTTCCATGCGATCACCACAAGAAGCATCAGACTTCCAATCAATATGATAAGCAGATCCATAACCGTCTCGCTGACATCGAGTGGATCTGCCTGTGATATATAGCGGCCGGCAAGAACCATATACAAATAATAAACGATGGTACTGATCAGCATAAATATATTCAGTTCCATCTTCTGGTACAATGACACAACAACGGCTGCCGCAAGAAACATATCAGTCAGGCGGTTATGTTCACCCGGTACCAGTCCATACATCGCAACGATTGCAAACAGGCAGCCCGACATACATAATCCATGTATCTTTACCGTAGTCTTTCTGATAAAAGTCACAAGAAAGCTGACCAACATAGTTGCCAATGTCACAACAATGAACACCGGAGCCTTCTGAAACCGATAAAACATCATAATAAAATATGTGGCAAAAAGGATATATACATAAAATACAACCTTTTTCACCCGCTTATCATCCTGCAGAACAGAACCAGAGGCATAACGCTCAACTCCGATCGAAGCTCTGCCTTTTTTTCCCGTCCGGTATACACGGACAAACAGGTTCATATAAAGCATGAAGAATACCAGCAGTACAACAGCCAGTGTCACCGCAGAAGGGATTGCATTTTTTGCTGCCAGTTTGCTGACTTCATTCTTATCCACGATCGCAACCACATACCAGTTATCCAAGATTGGTTTCACAGATATCCATGCACTGTCTGTCTTATAGCTGACAGTACCTTCTGTCTCCAACGCAAGTTCCTTATCAATATCTGAAACATAAGTCTCATATGCATCCGTTCTGTGATACATGCTGTCCAGTGTCTTTCCCATATATGCAGACTCTCCGCCTGCAATAATACTTCCGGTCTGATCTACAATATAGATCTCACTCGTTCCTGCATCCAGTTCCTTCAGAAGATCTGACAGTTCCTCCAGATCAACATCTACACCGATCAGGTTCGAACCGTCCCGGAACATACGTCCAACGGATACCACCTGCCGGTTCGTCTTCATATCCAGATATGGTGTCGTGATCGTAAGTTCTGTACCATTCTGCTTCATCTCCTGATACCAGGAACGATCCTCGATCCGATATCCCTCTGGCTGCTCCCATGCAGTACTCAGCATCAGTTCTCCGTCAATATATCCATAAATCCCAAGATACTGCATACTTTCTTCATTTTTCAGATAATGGGTCTGTTCGGTAAAATACGCACGGAACTCATCCATACTATGTCCTGACTCATGCATATACTGCACTGTGAAATAATTCACTGTCAGAATATCGATCGCATCCGACAAACAGTTCTGACAGGACATGGCTGCATAATCTATATTTTTGTTCATCTCATCATCCACCTGCTCCGTTGTCTCCCGGATCTCTCTTGCACAGAAGATCAGAATCACACCTGCCATAAGGATCACAAATATACTTATATAAAATGCCAGTCTTTTATATGCTCTTTTTACCATCATTCACACTCCCCGCCTCTTATCCGCATTTATACCGTTCCAGATCAGGATCTGTCTGCTAGATTCCTGACTCAAGCAGTTCTTTCAGATGCTCCAATCGCATCTCAAACTGCTCATAAAAATCCCGGTTCTCCTCATATCTCGCAACATACATGATATTCAGAATATACATACACATCTGCTTGATCCGTGCATCCTTACTTTCTTCTGCCCCGTCCTGCATACGGATCCGTGCAAATGTCTCCTGCACCTGCTTCTGAAAATCATGCCACTCATTAATGTACTCTGTATATCTCGGCAGATCCGGTGTATCGATCCATTTTGATACCTTGACCTTCACCTTGCCTGCCCGATCACATTCATGGATCTGAAGAAAGTATTTAAATCCGCCATCCTCATAATATCTGCCAAGCGGAAACAGTCTGCAGAATCCCGGCCTTGCCGCATGGATCCCACATCTGCCTTCTGCATTTAAAAAAGTACATGTTCCATTTACCATCTTGATATTTGGGAGGATCAACCCATCTACAACATTTAACTCTATCGTATCGGCAAGCAGAGCTTCAAAACTCTTCCCTGTCTCCTTTGTCAGTCTGCTCACATCCAGCGGATCTAAGATGATGGAATTTCCCATTCCCTCACAGCAGGCATGACACCCTTTACATTCATTGCAATATGCTTTTACCATATCCGTCTGATCGTATAAACGACCATCCGATATCTCTTCCAGACTACAATTTCTAAGCATGCTGTTTTACCTCACACAATACTCCATATTTTATCTTGATCCGGTCCAGTTTCAGCAAAAATGGCCGGGCCATGATCCACAGAAACAGAACCGTCGCAAATCCCTGTACCACATCAAACGGAAAGCCGGTTACATACGCTGCCACGATCATCTTAAGGTTCACTGCCGGCTGCCACATGATCACAGATGCCGGATTCATGATACCGCCATAGATCAGAATACAGCACAGGCCGCCAAAGATACACAGGCCAAGTTTCGTCACATTCTGACTTCTGACCCGACTGTTATTAAATA
>OJME01001281.1_pt1 | contig 20740 bp, 18 predicted proteins | sample 1597151 | NCBI WGS metagenome assembly OJME01 (sample SAMEA2452118, study PRJEB22498) | human gut metagenome | biome: human feces; feature: human gut; material: feces | place: Australia | collected 2012
GCTACATGAAGATCGGATGCACCGATCTTACGCGCCTGTGCAAGCAGATCATTAATCGTAAAACTTAACATGTCTGTTCCCCCATTTTGTGCTTAGATTTTTAGTTCTATCCGATAAGGTCTAACAATAGCCCTCTCTTTTTACTCTTCTCCATATGCAACACGATGTACTTCTTCAATCGTCGTAATACCTTGTAATACATATTGATTTGCTGAAGTGACAAGTGTTTTCATTCCTTCTCGAATCGCCTGATTCTCAATCTCCTCCGCTGATCCCTCGCGAATAATGATTCGCTTGATCATATTAGACATTGGCATGATCTCATAAATACCGACACGACCCTGATATCCCGATCCGCCGCATCTCATGCAATCACCGCCGACATTTGCCTGCGGTACAAGAATCTCTCTGCTCCGGTATTCCGGCCGGATATGCATTTCTTCCTTTTCAAATTCCGTCAACGGAACCATCTTCTTACAATCCGGGCATACACGTCGAAGCAGTCGCTGTGCAATAACACCAACAACAGCATCTGCAATCATGTAACTCTCTATATCCATATCTGCCAAACGGGTGATCGTACTTGCCGCACTATTTGTATGCAGCGTGCTTACTACCAAGTGACCGGTAATAGACGCTTCAACGGCAATATTAGCAGTCTCTTGGTCACGGATCTCACCGATCATGATGATGTCCGGATCCTGACGCAAGATAGAACGAAGTGCCGATGCAAAGGTAAGTCCCGCCTTCGGGTTGGTCTGTACCTGATTGATCCCGGCAAGGTTTGCCTCTACCGGGTCCTCTACGGTGATAATATTAACGCCCTCTGTATTCAATTCGCTAAGTGCCGTATACAATGTCGTAGATTTACCACTACCGGTTGGTCCTGTTACAAGGATAATACCGTGCGGGTGCGCCAAGATTTTATCGAACTTTGCTAAATCATCCGGCTGGAATCCCAAATCCTTCTTATCTCTCGTCAGTGCCTTCTTCTGCGTCAAACGCATTACGACTTTCTCGCCGTATACCGTCGGCAGGTTAGATACACGGAGATCAAACTCCTGTCGATCAACGATAACGCTCATACGACCGTCCTGTGGCTTACGTTTCTCTGAAATGTCCATACCGCTGACAATCTTGATACGAGCGACCAACGCCGGGAACAGCGTAATATCATGCCGCATCGCCTCTTGAAGCACACCATCCACTCGGAATCGGATACGAAGCTGCTCTTCCATCGGTTCAAAGTGAATATCACTGGCTCTTTTATGTACTGCCTGCTCAATGATCTGATTTAAAAGTCGTACGATCGGTGCCTGCTTGATCTCCTCTGACTCTTCGTTACGATTCTCTCTATTACCATAACGCTCCTGATGCTCTTTCGTGAACTGATCCGCCACTTTCATTGCTTCCGCATTACCGAAGTAACGGTCAAGTGCCTGCGCTACATCCTTTACTGTAGTAACATGCGCCTCAATGCGTAGACCTGTCACGATAGACAGATCATCTAACGCTCCGAGATCCAGCGGATCGCTCATCGCTACACGGAGCACATTTGGATTCTCCGGATCAAACTCATATGGCATCAACATATATTTACGAAGCAATTTCTCATCAACCAATGTGAGCACATTGTCTTCTATATGATAATCCGCTAAGCGAACCCTCGTCAAATTCAACTGTCTGCTCAGTACCTCTGCGATATCATCATCAGATGCAAAGCCAAGATCGATCAGCACAGTACCAAGTTTCTGTCTGACATCGCTTTCCTTTTGTGCCTGTAATGCCTGTTGAAGCTGTTCGTCATTGATCAAGCCACCTTCAATCAGCAAATCTCCTAAACGTTTCTTACGACGTCCTCTTGATGCACCAAAACTATCCATCTTCCCCTCCTGCTCATACTTTTTGCATATTTTCTTCCTTCTCGTTGTGTTGTTGCTATTATTCTCGCTCCGGGCATGTGTGCCATCCCATACAACAAGGCATACTTACCCACATTTAATTCTATTATAGTGGTTTTTGGCATATAACGCAAGTATTTGCTCTGATAATATAGGTTCTTATCCTCGTTCTGCCCCAACTCCCAAACTTCTCACATACTGTTCTACCGCTGCATCCCATGCGAACTCAATACGTTTATCCATGGTGAATTCTGCATGCGTAATACCGGTGACGAATACCAATTCCTGCTTTTCATAGCGAAATTGCAGTTGCAACATCGGTTTTTCCTGCAAATACAGGTCATAAACGCCACTGTTTTCCAACAATTTTTCTGCAAATTCTGCACTGGCTTTCAAAGAAATGCGCATCATCGTTGGCGTTCGATCCCCTTTTATATAAGTAAATATCGTTGGTTTGCACTCTTTCCATCGAACCCCGTCATCTGCAGGCGCTTCATCGTACCAATTCGGATTACGCCCACCCTGCATGGTCAATTTGGCAAAGGTGAGCACTTCTGCCTGCTCCAAATAACATTCATCAAAGGCATCACGGATCAATAAGTGCGCCATAGCTTTTTGTATTTCAGAAATTTTCAATAAAATCATAAAATCCTGCTTTCTGTGCATACTAATTGCACGACAAATTTTCTGCTGTTTGGATGCAGAGAGTTTGTCTTCCTATAGATTACAGCCGTGTGCACTTGCGCTGTCAGCATCGGCTGCCTACTTCAGACAGCGCAGATAAGGAGGCACGATCATGAAAAAAGATGCAAAAACCATGAAAGAAGTTGCAGAACATTGTACGCAGTATTGCCCTTGCGAAACAGGCAAATGCGGATGCTCTAACTCTACTGCAGAGAGCGTATCTTGCACTAACTGCACCCATTACACAGAGCCAAATGTCTGTGATCTTGATCTTTACTCAGAAATCATGAAAAATCACGATTTCTAATTTTATTTCTGATCTGCGTCTGCAGACACTCCCTCATGCGGATGCAGGGGCGCGGTTCTTCGCTCCTGTGTCTGCTTTTTTGCTTGCGACGGCTACCGGTCGCATATATCTGCTAGCGGCTGACAAATACAACAATAGAACGTGGTGGAACTACGGTTGCTCGCTGCTTGCCCAGTTTTGTATTTTTACTTCTCTTGGTCTGTTTAACGGCCGTCTGCGGCAACACGTGAAATGTTTCATCAAATGTCTCGATGGCAGCATGCCATTCTTTGCCTGCCGGCAGCGTTGGCAGATCAAAGGACTTTGTCTCCCAATACATATTAAAAATGATGTATATAGAATCATCGGAAGTTCCATCCGGTTTCTGCGCATAATCTCCGGCTAACAGCACACCTAATATGCGGCTGTAATTGGAAAAGTCCGGACGCCACGTTTGCACTCCATGCGCCGATATGCCGGGCAGACCACAGGATAACGTATCCTGCATACATAATGCTTTCGCTTGATGAAGCACCGGATGCTCTGTACGAAATGCGATCAACTGTTTCACATAGTTGCGGATCTGCTCCCCTGTCTTGGTTGGTTTCCAATTGAGCCAAGTTACCGCATCATCGTGACAATACGGATTATTATTGCCTTCCTGACTATTGCCAAATTCATCGCCTGCAAGGATCATCGGCGTTCCCTGACTAAATAACAGCATCAAAAATGCGTTGCGGATCTGACGTTTCCGCTGCTCCAGTACAGCCTTTTTGCGGGTTTTTCCTTCCACGCCACAGTTCCAGCTATAATTGTACTCCGTTCCGTCGGCATTTCGTTCCCCGTTTGATTCGTTATGTTTGATATCGTAGGACACCAGGTCCATCATCGTAAATCCGTTTACATGGGTCATAAAGTTAATAACGCCCACTTTATCCGGATGGCGGTAAAATCTTTTATAAAACGCTTCTGCCTGTCCCTCATCACTTTTCAGGAAACGTCGGGCATCGTTCATAAAGCCTTCGTTATATTCTGCCAGACAGTTATCCGCCTGATGAATACCGGCGCCGGATAACATTTCTTCATCCCAATAAGAAGAAAATAGCTTAACACCGGATAAAATAGGATCTGATGCTAATGTAAGCGATGGCATGACTTCTGTGTTGACCCGAAAACCATCCACATGGTAGTTTAATACCCAATGCCGCAAACAATCTGTCATTAAATTGAGATTGGTGCCGGGTGCAAAATAGAAGTCCAAAATAACTTCCATTCCGTTGCGATGAAGCTTTTTGATCGTTTCTTTGAATTCTTCATCTGCATTTTCTCCGCTGCTATAGGCTGCTTTTGGTGCAAAATAATACGTATCACTTACACCGTATCCCCAATAATTTACTTTATCACCCTGCTTTTCTTCAAAATCATATACCGGAAGCAAGAGTACGCCATTGATCCCAAGATCTTTCATATATGGTATCTTGTCCTGCAGACCTGCGAAAGTACCCGGCTTGCCCACGCCGGAGGAGGCATGTTTTGTAAATCCTCTTACATGCAATTGATATAAAACCAGCTCATGAAAAGGCTTGCGCAGAATGTAATCTCCTTCCCAGTCAAATTCTTTCAAACAGATACGACCTCTGACGGGCATTTTATCTGTACGATTCCAACGGTCTCGACCGGATATTCCTGCCGCATAGGGATCCACAATATCTTCCCCGTCTGCTTCGTATACGTATTCGTACTTATCGGATAATTCTTCGGCTATATCAAAGGCACTTGTCGTATTTTTGGAACGCAGGTGTACGAAATATACGCTTCCCATGCGATATTCATCCGTAAGCGGTATCCGATACTGCTCTGTCTGATGTCCTTTACGAAATAGCTTTAGGTAACATTCTCTCTTGTCAGGCAAATATATGGCGAATTGCACACCATCTGCCACCTTTGTCACGCCAAGCGGCAGTGCATTGCCCGGCTGTATTGTAAATTGATTTTTTGTCATACTGTTACTCCAATCATTTTTGACCCTATGGTCTAGTCACTATTTCTATTTTACTACATTTTTAACATTGGTGTAAAGGTAATATGCAAGATGTGTACTTCATCGATCTAATTCAACTATTTGCAAGAATGCCATAAAATTTTTTATAAAAAAGGGCTTGCTTTTTTGAAAATATTATTATATAATAGCTGAGTGCTTGAGCGAAACATTTACATGAAACATTGTAAATGGCATGCTTTGAGACATATGATGGGCTATCGCCAAATGGTAAGGCACTGGACTCTGACTCCAGCATTTCAAGGTTCGAATCCTTGTAGCCCAGTTTTTTATTTTTAAACCTTAGATAGTTATCTAGGGTTTTATTTTTTTGTTTGCTTTTTATATATAATTTTTGCGACTCTGTCTTACATAGACAATCATAACAATAAAAAGATGCATTCGTTCATTTTGTACTATATATTCTGTTAGCTTCCTCTTCACTGATTGAAAATGTCTTCTGCAATTCTGATAATATCGTTTCTTTCGGTATCTTCATATTTCTCAACATGGTTACTGTCTGTCCTATAGTTTCTGCACGACCTTCCTCTCGGCTCTCTGCCTTCAGATCCTCAATTGCTTTGCACATATCCACTTTCCCCCTGTCTTGCCTAATTTCCAATCCTATCCCTGCAACTGTATTAATCACATTAGCTGCTGACAATTCAAGATGATGCATTCGTTCATTTTGCACTATATATTCCGTTAGCTTCTGGGCATCTACAGAATATTTTATCGTCTGCAGCACCTCCCGCAAACTTGTGTGAAACTTCTCAAAATCATCTTCTGATAGCGTCATTGGTTGAATTAATTGTACTCTGTAGTCAGGAACAAAGTCAAGTAATTTACTGTCATTAATGTCGTACATTTCTCTCAGTGAAAGCGGTCCATATCTGTGTAGCTTGTGATTAAGAAGGTGTTGAATATTCTAAAAAAAAGACTTGCTTTTTCGTTTCCAGTGTTATATAATAAACAAGTGCTTGAGCAAAAGACTTACACAAAACATTGTAAGTTGTATACTTCAAGACATATGATGGGCTATCGCCAAATGGTAAGGCACTGGACTCTGACTCCAGCATTTCAAGGTTCGAATCCTTGTAGCCCAGTTTTTCTTTTTTAAACCTTAGAGATGTATTTCTAAGGTTTATTTTTTTGCAGGAATAAGCTATTAACCATCTATTCCGTAACCAAAGCAGTATTTATTCAAACAAAACGCCCCATGGGATCCTACATAAGCGTGGAACTCCATGGGGCACACTAATTTCTTATATTTATACAATCTGGTTTATAGCTTCTGCTGTATATTAATCCTCTTCTTCTGCCTGTACAGACAAGATCTGACGTTTTCTTGCCATCTCATCATTTTCCAGATATTCATCGTATGTTGAAATCTTGTCGATCAATCCACCCGGTGTGATTTCCATAATACGATTTGCAATTGTCTGAATAAACTGATGATCCTGAGATGTAAAGAGAATTACTCCCGGGAATTTGATCAATCCATTATTCAATGCGGTGATCGATTCCATATCCAAATGCGCTGTCGGCTCATCAATGATCAAAACATTGGATGCCAAGATCATCATTTTGGACAGCATAACACGAACACGCTCTCCACCGGATAATACGTTAACCTTTTTGACACCATCTTCGCCCGGGAATAACATACGTCCGAGGAAACCACGTACATAGGTTGGATCCTTTTCCGGTGAAAATGGCATTAACCAGTCAACGATCGTCTCGTCCCCGGAGAACAACTCTGTATTGTCTTTTGGAAAATAAGACTGGCTTGTCGTAACACCCCACTTATAACTTCCCTCGTCCGGTTCCAACTCTCCTGCTAAGATCTGGAACAACGTAGTTGTGGCGATCGTGTTGCTTCCTACAAAAGCAACCTTATCTTCGCGGTTGATGATGAAAGAAATGTCATCTAAAACTTTAACACCATCAATAGTCTTAGACAAATGTTCTACGGTAAGTACTTCATTACCAATCTCTCGTTCCGGACGGAAATCAATATATGGATATTTTCTGCTGGATGGCTTCATGTCATCAAGCTCGATCTTTTCCAATGCCTTTTTACGAGAAGTTGCCTGCTTGGATTTGGAAGCGTTCGCACTGAATCGCTGAATAAATTCCTGCAGCTCTTTGATCTTCTCTTCTTTCTTTTTGTTGGCTTCTTTCATCTGCTTGATCATCAACTGACTTGACTCATACCAAAAGTCATAGTTACCGGCATATAGCTGTATTTTCGCATAATCAATGTCCGCAATATGTGTGCAGACTTTATTTAAGAAATATCGGTCATGGGATACCACGATAACCGTATTGTCAAAATCGATCAGGAAGTCTTCCAGCCAACGGATCGCATCTAAGTCCAAGTGGTTGGTCGGCTCATCCAGCAATAAGATATCCGGGTTACCAAATAACGCCTGCGCAAGCAGGATCTTTACCTTGTCGCTGGCTGCGATCTCACTCATCTTTTTATAATGAAGTTCCGGTGCGATTCCAAGACCATTTAGCAAAGTCGCAGCATCTGATTCTGCTTCCCATCCATCCATTTCCGCAAATTCTGCTTCTAATTCACTGGCACGGATACCATCTTCTTCTGTGAAATCTTCTTTTGCATAAATCGCATCTTTTTCTTTCATGATGTCGTATAAGCGTTCGTTACCCATTATAACAGTATCAAGTGCAACAAACTCATCATACTGGAAATGATCCTGCTTCAAGAAAGAAAGTCGCTGACCAGGAGTAATAATGATGTCTCCTTTACTTGGTTCGATCTCTCCGGTAAGTATTTTTAAAAATGTAGATTTGCCGGCACCATTTGCACCAATCAATCCATAACAATTTCCTTCTGTAAATTTAATATTTACATCCTCAAACAGGGCTTTCTTGCCCAGACGCAATGTCACGTTACTTGCCTGTATCATAATTATCTCTTTCCTTTCTCAGTTCACATACTCTTAATATGCAACGCTTACTATTTTACAGGAACTATGTAAATTTGCAAGCCTTTTTCGGGAATTTAAGCCTTTTTCAGCCATTTGTACCGATCCTTAGCGATCCAACAGCCCTCGGATCTGTTTAATGATCCGCAATATAAGCTCGACTCTCTTAAATGGCGTGATCAGATAAAAGCCATCCACATATGGGGCAATTTCCTGTGCAACCTGAGCAGATATCTGCTCTGCCAGTTCCTCTCCCTGTGCCCGGTCTTTGTCCTGATACATTTCTATAATACGCGGATCGACATCAATTCCTGCCATTTCACTATTCATAAAGCAGGCATTCCGATAGCTGACTACCGGCATAATTCCGCCTAAGATCTTAACATCTAATTCCTCTCTGGCACGCTTGAGGTTATTTAATGCTCTTTCCGTAAGTATCGGCTGCGTAAATAATACATCGATTCCTTGGCTGATCTTACGCTTAGCATGGATGATCTGACTGTCAAAATTAACGGCATTTACATTTAATGCTCCACTGATCATAAACGGATTGTTCTGAAAAATCTGCTCATTCAGGGTACGAATATGGTTTGCAAGCACCGCTGAATTATAGCTAAACATTGTTTTTACCAAGCCTCGCTCTGCTGCCGGCACCGGATCTCCGGTCACGGTAAGTACGTTGTTAACACCCTTCACATTTAATCCCAGCAACAATGCCTTCGTTGCATTAATATTACGGTCACGACAGGTCATATGCGGAATTGCTGTCAGACCAAGTTCGCGCATGACTTTGCATGCCAATATACTACTGTCAATGCGTGCCTTTGCCACCGGGCAGTCGGCAATATCAATGGCATCAACGCCTGCCTGCTGGTACTTGGCTGCTCCTTCCATGAAGAAATCGATCTCCGGCGTTACAGGAGGATCCAGTTCTACGACCAAAACCTTCTCGCCACATGCCAATTTTGCTGCAAAGGTATTGCGCAGATTGTCCTTTCCGGCATAGTTTTTCACTTCCTGTCCATCATTTGCGACAGGGATTGATTGTTCCGTTTGCCGGTTCTCCACAACAGAGTGAACGGACCGTCCTGAACCATCCGCACTATATGTTTTTCTTCCGGGGAGCGGCGACTGCTGCAACGTCTTAGCTATTTCCGAGATAAAGCTTGGATCGGTACCGCAACAGCCTCCTATGATAGACGCCCCCTGCTTTGCGATCTGGTACATCTCTTTTGCATAATAATAATGATGTGCCTCGTAATACGTTCTATTATCCAGTACGGCAGGATAACCGGCATTTGGCATGATCGAGATATATTTTGTATTCTTTTCTCTTGACAATTTATGCATGAGATCCAGCAAATGCTTAGGACCGGAAATACAATTAAAGCCAAGTGCATCGATCGACGATACATTCATCATCTTTTGATATAAACTACGCCCATAGCATCCGCTTCGGGTTAGGCCCTCCGGTGATACTGCAAATGAAACAATAATAAATGCTTCCGGCTGCTTCTGCTTAATATACTCGGTAATTTCGTCCAATCCTTCTATGTTGTCTAATGTCTCAAACAAAAAATGACGCACACCCTGCTCCAAAAAGCAGTCCACCGGAAGGCGATAACGTTCTGCCGCATCATTCTCATCGCCGATCAAAACAGGACCAATATCACCAAATAATATCTGCTCTCCTGCAGATTCCTCGATTGCCTCCCGTGCAATCTGTGTGCCGGCTGCTATAACCGTTCCAACCTCTTCTGCCGTAAAATGATCTCCTGCATTGGCCGCAAATGTGTTTGTTTTGATCGCCACTGCTCCGGCATCAATATACTCTTTGTGTATCTGTTTAATACGCTCCGGATAGCGAAGATTCCATTTTTCGCAGGATTCTCCACTAAATTGTATATATTTATCTGCAAGGTAAGTTCCCATTGCACCGTCAAACAGCAATGGCTGCTTACTAAGATAGTCTCGAATATTTCCCTGGTAAAGCATTATTTTCCTCCATATGCGCTATGTTATATGTGTTCTCTGATTTTCTGAATGACAAAAAAGATCGCAAACGCACATAAATTAACTAATACAACGCTTGCTCCTGCCGGCGTTGAAAATTGATAGGATACGATCATTCCGATGCAAAAACAGATTACGGCCAAAATACCGGAAGAGATCACCACACTCTTAAAACTTTTCCATATACGCATAGATGTGAGTGCCGGAAAAATAACCAAACTCGATATCAACATGGCTCCCATCATCTGCATTCCAAGAACGATCGTCACTGCCGTCAAAATTGCGATCATTGTATTGTAAAATGATACCTTTACCCCCGTTGCTCTGGCAAAGCTTTCGTCGAAAGTGACCGTAAAGATACTGTGATAACAAAAGATAAATAACAACAATACGATCACAGACAAACCAACGCTTAAATATACGTCTGCGGATGTCATCGCCAAAATGCTGCCAAACATGTAACTGCACACATCCGTAGTCATTCCTGTCGTAAGGCTTGTTACCGATACACCGATCGCTAACGCCGAAGCTGACATGGCAGCGATGGCTGCATCCGACTTCATTAATCCATTCTCTGTCATACGCAACAGGAAAAAGGCCGCTACGATCACTACCGGTATTGAAAGTGCAAGCGGTGCGATGCCACATGCGATCGCAATTGACAATGCCCCGTAAGACACATGGGATAATCCATCCCCGATCATGGAATATTGTTTTAATACTAAGCTTACCCCTAACAGGGCGGCACATAGCGATACCAATATTCCGACAATAAATGCTCTCACTATAAATGGATAGGAAAACATCTGCATTAACATTTCCATGTGTGATTCCTCCTATATTTACCGCATTGTATGCCATACCCCGGCATACTCTGTCTCTAAATACTTCGCAACGTTGCCATAAAAATAGTCTCCTTCACGAATATGCAAAATATAATCTGCACACTCAACCGCCTTGTGTACATCGTGTGTCACCATAATGATGGCAACGCCTTCTTGGTGAAGTTTGTCAAGATTTGCATACAATGACGCTGCCGCAGCCATATCAAGACCGGTAACCGGCTCATCTAATACTAACAGTCTCTCCGTTGCGCACAGCGCACGGGCTAACAGTACTCTCTGCTGCTGTCCACCGGAAAGTTCCCCATAACATTTTCCCTTTAGATCGGTAATTTCCAAACGTTCCAGGTTACGAAGTGCTTCTTTCTTTTGTGTGCGCCGATACCAAGGCTTGCCATGCATCTGATTTTGGAAACCGGACAGCACAACTTCCATCACGCTGGCCGGAAAGTGCTTCTGTGCCTGTGTCTGCTGTGGCAGATAACCGATTGCTCCGCCGTGAAGAGAAGGTGCCAACTCCACTTTGCCACTGACCGGCTTCAACAAACCAAGTAAAGTTCGGATCAATGTGCTTTTACCGGATCCGTTCTCACCAACAACGCATATATATTCTCCACGATGTACGCTGAAGTCCAAATGTTCTATAATTGCTCGATTCTCATAACCAAGTCCTGCATCTACACAGGAAACCAAGCAATCTTCTTTTTTTTGCTCCATAGTTTACCTCTTTTCTAATCTAAGTCGCAATATCATTAAAGGTCATTATATCACAAATTCGCAACGCAAGGGAGCTTGTTCACTTGCGCAGAATTTGTGAACGACAAAATCATAAAGCGCAATGCGCGACAGATGCGAAGCATCTGGATTTTGGAGTCATTATATCACAAATTCGCAACGCAAGATATCTTGACATTTCCTACATTCCTCGGTAGAATATTGCTTGTTATACTATAATGATCCTTAGCGATTTTGTCAAAGCCCTTAAGGATACATTTTATCATTAAGCTGCACGGTTACTTTGCAGCCCCATTAATTAGGATTGGAGTTGATTTTTTTTGGATTCAAGCGACGCCCGGCAGATAGTTATTTTACTTATTCTGCTCGCACTCTCTGCTTTCTTTTCATCTGCAGAGACTTGCTTAACAACAGTAAACAAAATGCGTATCAAATCATTGGCAGACGATAAAAACAAGAATGCCTCTCTGGTACTCAAACTGATCGAAGAAAAGACGCAAATGCTTAGTGCCATATTAATAGGTAATAACGTTGTGAACTTATCTGCTTCTTCTCTGACAACAACCTTCGCAATGAAACTTGCAAAAAGTTCAGGTATGAGTGACAGTGTAAGCGCGATCACCGGTATTGCAACAGGAATTATTACTATTTTGGTCTTAATATTTGGAGAAATCATTCCAAAGTCCCTCGCAACAATGAATGCGGAACGTTTATCTCTGATCTATGCCAAACCGATTTATGGACTAACGAACATACTTCGGCCGATTTCTTTTTTAATGAATCAATTGAGCAACGGACTAATGCATCTGCTCCATGTAAAGTCGAATCACTCTCCTGCGATTACAGAGGGCGAGCTTCGTACGATCTTGGATGTCAGCCACGAGGAGGGTGTTATTGAAAGCGAAGAGCGTCAGATGATCACAAACGTGGTTGATTTCGGTGATTCGATGGCTAAGGACGTCATGGTTCCTAAAATGGATGTTGGATTCGTCAGTGCGGATATTTCTTATCAGGAATTGTTCGAGGTATATAAGGAACTTCGCCATACAAGAATGCCTGTATATAGTGAAAGCCGTGATAATGTGATCGGTATCATTAATGTTAAAGACCTGTTCTTCTATGAAGATGCCCGCGATAAATTTGATGTTACAACTATTATGCGTGAACCTTATTTCACCTACGAATATAAGAAAATTTCCGAACTCTTTTTTGAGATGAAGAAGGAGTCTATTCCATTGGCTGTTGTGTTAGATGAATACGGCGCAACTGCCGGCATTTTAACACTGGAAGATCTCATAGAAGAAATTGTAGGTGAGATCCGTGATGAATATGACACAAACGAAGAGGATGAGATCACCAAGATTGATGACGAAAATTTCATCTTACTTGGTATCGCAAAATTAGATGATATTAATGATGAGCTTGGCATTGATCTGGAATCAGAGGATTATGACTCGATTGCCGGACATATCATTAATCTGTTGGACCATTTTCCGAAAGCCGGGGAAACTGTACAGGATAAATACGCTGAATACCGGGTACTCGAGGCAACCAACAATCGTATTGATAAAGTAAAAGTTCATCTACTTCCTCAGAAAGATACGACAGCAGATTTGGATGAGGAAGAAGGGGTCTAACGCACCTACATCACTCGGTGCGCAAGCCCCTTTTCGATCACGTCACTGCGAGGATCAGACACACACCGCTCAAAGTGGCAGTCTTGAATCAATCCCGCTGTTGCGCCATACATCCAGACTGCTGCACCGCGAGTGTCACGACACCCGACAAACTTACAGCGTATCACTTTACCACCCTGCATATATAATGCTCCACCTTGACAGTAACTAAACGTGCTGTCAAGGATCTCGGAGGCATATGCGTTATAAACCGCTCTCCCGCCCTTCGTATTGGCAAAAAAGCACTGTGCGATCTTTACTCTTGTTCCTGTCGCCCGGAGTATTCCCACCCGGTTACGTCCATCAAACAAACAATGCTGTAATACCGCAGAAGCAGCATGGTCCAAACGGATCAGATCACCTTGTTCACATTGTCCACAGATCATTTTCACATTATGCATCTCAAGACTTCCATAGCAGACTATTGGCTGATTCATATATATAACGCTATCGCTTATCGTAAGTTTTGCTCCCGCTGCCACCTCTAATGAACAATCAAGTATCGCTGTACATTGTGAAATTTTACGTTCCTTCTGTACTCGAATTCCTTTTTTATCAATGCATCCGCCTACCCGCCAATGTCTTACAAATGGCATATCTTTCGGCACACACTCATGATAAGTACAATGTGTTACATCGATATCACAGGACAAGTAAATCGCTGCACCACGCTCTGCTTCACACTGTTCAAATACATTATCACAGACCACACCCTGCCCTCCTCGAAGCATTAATGCTCCACCGGATTCTGCAGAATAACAGTCGCGAAAATGACAACGAATCACATGGATGCGCTCTCCCCAAAAACGAATTGCAGCTCCTTTGGTTGTACGCACGATCGTGCTGTCTGCCACCGATACCACTCCATCTTCCGCTCTAAGAAACATTCCATAATAGGCACAATCAATCACACTGTTCTCAATCAAAACACGACTTCCGCACTGATGCACATTAATTCCGGCACGATGAGAATTACTAGTACGTACAAGCCGGCTATTACTGATATGCAATTTTCCACCTCGCAGTGCTATATTGCCAGCCATGGATACAACGGCCTGATCGATCAGCAACGTCATTCCTTCATACAAAACAATGTCCGTCGGAAGAATGTAATTTCCCGTGATCCGAATCCGTTTGTACTGTTGCAGCTGCGCCTGCAGCTTTGTACCATCCATCGCATCTCCCAGAGGACTCATCTCTTTATTATATTGCTCAAAACGGGTTAATACATCTTGAATCATTGACGCCCCTCCTTATAATTCTGAAAAAATGCTTCCTGTACATTTTGATCGGAAATTACTTCGCATCCCGATATAGTCTGTTCACATCTGTAATTTTGAAAATATACTGCTGCACCCAGATATTTTGCATGGCATTCCACAAACTGGCACTGTCGGATCCGTACACTACCGAAGGTTTCTGAGTAAATTGCCCCTCCATAGTCTCTCGTACCGTTGACGAATCGACAATTGTGTATATACACTTTCGCCGGATCTTCGAATACCAACAGTCCTTCTAAGCCATTCTGCAGTCCGGTATTCTGAAACTCTGCATACTCTCCGGCAAAATGCACCAGTGGCACCCGAGCACTTCGGCATAGCCTGCTGTCTTTAACGAGCAAACTCCCCTTTTGCTGATAGATAGCACCACACAGCGACTGACAGTCTAATACTGTCGCTGTCAACATGATCGAAGATCCGGCAGTCATTGTTATGAAATATTTCTGTGAACAGTTCTCAACGCATATCTCACAATTTTGAAAATGTACTCTTCCACCTTGAACACGTATTGCTCCATCCATAGTAATCTCTGCTTCTTCACACCAAAGCGTTGCACCGGTTTCCACCAAAATATCCCCATCTATGATCTGCTTTCCATGAAGATAAATCGTCTCTCCTGTATGTACCGTAAACCCTTTCCGCGTCTGTTTCCACAAAAAATCCGGATAGATATAACGCATTACTGCAAAAGGCATACAGCCTCCAAGCTGTTCATATCGTTCGTACTGCTCGGCTGCTAAGGTTTGATCCTGTTTCGCCGCAGCCTCCCCAAAAGCACATATAAATTCACGTTCTCTCTTGCTGATCTGAAACATAATAGCGTACTGATCAAAAATTGCCTGACAGTAATCCACAGACCAAACCGCCATAAGACACATCTTGTATATATCCAACAAGAAGCAACACTGGTCTACACGATCACATACCGTTTGGCGCACCAGCTCCAAATGTCGTTCCAGATCATTATTAATATCCGTAATGATCTGTGCGTATTGATCCTGATCCGGCAGTAATTGCCGCAGCAACCGTTCATAATATGGCTGTAACTCCATAATCGCACGCATATTGCCCATCGCCAGCACACCTAGCCCAAAACAATACCGGTATCGATATGCAGCACTTCGTTCCCGCATCGGGTGTGACACCAATGATCCTTTATTTTCTTCCCTTTCCATGGTTTCCTCCTCCCCGAAATCGCATTAGTTCTATATTATTTATCGAACAAAATCCGTCATTTGCCCATGTGCTGCGACAAAAAAGTCATCAATTCTGTATCATTTATCATCGCGAGAGTCCTGACAACTTTCTATGCGCTGATGAAGCAATTCTACAGCCCGATCAACTTGTCTCATAAAAAAAGCATTCTCCTTATTCTGTTTTTCATCAATATTACGATTCAAAAATTGCAGTACTCTACCATACGTAACCGCCTCTTCTAACTCTAAATTATAAGGGATCACGCCAATATTTTGTCTTGGGATATGAAAACGATAACATATTCTACGCAAATTCCAAGTATGATTAGGCTGATATTTACCAATCAAAAAGAACGCTTTATTGCGTATTATTGGATGATTTTCAAAAAATTCCGTCAACATCTTTGTATCCTGTCGTAGATTGACTACTATTAAGTCTGCATCGGAAAGTATACTGGTTGTACTAAGATTTCTGTTGGATTCAGTATCCACAAATAATAGATCTGCTGCCTCTTCCAGACATTGAAACAAAGTCTCTCTGACTAATTCAAATTCATAATTGAATACATCTCGATTTACAATGAAACTCTGTGGCAAATAGAATAAATTCTGAAACAATAAAGGAATCGCTGTGTGCTGTATCATATTCGCATCATTCTTTCCGGAATACAGTTCTTTCAAAAGATGTTCCAACCCGTATTTGTTATAATATTGACCCTGCTCACGCAAACATTCGATCCTCTCTGACGGGAGCATCAGGTCACCGATATTTCTAAGACTGTAATGATTCTCTAGGAGCATGCATTTCTTTTCACTATGAACTGCTGTCATAGCTGCCATACACGCAAGATTCGTCGTGACACACGCCCCCTCTCTCGTATGGCTCCAAAATGCAATCTTCAATTGAACTCCAAACCTCCTTCCCTATTATGAGCGACCTGCCAGACAACGTAAGTTGCTTTCGGGCTGGTCAAAATACTAATTCTTTGTCGTTCAACTTGGGAGTAAGGTTACTATATCTGTTTTACCCGAAAACGTAAAGACTTTTTTTCTGTTTTTTTCACTTTCCATACATTGCACAAAATTAAAGCAAAAATTTGTTAATAAATTCAAAAAACACCCGATTCTTTCGGGTGTTTTTGTCAATATGCCACTTTCATTCTGTATCACCATTTGGCAGAGCTTGTGCAATGGTGTGATCCGACCATCCAACATACATTTGATGGACACGCTGCCCCATTTGTTTGCCGTGTGCCGAAAAGCGATAAATCCAATGGATCGCATCTAAGATGTCCTGTTCCCCAAGAGATCCTCGACAGGCAAACCGGCTGCAGCATATGACACGCAGCAGCAACAATTCACCCAGCACCTGATGAATACGTTCTGTGTTCATCTCTTGTGGATACTCCAAATACCGGGATAAAATCCGATAGCGCATATAATTGTCATAATACTGCTTCCACCATTGCCCCGTATTTGCCACAAATCGACGTATCAAATCACAAGCCGCTTCGTCATTTTCCCGCTCATAAAAATCAAAACTATCCTCTAAATATCGGCATTCCGGAAACGCCAGTATAATGTCCAAACATTCCATAGACACATTTACAAACGAATCAAAATCCGGATCCTCGTGTGAATATGCCGCACTTAACAATTGCAGGGCACTTTTTCCCTCTTTCCATACAGAAAGATCATCTAAACAGATTCTCTCTCCCTGCAGAGTGATCCACTCTACCGGATCATGTAGCAGATATCTGCTTACTGCAGGGCAGGAAGCAGCAAGCGAGATCCATACATCGCCATTAATGGCTGCTGTTAAACGTGGAAATTTACGACAGGTATTGCATAACATCTCCTCAGAGGTATTCCGTTGTATCCTGCACAATCCATCCTCGTCTAGCATCGCGCAGCGACCTCCTGCAAGATTTTCAAAGCAATAAACGCCCTCTTTTTTATGGATATGTGAGAGTATGTCCTCTCGGAGCCATTCCGGCTCTATCTTCTGAAACCGCTCATACGCCTCCGGATCCACGACAATTTTCCAGCCGGCGCAGCAAGTTGCCTCACAACGATCTGCTAAGCAGGAAAATTCCCGATAATACTTAAGCACTACGCCATCCATTAGAATGTCAACTCTGACTTATCATGCAACAGCTTAGCACCTTTGGTGATCAGTACGACACCGGCGGCAATCGCACCAACGATCAACAAAATGCATAATACAATATTACTAGCCCCAACAGATTTCATTGTTTTATATACTTTTTCGACCATACATGACCTCCATGTTTACAATAATCACTCAATTAGTGTACACCGTACTCCGCATAGTATGCGTCAATAGCAGCCTTCAAGTTATCATCGATCAATACTCTGCCCTGGCACTCTTTGTTGTAAAGACATTCCACGACGTCCTCCATTGTAACGATCGCATTTGCACCAAAGCCATATTTCTGCTGAATCTCATCCAGTGCGCTGGCATTCGAAGTGAGTCCTCGCTCCATTCGATTTAACGATACCATCAGACCAATGATTTCAACATCGCCCTGTGCTTTAATGATCGGGAATGTTTCCTCAATGGATTTACCGGAAGTGGTCACATCTTCAATAATAACCACTTTATCACCATCTTTGATCTTGCTTCCCAATAAAATACCGGTATCGCCGTGGTCCTTCACCTCTTTGCGGTTTGAGCAGTAACGGATTTCTTTGCCATATAACTCGCTGAATGCTATAGTTGTTGCCACACTAAGGGGAATTCCCTTATAGGCCGGTCCAAACAACACATCGAAGTCATCCCCGTAATGCTCATGAATTGCCTTCGCATAATACTCTCCCAGCTTTTTAAGCTGCGCACCGGTTACATAAGCTCCCGCATTCATAAAAAACGGAGATTTACGACCACTTTTTAATGTAAATTCCCCAAATTTCAATACATCGCTTGCAACCATAAACTCAATAAATTCTTTCTTGTATGCTTCCATCTTAACGATAATCCTCCTTTTCATAGGCGTTTCGCCATATTGCTGTATAACTGTTTTTAGATTCTACACCATTTGAACACCAAAATCAGCTTCTTTATACTACTTTACGCATCCTATCAACTCATTAATGTCTTTCACGCCGTTTTGCTGCATAAACTGTTCTATTCCTTCTATCACCTGCACAGTTGTCGCCGGTTCATTGAAATTGGCGGTACCGACTGCCACCATTGTAGCTCCCGCCATAATAAACTCTAACGCATCTTCTGCTGTTCGGATCCCTCCCATTCCAAGTACCGGAATATTCACAGCATGTGCTGCCTGATAGACCATGCGAACCGCAACCGGCTTCACTGCCGGACCGGACATTCCTCCTGTCTTATTGGCAAGTGCAAAGGTTCGACGATTAATATCAATCTTCATCCCGGTCAACGTATTGATCAAAGAGATTGCATCTGCTCCGCCTGCTTCCGCTGCTTTTGCCATCTCTGTAATGTCTGTTACGTTTGGACTTAATTTCATGATCACAGGCTGTTTTGCCACTGCCTTAATCTGTGCAGTGATCTTCTCAACCTGCTTCGGATCCTGACCAAATGCAATGCCTCCCGCTTTAACATTCGGGCAGGAAATGTTAATTTCTAACAGTGCAACATCTTCCTCTGCCAAACGTCTGACAACATCAATATATTCGTCTGGTGTCTTACCACACACATTGACAATGATATTGGTATCATACTGCTTCAAATACGGAATATCACGCTCAATAAATACGTCTATCCCCGGATTTTGCAAACCGATCGCATTCAACATACCACCATAAGTCTCGCACACTCTCGGTGTTGGATTGCCGGGCCAAGGTACATTTGCCACACCTTTCGTTGTCACAGCTCCCAAGCGGTTCAGATCCACATATTCTCCGTACTCTGCACCAGAACCAAAGGTACCGGATGCCGTCGTAACGGGATTTTTCATTGATACTCCCGCAAAATTTACTGCCAGATTCATCCTTTTCCTCCTATATCTCTACGGTCTGCGCATCAAATACCGGACCGTCCTTGCAAATTCTTGTATTATTGACGTGACTGTGTGCATCTTTTTCTTTGGTTGTGCATACACAGCCTAAGCAGGCACCGATACCACACGCCATATGCTCTTCCAAAGAAATCTGAGCTTCGATCCCCTGCTCTGCCGCAAATGCTTTTACACCACGCAGCATTGGCATAGGCCCACACGCATAGATCACATCTGCTGTAATACCCTCGGCACGGATCGCATCTATGACATTGCCCTTGGTTCCCACGCTGCCATCCTCAGTCGAAACATATACAGATGCATATGGGGTAAAGTCTTCTTTCAAAAATTGCACTGCATCGCGGTATCCTAATACGACCTGCACTTCACCGGACAGGCTCTTCGCTAATGCTAACATTGGCGGGATACCAATTCCTCCGCCGATCAAAATACTTTTGCCGGAACGAGGTGTAAATCCGTTGCCAAGTGGCCCTACAACTGCGATCGTATCACCTTCCTGCTTACCGGAAAATTCTAACGTGCCGGCTCCTGCCACTCGGTATACCAAGCGGATCATGCGCTTAGCCGCGTCAATCTCGCATATACTGATCGGTCTTGGGAGCAGTCTGCTGCCATCATCGCTATACAGCGACAAAAACTGTCCCGGTTTTGCCATTGCTGCAACATTGTATTCTTCGGGAAAAGCAAGCCACAAACTGTATATTCCCGGTGCCAACTCTGACTGGCTCTTCACGGTTGCCAGACATTTCTTTTTCTCTGCCATTGCTATCCTCTTTCTCTAAACGTTCTACTTGATCGCTCCGTTAATATCTGCGATCATGTCAATTACTGCCTGTCTGGAGGCATCTGCATAATTGTCAGCGCCAAACTTACTATATTTGTCCTGCTTGTATGCGGCAATGATACCACGCGAAGAGTTGACGATCGCACCTAAGCCATCGCTGTTAAAGTATGGTTTCAATCCCTCAGCGGTACCGCCCTGCGCACCATAACCCGGTACCAGAATATATGTCTTTGGCATCAGTTTACGAAGTACCTTACCCATTTCCGGATACGTAGCACCAACCACGCAGCCAACATTGCTATAGGTATCTCCCATGCACTGCTCACCCCATTCTA
>OJME01001307.1_pt1 | contig 20447 bp, 13 predicted proteins | sample 1597151 | NCBI WGS metagenome assembly OJME01 (sample SAMEA2452118, study PRJEB22498) | human gut metagenome | biome: human feces; feature: human gut; material: feces | place: Australia | collected 2012
TAAGCCCCCGTTCTCCACGATAGAACCGATAATATCCCGTTTTTCCATAGTGTCCGACCATTTGTATTCTGATACTGACCGCATCTTCATAGGGAATTCTGTTAAGCAACTGTTTAAGTCCCCATGCCACATGAACTTTGACAGCAGTCTTGAAACATTCGCATTGGTTCCCATCCGCAGGATAACGTGCCGGATTAACGATGGAGATATAAAGGTAATCGGCTGTTTCATTTTGTGCAGCTATGTAGCGCAAACATTTCGAGGCTTGCGGGCATTGGTCGTTGAAACACCGGGAGAAATTGTAGGGGACAGACGGGCTGTCGGATTTTTCTTTCATCTTGTAGGGTTTATTTTATTTGTGAGATATTATTGTTAATACGTTAATATACGGGAAAATATTCTTCACAAAAGTAGGGCTTTATTTTGGGAATGGGAAACGTTTGGACAAATATTACTGATATGCAAAGAATCTTTTATAGAGAAATTGTGTTGTGATGTATCAAAAAATCTCCATTTCTTTCTCATATTCTATATTTTTACCTATTTTTGTAACTTCCGATAATATAGCCTTATCGGAAGTTACAAAAAAAAGACACACACATGAAACCGGAAGAAAAGGCTCGAATAATAATTGACCGTATGCTTAATGATGCGGGGTGGGAAGTAGTTGATAGAAATCATTATTCTCCTGAAGTATCTGCTATAGCAGTCGAGGAAGGCTTGCTGAAAGGTAATCGTGAAGCTGACTATTTACTTTTTTTAAATGGTAAAGCTGTTGGCGTATTGGAAGCAAAGAAAGAATCTGTGTCAATTTATTCTGAATTTGTGGCAGACCAGGCTGAAAAATATACTAGAGGTGTACCTCATTGGTGTCAGGCTTGGATGAATCCTTTACCTTTAGTTTATTTGTCAAATGGAAGGGAACTGTTATTCAGAGATACCCGTGACGTTGATTCTGAATATATTTCTTTGAATAAAATTCATTCTCCTAAAGAAATAGTAAAACTATTAGGACTTAAAGATGATTTTGCAGGACTCCCAACCTTAAAAAGGAAAGGATTAAGGGATTGCCAGTATGAAGCGATAACAAAATTAGAAAATAGTTTTCGTAGCGGGCATGATCGTGCATTGATGGTTTTGGCTACGGGAGCGGGAAAGACTTATACCGCATGTTTGGCTGCCTATCGTTTGTTGGCTTTCACTTCAATGAAGAGGGTTTTGTTTCTTGTTGACCGTAATAATCTTGGAAAACAGGCAGAAGGAGAATTTGGAACATTCCGTTTGACTGAAAATGGTGATCCGTTTAATATCATATTTGGAGTAGAAAGATTGAAAACTGCAAAAATCCCAAATGATGTCAATGTTGTTATCTCTACTATACAGCGTTTATTTTCTTTATTGTCCGGAGACGATTTTATAGATGATGATAATGAAGCGGATTATGTTGTCGACGGTACTAGAAATATGAATTTGCCGGTTCATCCTAACTTGCCCCCGGATTACTTTGACTTGATAATTATTGATGAGTGCCATCGCTCTATTTATGGTAGTTGGCGAAGTGTGCTTGAATATTTTAGTTCTGCAAAAATGATTGGGTTAACAGCTACTCCTGCTGTTGAAACATTGGCTTTCTTTAATAACAACTTAATAGTGAACTACACTCTTGAAAAGTCAATAGTTGATGGTGTCAATGTTGATTATAGGGTGTTCCGTATTAAAACACAAGTAACTGAAGATGGCGGCGCAATTCGCGAGGGGGATAAAGTACGTAAAATAACCCGCTATACAGGTAAAACTGAAAATATCGAAACACAGGAAACGACTACTTACACAAGACAAGAACTGAATAGAAGTATTATTAATCCTGCTCAAATAAAGTTGATTTTAGAGACATATAGAGATGCGGTTTATACAGAAATGTTTAATGATCCCCAAAGAGAACCTAATTTTGACTATTTACCTAAGACATTAATATTTGCTTTGAATGATGCTCATGCAAGTAATATTGTTAAAATAGCGAAGGAAGTCTTTGGACGTGAAGATGATACGTTTGTGCAGAAAATCACTTATTCGGCTGGAGATAGTAATGAGTTGATACGTCATTTTCGTAATGATAAGGAGTTCCGCATTGCTGTAACTGTGACTTTGGTTGCTACTGGAACAGACGTGAAGCCTTTGGAAGTGGTGATGTTTATGCGTGATGTCGAGTCTGACTCTCTTTATACTCAGATGAAAGGTAGAGGAGTACGTACAATTGGTGATGAGCAACTTCGTAATGTTACTCCAAATGCTCATAGTAAAGATTTGTTTTTCTTAGTCGATGCAGTGGGAGTAACAGAACATGAGCATTATGTAACAACTTCTGGAGTGGGAAACAATGCTGAAACATTGTTGTCTTTAAGGCAACTTTTAGAACGTATCTCTCATGGTGAACTGCCGGATGAACATTTGCGATTGTTGGCTAGCCGTCTGTCAAGAATACATAATAAGGCAAATGAAGAACAGAGGAATGAGTTTATAAGATTGGCTGGTACAGATATGCGGGATATGGCATCTCGTATATATGAAGCTTTGGATAATAATCTGTTGCCGGAATATGTGAATATAAACGAACCGAATAACGAACGGAAAGGCTTGGTACGTCCTCTCGCTATTCATCCCGATGCCCGTGAATATCTGTGTATTCTGAACGCCGGATTTGTCACAATTTTAATGCCCGGTGAAGATACATTGATTGAGAAAGGATTTTCCATAGAGGAAGCTCACGACACGACTCAGGCGTTTGAACAATATGTAAATGAACATAGAGATGAGATAGAGGCTTTACGCATTATTTATAACAATAACGGAGAACCTATCACTTATGCAATGCTTAAGGATTTGGAGAATCGGATAAAAATGGAGAATTACAAGTTTAATCCTTCTCAATTATGGAATACATACTCTATTGTTAACCCTTCCAATGTAGTACATTTTGGGACGAAAGAAGAAAAAGAAGCTTTGACTAATATTATTCAGTTAGTCAGATATGCTTATCATCAGGTGACAGAACTTCGTAGCCTGTCATCAATGGCTGCCCAACGTTTTGAATTGTGGTGTGGGCAGATACAGCGTACAATGACTGAGGCTCAAAAGAATACTATCCGTCAGATTGTGAACTATATTGTAGCGAATGGTTCTTGTACAATAAAAGAAATAAAGGAAGATGATAAAACAATAGCGCTTCAGATGATACGTAAGTTTGGTACTATAGCAGCGGTGAATGAGGCTATTGTTTCATTATCTCAGTTTTTAATTTATAATAGAAAAGTAGCATAAAATTAATATGGCAAAATCAAATTCGAATGAGCAAGGTCTGACTAAAAAGGTTTGGACACTTGCCACTACGTTAGCGGGGCAAGGTATTGGATTTACCGATTATATAACCCAACTGACTTATTTGTTATTTCTGAAAATGGATGATGAAAACGTTAAATTGCTTGACGAAGAATCAGCCATACCTGAAGGATATCGTTGGGAAAACCTGATAGAATTGGATGGTCTTGATTTGATAGGTCAGTATGAAAATACATTGAGAATACTGAGTGAGCAGGATAATCTGATTGGTACTATCTATACGAAAGCTCAAAACAAAATAGATAAGCCTGTATATTTAAAGAAAGTCATAACAATGATTAATGAGGAGCAATGGCTTATAATGGATGGTGATGTTAAGGGGGCTATTTATGAAAGTATTTTAGAGAAGAATGGGCAAGATAAAAAGAGTGGTGCAGGTCAGTATTTTACTCCTCGTTCTCTTATATCGGCAATGGTTGATGTAACGCGTCCTCAGATTGGGGAAACGGTTTGTGACCCGGCTTGTGGAACTGGTGGCTTTCTTTTGGCAGCTTATGACTACATGAAAAAACAATCACAAGACAAAGGCAAACGGGATTTTTTGCGGAATAAAGCTCTGCATGGTTCGGATAATACTCCTTTGGTTGTTACATTAGCTTCGATGAACTTGTATCTTCATGGTGTTGGTACTGACCGAAGTCCTATTATATGTCAGGATTCATTAGAAAAGGAACCTGATATACTAGTGAATGTCATTCTTGCTAATCCGCCTTTTGGAACCCGCCCTTCTGGCTCTGTCGACATTAATCGAAGTGATTTTTATGTTGAGACGAAAAATAACCAATTGAATTTCTTACAACATATAATGCTTTCGCTCAAAACAGGCGGACGTGCAGCGGTTGTTTTGCCTGATAACGTACTGTTTGAAGGGGGCGCTGGAGAAGTGATTCGTAAGAAACTACTTTCGGAATTTAATTTACATACTATTTTGCGTTTGCCGACTGGTATATTTTATGCTCAAGGTGTAAAAGCTAATGTGTTATTCTTTACAAAAGGTAGTAGAACGAAGGATATTTGGTTTTATGATTATCGTACGGATGTAAAGCATACATTGGCTACTAATCCAATGCAAAGGCATCATCTTGATGATTTCGTTTTGTGTTATCATGCGGAGGATATAAATGCTCGTGTAGAAACATATAATGCTGAGGATAATCCGAATGGGCGTTGGCGTAAATATACTTGTGATGAAATAATAACTCGTGACAAGACTAGCCTTGATGTATCTTGGATAAAACAGGGGGGAGATGAAGTAGACTATTCATTATCAGAATTAATGGCTATTATCAAAGAGAAAAGTGATAACATAAGTAAAGCGGTGGCTGAACTTCAAAAATTAATGGCAAATATCGAGGACTAATGGATACAAAGAAACTACGACAGAAAATATTAGACCTCGCTATTAGAGGAAAACTTGTCCCACAAGATCCAAATGATGAACCTGCGTCTGTTTTACTTGAACGTATTAAGGAAGAGAAAGAACGTTTGATAAAGGAGGGAAAGATAAAGAAAAGTAAGAAAACTGTTTCTTCTGATACGTACCATTATGAGAACAAATATTTGCCGAAAGGTTGGACTATTTGTTCTTTGGATGATTTAGCTACTTTTGGAGGAGGAAAAACGCCCTCAATGGATAACAGAAAGTATTGGAATAATGCTAAGTATCTATGGATAACATCAAAAGACATGAAGTTTGCTCATATAGCAGATTCCTTGTTGAAGATTTCCGATGCAGCATTAGATCAAATGACAATTTACGGTAAAGGCACATTATTAATAGTGACAAGAAGTGGAATATTACGTCATACATTCCCCATTGCAATTTTAGATACAGAAGCGACCGTTAATCAAGATGTAAAGGCGATTTCATGTGTTTTATCACATATTCACACATACTTGTATTATGTGATAAAAGCTCAAGAGCAGGTGATTCTTAAAGATTATCATAAAGATGGTACTACCGTTGATAGTATAGATTTTGATAAATTTAAGAAGTTGATAGTACCATTACCTCCATTATCTGAACAATACCGTATCGTAGAAGAGATTGAACATTGGTTTGCTTTGATTGACCAAATAGAGCAAGGAAAAACCGATTTACAGACAACTATCAAGCAAATTAAGGGTAAAATCCTTGACCTCGCCATTCACGGCAAACTCGTGCCTCAAGACCCGAATGACGAATCTGCCATTGAACTGTTGAAGCGCATAAATCCCGACTTCACACCTTGTGATAACAGACATTATACGCAGTTGCCTAATGGTTGGTGTACTACTACACTTAAAGATTTATGCGAAAACATCAATGGATTGTGGAAAGGGAAGAAAGAACCATTTGTCCATGTGGGTGTTATACGCAATGCAAATTTTACAAAAGACTTTAAGTTAGACTATTCAAATATCGAATATATTGATGTTGAACAACGAACTTTTACTAAACGCCATTTAATGAATGGTGATTTAATTGTAGAGAAATCAGGCGGTAGTGATAATAATCCTGTAGGAAGAACAATACTCTATGAAGGTGAAGGTGGCGTTTTTTCATTCAGTAATTTTACAATGGTATTAAGAATAAAGTATAGCAACACCATATTAAGCAAATTTTTGTACTATTATATTCTGGCTATATATCAGACAGGAGCTATGAGATTGATGCAAACACAGACTACGGGTTTACACAATCTGATTCTTGATAAATTTTTATTAATGCCTATATACCTACCACCGCCTTCTGAGCAGAAGCGGATAATCGATAAAATAGAAATGATTTTCGCCACTTTAGATATGATAATGGAGAGTTTATAAGCTCCCCATTATCATGTCCAATTGAGAAAATAAAGTCTGTATTTTAGCCTTAATTAGTTTTTGTTCAGATAATGGAGGTAACATTAATCTTATAGAACGCATATCGGTTTGAGTAAGTTTTAAGCGTGTACTTCCATTTACGTACTCAGAATAATCAATTTGATTAAGTGAGTATTGTAGAAATTCAAAATCAATTTTGGGAGATAGGATGTGAGCATGATTATTTACCCAACTTTTTCCACTTATAGAATATGCCTTAATCGCATTTTTATCAAGGAAAGGTGCGCCATCTTCACCAAGCAATAAATAATGACCATCTACAATATAGTCATCTATCAGTCCAACTTGACCTGTTGCACCATAATAAGGGTACAACCTATCTATTTGTTTACCCTTTATTCGTAAATTACGTTCATTTGAATTAATAGGTTTCCGTAATTTGTCTAATACGTCTGCAACTTGATCAAGCCTGCAAACTGCCCAACCATTAGGCAACTGCGTATAATGTCTGTTATCACAAGGTGTGAAGTCAGGATTTATACGTTTCAAGAGTTCGATGGCAGGCTCATCATTCGGATTTTGGGGTACGAGTTTGCCGTGAATGGCAAGATCAAGGATTTTGCTTTTGGCTTGCTTGATGACGGTCTGCAAGTCAGCTTTGCCTTGCTCTATTTGGTCAATAAGGAAGAACCAACGCTCAATCTCACAAACTATGCGACGTTGTTCAGAAATAGGTGGAAGTGGTAGCTGCAAAGAAAGCAAGAACTCTCGTTTTAGTCCTGGTATCAGACCATTAGCTTTGGATATTATATTCTCTATGTTATTCTTTACAACAGCTTTTATATATTTAATATCGGTATAATTTGTATATCCCCTTACAGCCTGTATCTGACGAGCTATATGAGCTACACCAATATTATTAATTGCCATTTTTCCTACACCAGCACCTTTACATACTACAAGCAAATCGTTTAAATAAGAATAAACAGAAGGGGATTCTGTCCAGCGGTTTATAATAAGTTGCTCGTTTTCAATATTGCTTGCACCAATAATATAAGGTATGCCTGCAATATTGGCATTATATTTTTCAGGAGGAAAATCTTGTCCAGAGACAAGTTCTAAGATTTCTCCTAATGTTGTCCACACCCATACCTCAGGCACTTTAAACGGCACGTTCTCATAATGGTACGTATGTAGTTTTTAATTAATCGAAAAAAGTGTTCGTGATAGACGAGTATGCTAGAATTTTTAAGTTGTTTCTCAAAAGAATGTCTAAAAAAGTAGAAGTTATTTTATTTTTGAGTTGGATTTAGGGATTAGAATTTAATTGTAACGATATGGTAATGTTTTATTGAAAATAAAATCATTATTACTTTTAATTCTAGATAAGTTACTCTATCTTTGTAAGGTAACACAAACAAAAGTGTAACCTTATATGAATCAAGACCATTGTTTAGTAGAACAGTTTGAAATGATATTTAGAGCTCATTTCTCTTCAGTGAAGTTTTTTATCAATATGTTTCTTAAATCGGAAGCAGATGCGGAAGATTTGGCTCAAGATGTATTTACCAAATTATGGACTAATTTTGAGACGTGGCAAAATAATGATGGAAAAGAAGGGTATATATACGCTATGGCAAAAAATGTAGCATTTGATTTTATCAAGCACAAAAGACTGGAAAATGATTATCGGGAGGAACAAATAAAGAAAAGTACAATTAAGGATTTGTTAGGCTTCTCAGATCCGTTAAATTCGCTTTATTATAAAGAAATGCAACTAATAATAAGAATGGCTCTTGAAAACCTTCCTGAACGTCGCAGAAGGATTTTTGAGATGAGCCGTTTCAATAATATGAGCAATCAGGAGATTGCATTATCCTTACATCTTTCTGTTCGTACAATAGAGCATCAGATATATTTGTCGCTTCAAGTTTTAAAAAGAATCATTTTAATTTTATTTTTCCTGTCTTTTCTTTAAGTAGTCGGAATGTTTCAATCGTTATATATGAAATTCCGAAATCTAATATAACGATAACATGAAGAATTATTTTCAGAAAATATTATCCCTTTTTGCCCGACATAATTATTCGGAACAAACAAATCAAATGTTTTACAGGTGGTTGGTTGATAATGAATATGAAAAAGAAAAGGATGAAGCATTACAGGAGCTTTATCTAGAAGCAAGAAAAAAGGAAAAGTATTCGACTTGGAGAAATCATTGGAACGTTGGAAGTTAGATAACAATCTTACACATGTTCAACCTCAACAAAAGTCCGATAAAAAACTGTTTATGCGATTGTGGCAATCGGTAGCTGTTATATTATTAATAGTATCTATATCTTTAGGATATCTGCTTTGTAAGGCAGAAAAAGACGATTCAGGAATAACTCAGCAATGCATATCGGGCACTCAGATGAAGACATTTTTTTTGCCTGACGGAAGTCGGGTAAGCATGAATTCGAGGAGTATGTTATTATATTCCGAACAATTTACAGGAAAGTACCGTAGTGTTTTTCTAATTGGCGAAGCTAATTTTAAAGTAAAAGCTAATAAAAACAAACCGTTTATTGTCAAAACCAATGATTTTCAAATAACAGCTTTGGGAACCGAGTTTAATGTATCCGCATATACTGAAGATAATAATGTTTTTACAACTCTAATAACAGGGAGCGTTCTTGTGGAATTTGACGACTTGGGCAAAAAGAAGTTGCTTAAGCCAAATGAACAATTGGTGTATAATAGGAAGAGCCGTCAAGATACTCTGACTTATCCTGATATGAAAGATGTGACAGCATGGCAAAAAGGTGAGTTGGTATTTAATCGAAAGACTATAACGGAGATTATAACGATATTGGAACGTAAGTACGATTGTAAGTTCTTTTATAATCAGCATAGCTTAAAGAATGATCGTTATAGTTTCAGGTTTAAAGATAATCCACCTTTGTCTGAAGTTATGGATGTTATTGTTGATGTAGCAGGAGATTTATGTTTTAAGATAGAACATGATAAATGCTATATTATGCAGAAATAATTTTGATATTAGAAAGTTAAAGCGGTGGAAGGTATGTCGAATAACTAAAACGGAGAAAGGAGGAATTATTAAGCTTTTAGAACGCATTACCTAAGCGAAATAGTAACCATATAAAAAGTAATACTATATGAAAAATTTGAAATACTTCTTGTTACTCGTTGTAGCAATGGTGGCAGGAACTTTGATCATAGGTTGCAGTAGTGATGACTACATGGGGGAGGCACAACAACAAGGTATTTCGCCAACTACTCGCGGCGTCAGCGACAAGATGCCGAAGTTGACTACTTATATTGAAACTAATGATGTAAATCCTCTAAATGCAGGAGAGTACTATTTTACAGGTACGGATCCGCAAGAGCAGGTGATTGATAATGTGATTCTGTTTGCTTCTAATATTCGGGGTGCGGCTAGTACTGTTCAATTGTATCATAACAATAATCAGTCTCATATATTGACCAATGCCGGTACGCTTATCACTCCTTTACAACAGAAAGGTATCAGAGTCTCTTTAGGGCTGTTGGGTGATCACACCGGAGTGGGGTTCTGTAACTTGACACCGGCCATGATTGAAAGTTTTGCACAACAGATTGCCGCTTGTGTTAAGCAATACAATTTAGATGGTGTGGATTTTGATGATGAATATGCAGACTATTGGAAGGCACCTTCTAATTTGCCTTCACCAAGTACTATGATTTTTGGAAATCTTGTAAAAAGAGTGCGTCAGTTGTTGCCTGATAAACTGATTACAGTATTCAGTTTTGGTGGTTATACAAATTTTGATGCGACTACAATGAATGCCATTAGTTACATGTGGCCTGATTTCGGAGCGGATTGGAGTACTCCGGGCGGATTAGGGAATAGCAAATGGGCAAAGATGTCAATACACTGTACGGATGGTAGACCAAGTGCAGGCGTGATACAAAGTAGTGCTGCAAATTATAGTGGCTATGGCGCCATTATGATGTTCAATCTACGCGAGTCCGGTCAAACAAGCTTAATGAATAACTTTGCTTCAAGAGTTTGGGGAGGCAAGACCGTATCTCGTACGACGACTATCTATGCGAAGAATTATTAAGATATCAGGACGCTCTATGTGAATGAATTGAAGACTGGAAGTGATAGACTTTCAGAGAAGGACACTTCCGGTCTTTTATAAATTAACCTGAATATACAAACTGCAGATGCCTTTCATTTGTTGATAGGCACTGCTTAATAATAAAGATATATGTGAAAAAGTATCTATGCCAGAAATCTTTCTGCCTTGGATATGAAATCGAAAATTAAAACAGATAGACATGTGTTGCGAATAAAAAAGTTAGCAAACTAATACTTAAAATTCATGTTACACAGTTATACATTGAAAAATGATAAGAAGGCAAAAGGGATAAGATTTGTGTTGTTTTTATTTATGGTTGTAATACAAGCTACAGCTTTTGCCCAAAGTGGTATGAAAATTACTATTCAAAAAGAAAATATAACTGTTATTGAAGCACTGAAAGAAGTGGAGAAGCAATCAAAGCTTTCAGTAGGATATAACGATTCGCAATTAATTGATAAACCGGCTATCAATCTCAATTTGAAAAATATTGATTTGGAAAAAGCCCTCTCGATTATCCTTAAAGGAACAGGATTTACTTATGGAATTAAAAGAAATTATATTAATATTATTCCTCAACCAAAGACTGGAACTGTGGTTGTTAAACAGGTAACAGGAAGGGTTGTTGATGAGAAAAATGAACCACTGATAGGAGTAAATATACGGGTAGAAGGGACTGATGATGGAACTGTTACTGATTTGGAGGGTAAGTACGTCATAAAAGCTTCTATAGGTAGTATATTAAGCTTTACTTATATTGGCTATATTTCGTCTTATGTAAAAATAGCAGATAAGAATGTGTACAATATACAAATGTCTGCTAACGTAGAGGCGCTAAATGAAGTAGTTGTAACTGCCTTGGGTATCAAGAGGGAACAAAAGGCTCTGAGTTACAATGTACAACAGGTAAAATCCGACCAGTTGACAAATGTCAAGGATGCAAACTTTATTAATAGCCTGAATGGTAAAGTCGCAGGAGTTAATATAAACAGTAGTTCTTCAGGAGTAGGTGGAGCTAGCAAGGTGGTGATGCGTGGTACAAAGTCGATAGAACAAAGCAGTAATGCATTGTATGTTATTGACGGTATTCCCATGTTTAATTTCGGAGGTGGCGGTAGCATGGAGAATGGTTCACAGGGAGTGACTGAAAGCATTGCCGACATCAATCCGGATGACATTGAAAGTATCTCAGTGCTGACTGGAGCAGCAGCTGCCGCCCTTTACGGAAGTAATGCGGCAAATGGAGCCATCGTTATTAATACGAAACGTGGCAAAGTTGGTAAATTGCAGGTTTCTGTGTCTAGTAATACCGAATTCGCTAAACCATTCGTACTTCCACATTTTCAAAATCGCTATGGTACAGGCAGTTCGGGAAAAGCAGGTAATTCTACTACGTTGAGTTGGGGGACTTTATTAAATGACGCATCTCGTAGAAACTATGAACCACGTGATTTCTTTGATACGGGGATAACTTATACCAATTCCATTACATTATCAACGGGAACAGATAAGAATCAGACCTTCTTTTCTGCTGCTGCGGTTAATTCGGAAGGGATTGTACCGAACAACCGTTACAACCGTTTTAATTTCACCTTCCGTAACACTACAAACTTTCTGAATGACAGGATGAAGCTTGATGTAGGTGCAAGTTATATTATTCAGAATGACCGCAATATGACTAATCAAGGTGCTTACTCAAATCCGATAGTTCCTGTTTATTTGTTTCCACGTGGCGACGACTTTAATTTGATAAAAGTGTTCGAACGTTGGGATCCGGCCCGTAAGATTAAAACTATGTTTTGGCCTCAAGGGGAAGGAGACTTGCGGATGCAGAATCCTTATTGGATCGCTTATCGCAATTTACGGACGAATGACAAGAAGCGTTATATGCTGTCTGTCTCTTTAAGTTATGATATTACAGACTGGCTGAATATTTCAGGGCGTGTTCGGGTTGATAATTCCAGTACCAAATATGAACAAAAATTATATGCAAGTTCCAATACTACTCTTACTGAAGGTAGTGCACAGGGATTTTATGCTATATCTAAACCTGACGAAACACAAGTGTATGCTGATGCGTTGGCAAATATAAATAAACGTTTGGGTGATTATTCTATTGTGGTCAATATCGGGGCGAGCATCGTAGATAATAAGTATGACGAATTGAGTTATCGTGGACCGATACGTGCCAATGGTATTCCCAATGTTTTTAATGTGTTTGATCTTGACAATACTCAGAAGAAAGCACGTCAGGATGAATGGGAAGAGCAGACGCAGTCTATATTTGCCAGTGCTGAAGTAGGGTGGAAGAGTATGCTTTATCTTACGCTGACCGGACGTAATGACTGGGCGTCACAGTTGGCAAACTCATCTTCTACTTGTTTCTTTTATCCGTCAATTGGACTTTCGGCTGTCGTCTCTGAAATGGTGAAACTACCTTCTTTCGTTGATTATCTGAAAGTGCGCAGTTCGTTTAGTTCGGTGGGTATGCCTTATCCTCGTAACTTGACATCGCCTACTTTTGAGTATGACGAAACTACTCAAACGTGGAAGCCGAAAACACATTATCCCATTGGTGACCTTAAACCTGAACGGACCGATTCATGGGAATTAGGCTTGGATATGCGGCTTTTCAAGGACTTTAATCTCAGTTTGTCATGGTATTTGGCTAATACGTTTAATCAGACGTTCGATCCGAAAATTTCCGTGTCATCCGGATATACCACCATCTACCTTCAAACAGGATATGTACGTAACCAGGGAGTAGAGCTTTCATTTGGTTACGGACATACATGGAAGAAAGATTTTCGCTGGCAAAGTAATTTTACATTAAGCCATAACAAGAACAAAATTATAGAATTGGTAAAGGACTATATACATCCGGAGACTGGTGAGCCTATAAATAAAGATCGGCTGGATGTAGGCGGACTCGGAAAGGCCAGATTCATATTGAAAACAGGAGGTTCGCTGGGTGACCTTTACACACAGTCTGATTTGAAGCGGGACGACAATGGAATGGTAGAAATTTCTCCTGCGGGTACATTAGTAACAGTGAATAATCGACCTGATATTAAATTAGGAAGTGTTTTCCCTAAATGTAATTTGGCATGGAACAATCAGTTCTCATGGAAAGGGTTTAATATCAGTGCTTTAGTTACTGCACGTATAGGCGGTATTGTTTATTCGGCTACTGCAGCGGCTATGGATCAATATGGGGTATCTGAAAGTTCGGCGGTTGCCCGTGATAATGGTGGGGTATTAGTGAATGGACGTAATAGGGTGGATGCGCAGACATGGTTCACGGCTATCGGTTCACAAAGTGGTCTGCCACAGTATTATACTTATAGTGCTACCAATATTCGATTGCAGGAGGCGGCTATCGGTTACACGCTTCCACGTAAATGGTTGCATGATGTATGCGATATTCAGTTGTCTGTTGTGGGACGCAATCTCTGTATGATTTATAATAAAGCTCCTTTTGATCCGGAAGCCGTTGCAACGACTGGTAACTATTATCAAGGGATCGACTTTTTCATGTTGCCGAGTACCCGTAATGTCGGTTTGAATGTGAAAATCAACTTTTAACAGATAAAAAGTAGTCACTATGAAATATATAACATCTACCATAAAATTGCTTTCGCTAGCGCTATTGCTTATTGTCGGTTACGCTTGTACGGATAATTTCGATAAAGTCAACCGGAAGGATTATCAGGTTGACAAAGAAGAGCTGGGGCGTGAAAGTTATAACGTAGGCGCCAGTCTTAAAGGATTACAAGGGTTGGTGATTCCTACGGAAGAACATCTCTATCAGTTTGTTGAAGCACTTGGCGCAGGTGCGTTTGCCGGTTACATTGGTTGTACTGTAGAATGGACGGCTAAGTTTGAAACGTATAATCCACCAATAGATTGGCAAGAAGCTCCTTTTTCAGATTTAGTCACCCGTACTTATCCGTTTTATCGGGACTTGTTGGATAAAACAGACGATCCTGTGGCGTTGGCACTGGGGAAACTGTTTCGTGTGGTCATCATGCAGCGTGTGACAGATATGTACGGTCCGATTCCTTATTCAAAAATCATTTCTAAAACAGGTAAGGTTTCTCTTACCGTACCTTATGATTCGCAGGAAGAGGTATATAAGCAAATGTTCAGTGAATTGGACGAAGTGAGTGATGTCCTTAGGGATAATCTCAATTTGAGTGCGGAAGCTTTTCGTAAATTTGATGATGTATATCAAGGCGATCTTTCCAAATGGCTCAAATTTACTAATTCACTCAAATTGCGTATGGCCATGCGCTTGACTTATGTACCGGAAATGCAGGCGGAAATACAACGAATAGCCGAAGAAGCTGTAACGGCAGGCGTAATGACGGAAATAAATGATAACGCTTTCTTGAAAGTGGAAGAAAATAGAGTTGCTATGATTTTTAATGACTGGAATGACCAGCGTGCGGGGGCTGATATTATCTCATATATGAATGGTTATAAAGATCCGCGTCGGGAAAAGATGTTCACTACAGTGAAAATGACTGTATATGATGAAAACTTCCAACCGCAAGAGGTTGATGGATACGCGGGTATTCGTATTGGCATTGATGTGACTACCAAGGATGAGATGGTAAATGCATACAGCATACCGATTATCAGCAGTACCAGTCCTTTTTTATGGATGAATGCCGCAGAAATCACTTTCTTACGTGCCGAAGGTGCCTTGCGAGGTTGGAATATGGGTGGGGAAGCTAAAGATTTATATAATATGGCGATAGCCCTTTCTTTTGAACAATATGGTCTGTCGGGCTCTGAAATCTATGCGGAGAATTCGACCGACACTCCGGAAGCGTACAATGATCCGACATTTGCCTATACTGATTGGGAAGGTCCGAGAAGTACTATTACTATTGCTTGGGAAGATGGTGCGGATAATTTTGAACGTAATCTTGAACGTATCATCACTCAAAAATGGATTGCTAATTTCCCTTTAGGTGTTGAGTCATGGAGTGAACTCCGCCGTACAGGATATCCTCATCTTATGCCGGTTATAGAAAACAAAAGTGGTGGTAGCATCAGTTCCGAGCATATGATCCGTCGTTTGTGGTATCCGCCTACAGAATATACTGAAAATCTTTCGAATATCAATTTGGCGATAGGTATGTTAGGAGGTCCTGACAATGGGGGAACGAGATTGTGGTGGGATAAGAAATCTTATCTCAATTGACGAGAGAGTTTGAATACGAATAAAAGAATGAAAAAGAATTTATATGAAAACAATAATATATAAACAATTCATTTATAGTCTTCTGTTTTTAACGGCTTTTTTATTGCCTGTTGCTTGTGATGACTGGAATGAACCTGAAATTGTAGATATTGATATTAATAGTGCGAAAGAACAGAATCCGGAACTATGGGCGCGTTATATGCAAGCATTACGTACCTACAAACAAAGTGAACATTACTTGTCATATGCGCACTTTGATAATTCTCCGGAAAAATCGCTAAATGAAGGTAGTTATCTTCGGTCATTGCCGGATTCGTTGGATATTGTGACCTTGGGTAATTCTCATCAAATCTCTGATTATGATCGGGAGGATATCCCTGTATTGCAGGAAAAGAGTATCCGGGTGCTTTATTTGATAGATTATGTAGCTCACGCCTCTTCCTTAACAGATATCACGGCATTAAATAGTTGGTTGGATAAAGAAATTGCTACGTCGGCCGAACTCAATCTGGACGGATTTGCTTTTACCGGTCTTCCGCTCTATAATGGAACTGATGCTGAATTGGCATCGTATAAAGAGAAATCACGGCTGATTGTTTCTAAATTATCTACTGCTACGGGACAGGATAAATTATTGGTATTGGAAGGAAATCCGGCTTTCGTTGATGAAGCAGATTTTGACAAATTGAATTATATTGTGTTGAATACTGCAGAGTTGACTAATGTTACCGATTTGAAATTGCAAGTGACGGGGATTCTTGCCAATAGTTTATTGTCTAAAGATAAATTATTGTTATCTGTTCAAATGGGCGGACAAGTAATTGATGAGACTGGTGTAAAACAAGAGGCTGTAACTTTAATGACTGACCGTGTGGTTGCTCTTGGTCCATTAGCTGGATTGGGAATTTATGCTATAGGCAATGATTATTATAGCCCGATAAGGAATTACGAGATTACACGAACGGCTATTCAACTAATGAACCCATCGAAATAAAAAAGAATTAATATGAAAAAGAATCTTATCATACATTTTATATTAGTATTGTTACTGAAAATAGGAGTAACAGGGTGTACCGAAGAGACTATCTCAATGAATGCGGACAGAATGCCTGACGAGACGGCTATGGATAATATTGCAGGTGCCCTGCGTAACACAACTACATTGACTAATAAAGCATTTATTGAGTTGACGGAAGGGGACGAATCTGCCACAGAGGAAATATTCTATTCACTGTCACAATCAGCCGGAAGCAGGTTGACTGTCACAGCCGTTGTAAACGAGAAGCTTGTAGAAGATTATAATGAGGAAAACAATTCCAAATTGAATACATTGCCGGCTGGGAATGTGCAGTTCGAAAATGGCGGAGTTCTTTCAATAGATGCTGGAGAACAAAAATCTGCCAAAATCAAATTTACTATATCCACAGCCGGACTGAATACTGATACTCCATATCTTTTGCCATTAACTATGGAAGAAATACCTACAGGAGTAAAGGTGGATACTAAGAAACAGGTGCTTTATTATATTGTAAATATTCGGAAAAGAATAACGACTTGTTATCCTAATAACCAGTATGAACAAATAGATATGCCGCCAATGCTACCTGATGCATTTGTTGTTTTCTATGTGAATACTTCAACTTATCAACCGTTGATAGCTGATGTTTATGGAATTCAAAAAATTAATCAGATAGATTATACTCAAGCTTTACATAATATAGGTAGTATCGTGAATCTACGAATTGTGACAATGGACTATGAGTCTGCAACAGGACGTGCACTGCTCAATTTGAGTAGTGACATACGTGATGTGTTGGAAAAGGCGGATAAGTTTATTCGTCCGCTTCAGGAACACGGACGTAAAGTATGTCTTAGCATTGAAAATGGTAATAAAGGATTTGGCTTTTGTAATTTAAACGATATGCAGCTTGCAGATTTTGTTCAACAGGTGAAAAATGTGGTAGAACTTTATCGTTTGGATGGAATAAATCTCTGGGACAAAGTGAGTACTTATAACAAGGAAGGTATGTTTGCTATGAATACAGTCTCTTATCCTAAACTAATAAAAGCATTGCGGGATGCACTTCCTGAAAAGTTGCTGACAGTTGTTGATAAGGGAGAAGCTACTGAATATTTTTATGATGTAAATCGATGTGGCGGCATTGAGGTAGGTAAGTATATAGACTATGCGTGGCATGCGTATGATAGTGGAAAAGAAGTGGTACAGATTATAGAACCATGGGACGCAGAGCATCCTTATAGTGAATATACTCGTAAACCTATTATAGGGCTGGCACCGGAATGTTATGGAAGTTTGGTTATTCCATTATATGAAAAAGGAGAAAATCCTTTGAGAGATAAATCGCAATATAGGATGGTGGATTGGAAAATGAATAAGCGTAAAAAAAATAATATTGTTGTATATGCGTTTGATCTTACAGCCAATGAGCAAAATATGTATGAAGGAATGGTGAACGATATCGCGATAGGAGATGGCATTAACGCTATGATGGATGATGGTGCTTATTGGGGGCAATCCATCTATCCTCCTTATGATTGGGGATTTATTTCCGGTGAGTATTCTTATACTTATAAACCGTTGGACTGGCTTTTGCGCCAGATGTATAATGTGTATTCAAAAGGATGGGTACGTCCGTCCGGAATGTGAGAAATAAAATGAATCTTAAAACTAAAGATATAATGAGTCTGATAATTCAAAACAAGAATATAATGAAAATAAGTAATAATTGTTTGGTCATGGTTTTCCTGTTATTAATAACAGGTTGTGACAACAAAGATTATACTAAGGAATCTCCTTTTGGTAATAGTGTATATATTGATGCGGCGAAAGTGAAGGATATAGCTAATTTTACATTTAATAATCTTAAACAGGATGGACAGCAACAGATTTCTGCTGTACTGGCATATCCTGCTGAGCAGGATATAGATGTCAGCTTTCGGACAGATCCTTCATTGATAAGTTATTATAATGCACGTTTAGGGAATAATTATGCAATGTTGGATGCTAAGTATTATAAGTTCTCCACCCAGCATGTTGTCATTCCTAAGGGAAGTGTAGATTCGGAAATGGTAACTATTGAATTTTCCAACCTGATAGACTTGGATATTGACACTAGCTTTCTATTACCTGTTACTATTGGAGAAGCATCAGGAGGGATGAGCATATTGGGCGGATCTAAAAATATCTGTTACATAGTGCGTCGTTCCAGTGCTATAACTACTGCTGTCAGTCTTGCTAACAATTATTTTGAGATACCGGGATTTGTTGCCGGTAGTCCTACTGCTAATGTAGTAAACGGATTGAAGCAACTTACTTTCGAAGCTGTTGTTCGAGTGAATAGATTTGATCCTCTTACTGAAATCTCATCCATTATGGGTATTGAGCAATATTGTTTGTTACGTTTTGGTGATTCTGGCTTTCCTAGACAGCAATTGCAATTTGCGGCTAATGAAATGAAATTTCCAAATGCCAATGATGGTAAACTGCTGCAACCTGGTGAGTGGTATCATGTTGCCGTTACTTATGACACGGAGACAAAAGCTGCTATTATGTATGTAGATGGTAAAGAGCAGAGCCGCGTTGACGATTACGGAAATGGGGAAGCCATAAACCTTGGAAAACAGAAGAAAGGAGACTTTATGTTTAAGATAGGACACTCTTATGGAGACCCCGACGATATGAGTCGGCAATTAAATGGAGAGATTTGTGAAGTACGTATATGGAATGTGCTCCGTTCACAAGAAGAAATTTATAGGAATATGTATGATGTTGATCCCCAAACTACTGGTTTGAAAGCTTACTGGAAGTTCAACGAAGGTAAAGGAAATAACATTGCAAAAGACTTGACCGGTAATGGAAATGATGCTGTGGCTTATACAACTGCTATATGGCCGGAGGGGATTGAAGTACCGCAGAAAAATAAAGAGTAGCTTTCGGGAATAATATCTTGAAATGAAATTAGTGCAAATAAATCACCTTTGTTACATTGTGTTTCAAAGGTGATTTTTCTGTTTAGATTCAATTCTTTAAAATATCAGTCATTTTATCTTAGGCGATATATAATGTACATTTGCTATAAGAATAATGCTTGGTGCTTTGGTTTTCTCGGATTTTATGTTCACCTTTGTATTGCATTACAATATTTAAGTCGTTTATATGTCTTAGGAGATCCTTAGTTGTCGTCAGTTGCAGGTATATATACTTTGCAGTTAATGATAGTACGGCTCTGTGTTCCTCGTGTGGTAGGTTAATTACCCCACTCATATCCTAGGCTGCGGCTAATAGATTTGTAATGCAGCGGGGGATCAGGGTCGTATCTTTTTATTGAGATTTTTATATATCATTCAGCATTATTTTATAATAAAACATTGATTTTATTGGCTTTATAAGGAAATAGTCTTATCTTTGTAGGGCATTACATGTCTATTTTGCCGACTGGAAGCCAAGGAGCCTTTAGTCGTAAACGACTACGAACATATTTTTAATATGTTCGTAGTTTCGCGATATTACGGTTCTGTTCCCGTGTGGAGGGTTAATGCCCCCACTGTATCCTAGGCTTCGGCATAGATATGTAATGCAACGGGTCAGCAGGACCGTATTTTTTATATTGATTTAGAACTTGACTCTGTAAAGACCCTGTAAATGGGAAAATTTAGCAATATAAATATTATTTTATGTATCGTTTATCGTATTGATTGAGTAATGAAACGTGCGATATAGTTTAGTTCCATCAGGAATCGGGTAATGTTATTCAGTAGAGCATTTTTGAGCAATCGTTCATTGTAACGCCCAGTTATACCCGTGAAAGCAAAATTGTAGGGGTCTTTGGTCAACTCCTGTGCAAGGTCGCTCATCGCATCGGGCAATGTTTTTGTAAAGTTAGTCA
>OJME01001312.1_pt1 | contig 20356 bp, 30 predicted proteins | sample 1597151 | NCBI WGS metagenome assembly OJME01 (sample SAMEA2452118, study PRJEB22498) | human gut metagenome | biome: human feces; feature: human gut; material: feces | place: Australia | collected 2012
CATATCTGCGATGCACAGCCTCCGGTATCCGTCCTGTTTCTCCTTTCGGACCAGTACGCAGGATTCGCAGCCATCGCAGTGCGGCAGCGTTGCTTTTATCCTGTTTCTGTAGTCCCGCTGCTTCTGCCTGTATACTTCCGGATCTGCCTGCCGCTGCCGACGCTTTAACAGCGCCCTTATATCCGTGCCAGACATGATGCAGTCTGGATGCTGGCAGGTCTCACAGACCGGATAGGCACAATCCTTTGTTGCTCTCATACCCGCCTCACTTTCCCAGCAGGGCAGCTTCCAGGCTGTCCATGTCGTAGTCTGCTTTCATGAACTGGTTGTACTGTTCTGTGCTGGTCTGCTGCCGCTTTGGCGGCTTCGGCTTCTTGTACTTCTCCGGCAGATACTCGTCAAATTTCAGCTTCCGCAGGAAATTTTCAGCGTTCAGCACATATAGGGGCTGCGTCCTGCGTATCTGGCAAGCTTCTGCGTAATTCTTCGCTGCTTGTACAAGATCATTCGCAGTTACACCCATCCGAAGTGTGTTTAAGTATTCCACAGCCACTCCCGGCAGGTCTGCTCCTGCCTTTGGGTACGCTGCAGCAAAGTCCTCAAACCGCTCTGGTTCCTCGCGCGATATTGTTTTGGATTCGTATTCGGATTGGATTGGATTACGGGGACTATTGCAATCGTTCGATATCATCTGATTGCAATTGATATCAGATGATATCAGATTTTCACAGTTGCTTTCTTCCGCTGGATATTTGCTTTTTTTCGCTCTCACTTGCTGGTGATCTCCCCAAGTTGCCATGTGTAAGTACGGTCGTCCCTGAACGTAATATTCTCGGACCAAGCCTACAGACGTCAACTTCTGCAGGGCATCAGTGATAGTCTTATTTGTAATATCCTTTAGCGGAAAGCATGTCCCGCGGATAATCGCAGGTCTTCCGTCAAATCTTCCATAATCGTCACACGATACGATCAGGCGGTAGAACAGGACTTCTTCAAACCAGCTTAGCTGGTCTATGGTATCGGATCGGCAGATACTTTCCTTTAAAATCCTGTTTGGCATCTTATCCGCCTCCATTCAGGCTCGCAAGCCATTCATCCATTGTGATCTGGTTCTTTTCCATCTCATTTTCCCGTGGCTTCTTATCTTTTCGCAGATATCGTTTCGCTGCATCCACATTCATGCGATTCTCAGCCGTTCTGGAGCTTTCTATTGCCATCCAGTTTCGAACCAGATTCTTTTCATCTTCCGCCGGTCTAAAGTACCCTTTGCCGTCTTGCAAATTGATAATCAACTCTGCGTCACAGTCGTTTTTATTTACTTCTGCGATCATCCGCCGCACCATTCGATCGCTCATGTGCGTTGTGGTCTGCAACCAGCGTCTGGAAACAGCATTTTTATGACCGGTCGGAATGTAATCTAAAATGTTCATGATCTTTCTCCTGTGGGGGATGCGCCGCTTGCCCCCGGCGCTGGGGTACAGGAGGTTACCTGTCACAGCCGTGATATATACTCCCCAACAAGTCCCGAATCAGTAGTTTCTTTTGCCCGCAGGCTGGTGTTACAACCATTTATGATAGGTAACGCTGTCTGGGGTCCATCCGGGATAAAGCTCCCGCATGTAGTCCTGCAGCATACTATCCATTTCCTTGTGCAAACCTTTGTTACCGTTGTCCAGTAAACTGTGGTGGTATCTGCAACCCAGCACACCGTTCTGTTCCATTCCCAAGCCCAAGTGGCTGCGGGCTACGATGTGCATTATATCCTTTGGCACAAGATCACCCGGAAGCGCGTGCTCCATATGGTAAAACCGCCTGCAAAAAAAGCATTCCTGATCCCGCTCTATAATCTTCTGGCGGGTTTCCGGGCTAAACTCCAATCGGCGTGACATCGTGCTTTTTCGCATATTGCACCATCATCCTTTCCAGTTCTTTCGGAGGAAGTGTCTCAATTCCGCACTCTTTGCAATCCGATACAAGCCCATCTATCAGACGGGACATTTCCGCCGTGTTGTACTGGCTGGATCCCTTAATCCGGTAATATTTGCAATACCGAACGCCCTCAAATTCGACGACGATCCAGGTAGGCTTGTAGTGCTCATGCTTGTATCGCAGATAGTCTTCCGTCTCCGGTAAAAAATGGATGATGCAGTTGCCGTCCTCGTCCTCTGCCAGTGTCCCATAACTGTCTAAAAGCTGGTTATGTAGCTCTTCGTTGCTGGTCTGCAGGACTTTTGCAAGCTCTCCCAGCAGTTTCCAGTAGTAAGCGTTTGCGTCAAGGCTGCGCTTATCGGAGTGCTTTTTCAGGTTCATGTCCAGCTTCCCGTCTTTTTGCAGCTGGATCAGTTGTACAAGCGACGCACCATGAAGATTTAATGTAAGCCGGAGGCTTTTGTTGATCGTCATGCCAATATCGGCAATCTCAGCCATGCATCTCATACTCTCACTCCTCTGTCAGGTAATTCTTTAAGCCGTTTAATGCAATCTTTGATCTGTAGTTTGCTTAAGCTACCTATATCGGATGCGTGATAGAAATTTAAAACTGCATTTGTACTAAAGCCGGTACGCTGCAGATCCGCCTGCATCTGCCCGATCAGTTCTGCCCGCTGCTTATCTACCGGGGTTTCTGCCTGCTGCATAGTGGTTGGCGCTTTCGGATCATCGTATTTTGTCCGGTCTGCATCCCAGTAGACGTCTGCTCCGACGCCGAGCTGTTTGCAGGCTACAGAGATCGCATCCGTGGTCGCCATCTTGTAACACTCGTCCGATACATAAACGCCGTCTTTCTGCCGCGCTGCGAACATACTGCCGCCGGTTCCGGCGATCGGCATCGACCACTCTCCGCCGATCTTTACATACAGTTCGATGTCCACAAACGCTGCGATTTCGTCTCCGTGCGTATCCATCCATTTCCGAACTGGTTTGTAATACCAGCCAATTCCGCAGGGCCCGAACTGTTCCGTCAGGCGCTTAATACGCCACATCGGATTTATGTCGGTCTTGCCTTTCAGCCGCCCCGCCGTAATCGCCTTTTTCGCGGTTTCCGGGACGCTGCGGCAAGCGTCGTAGATTGTCATGTTTTCCATCAAATCATCTCCCAGTCTATTCCAACACTGTCCAGATAAACTTCAAATGCTTCTTTGCCTTTCCCTGACAATGCCACTCTGTATTCATAGAGCCGCGTGTCATTTTCTGCGTCCGGAGTCAGGCTTTCGATAACTTCCTGTGCCCCAGTTTCCCGCGCATGCTCTACAGCTGCCTGTTTCTCTGCTTCCAGCTGTCTGCGCTGTGCTTCGAGGGCTTCCTCTGCCGCCCGGCGCTGCGCTTCCCGTTCTTTCAGTGCTTTCCGTTCCGCTTCCAGCTTCTCGCGTTCTTCCCGGCGGATACGTTCCAGCTCTTCCTCGCGCTGCCGTTCCTGCTCCTTGCGCAAGATTTCCGCCTTCTGTGCTTCGTAGGCGTTAATGCTGGAAATTGCTTCCGGCAGGCTTAACGTCTGCTTATATACTTCCAGTGCCTTAGATTCGGCATCTGAGCGCATCCCGCGAATGGTATCCAGTGCAACCCGCGCCGCCGTCGCCTGCGCTACAACCTCTTCCCGGATTGCCTTTTCCTTCACGGTTGCATTTTCCCATTTTGGGTTATAAATTCGTGCCAACGGGATAACATCTGAAAGATCACCGACCAGCTCCGCGTAAATCGCTTCGATCAGCGCTTTCTTCTGCGAAATGCGATCTTCCTCAAAGGCTTTAACCTGTCCGTCAATCAAGCTGATTGGCTCGTCAAACAGGTTAATCAGCTCCTTTGCCTTCGGCTCAAACGCATCCCAAGGAGCCATATATTTTTTTTTGGCTTCCCGGAGGTTATCGTTTAACTCTTTTTTCTCCGACCGGAGCTTTGCCAGCTCTTTTTTAGCGTATCCCTTACTTTCTTCTGTAAAGACTGCGCCATCATACTCTTTCAGCCGGTCCTTTATGTAGGCTTCGACTTCTGCAAAATTGCAGGATACGGCACCCTCCTGCTGGGTAATAACTGCTCTTACTTCTGTCACTGTATTTCCTCCTTTGAATATTCCTGTACTCGTTTTTTCATTTCCCTGAAAAAATAATCCATCGCAATTGTTGTCGGGATGCCTGTTCTTGTATTCGCATCACAAATTGCAAGGGCTGCAACAATCGCGGCAGCTGCGACAACCGCAGTAGTTTCGATTTCGTTCACTCGCATATACATCGGGCGAATTTTAATCTTCCCATTGTTTTCAAGGTACATTCCTGCATAAACGCAGCCCTGAACCTCTTCCACAATGCGTTTATCGCCTCCGGCAGAAATGAAAACGCTAATATTTCCCATTGCTTTTCCTCCATTTTCTGTTTATAATTAAAAAAGGATTATTTTATATAACCCCTTTCGATGCAGAGCCAATCCGCCAAGATCACAGCTCTGCATCATTTTTTTTGACCATTTCCCGCGCGCAGATCAGAAACGCTACTGCTGCGGTAATTGCCAGCGTCGCCGGGAACCACTGCAGATCTGTTGTCTCCCACAGGATCACTGCCGCTGTTATGCAGTTTGTCCCAATTCCGAACATTAAATCTTCCATAGCTTGTTCACCTTACTTTCTTTCTCTCCCGAACATCTGTAAAATCTCGTCATCCGTAAAATGTAACACCCTGCTGAGGTCTATTATCTCTTTCACTCGGATGGTTTCCCCATCTGCTTTTCTCTTTGCGAGGGTGTTTGCGTTGATGATTCCCCGACGGTCTAGGTCCTTCCCTGTCAGCTCGCTGCGAGCCAGTCCGACATTGATGACGCGTCGAACTGCCTTCCTACAGTCTGCATAAATTCCAAGTGCTTTTGTTTTCGGCATCTCTTTCACCTCCACATCCAATATAGATTTGTTAAGATCAGCGCGGCCATCGTGATTCCCCACGCTATGCGCCATCTCTTTGTCTCCTGCTTTGCTTCTTCGATGACTTCTACTGCAAAGCTGTCTTCTCTTTCGTTAATATCCATACCTCCTATCTCTTGCTTCCTGCTTATCCCCGTCCTATACTGTACTCACAGGCTCCCGCCAGAGCCGAGTACAAAAGAAAGGAGCAATTCTATGCAGACAAATTCTGAAAAACTTCTAAATTTTATGAGAGAAAACCGAGAACGAAAAAATAATCACTTCCATGATGAAGATTTTTGCTCTTTTGGATTCCCTCCTGAATATTTAGAACGTTATCTGGATGAGTTAGAACAAGCCGGATTCATCTCTGTGAATCGTCAGTGGGTTATAATGTCATACTCACTTCTCTAACGCTTCTCTAACAGCATCCTTAATAGTATCAAGGGTAGTGGATTGTTTTTTTGTCTCTGCCCTTGATATTAGGTTTCGTTCAGGCAAAAAACTGAAATCTCCAACGTCAAGCGAAAGATTTAATACCGGAGATTTTTCACAGCCTTCCGCTGAAAATGTAACACTGCGAACTCCCTGTGAAATATTTACCCCGTCAATCCAGATTTCAACGCCACGCTTCCCTGTCATTTCCATTCGGAATTTAGGGACACGGTCACATTCCCTATTTAAATACTCACTCATTTCTCTCACCTCCCCTCTTCGCCGCTTACTGCTTTTTCTAAGTCTCTGCGAACCCGGAAAGCGTTCGCGTTAGAAAGCAGCACCGCCCGGTCTTCTTTCGGAAGAAGCAGGAGAATTGAAACAAATTCCTTGATTTCTTCCTGTTCATCCGCTGTTATTACATCTTTGATAGCGTCCATTTTCATCACCTCACTTGTTGATTCTAAAACAATTATAAGTCTAGCTAAAACGTTTGTCAAGGGTTAATTTGTTGATTTCTTCAACATTCATGTTGATTTTAATTTTTAAGTGTGATATGATTAAAACGAAGCAGGAAGGAGGTGTAAAGGTGAACGATAGAATAAAGAAAATTCGGAAAGACGCTGGATTGACGCAAGAACAATTTGCCAAAAAGCTTGGAGTTAAACGAAATACTGTTGCTACCTATGAAATGGGGCGAAGCACTCCTATTGATGCAGCAATTACTTCGATATGCCGAGAGTTTGGAGTAAATGAGGATTGGCTGAGGAACGGGAACGAACCAATGTACCTTCCCGCAGGAGATAAGCTTGAAAGATATCTCGCTCAGATTTCAAAAGGCGATGATACTTTTATAAAGGATTTGATAGAGGTCTACATGGAACTCGATGATACGTCAAAAGAAGCACTTCGTAAGATTGCTCGGGCGATGGCAAAAAAATATAAAGAAAGGGAGCAGCCATAAGCTACTCCCGCCCGTCAGATCTCGAAGAACACTTTAACAAATGAATATATCTTTTTTAAAAAGATTTCATTGTTAATTTCATCGATCATATTTTTAATGAGCTGTTTATAATCCATCGTGCATCCCTCCCAAATACGAACATTTGTTTGATTATATATTAGCACAAAGATATATATATTTCAACAGATGCGGGCAGGGAAACGCGATGAAGCGTCAAGCCTGCGCGACAAAAAACGACAGACTGCGCAGGTTTTGACAGAATGTTACACATGGTTATATCGCTGCGGCGATTAACACATAAATACAATATGAGGAGGATAAGATTATGGCACTTATCACATGCCCAGAATGTGGGAAAGAAATCTCGGATCAGGCTTCTGTCTGTCCAAACTGTGGCGCTCCGGTTGCAAAAAAATTCTGTCAGCACTGTGGAGAACAGATTGACAAAGATTGCGTGATCTGCCCTAAATGTGGGAAGCAGGTGCAGGAATCAGGGCAGTCGAATGTTGTGATCAACAACTCGGCAAGCTCAAGCTCTTCTGCAAGCTCTTCTGCAAGCTCTGCTTACAACCGATACCGGACAAAAGTTGCCAAAAACAAATGGGTATCGTTGATCCTCTGTATATTCTTAGGATGGATAGGCGCACACAAATTTTACGAAGGCAAAGTCGGCATGGGAATTTTATATCTTTTCACGTTTGGCTTATTTGGAATTGGATGGATTGTTGATATTATTTCTATTATTTTCAAGCCAAATCCCTACTATGTTTAATAAAAAAAGAAAGCCCCGATGCTGGTAACACCGGAGCAATCAAGAAAACTATACAGCACGTGAGGTGGTGGTATGTTTTCCCTCGCAAGAAAAGTATACCACAACCTCCTACACCTGCATAGGTGTATTTTTTATACCTAAAAGGAGGATTAACTATGGCAACAGCAAAAAAACTCCCGTCTGGATCATGGAGATGCCGTGTTTACGACTACACAGACGAAAACGGGAAAAAACACTATAAATCATTCACGTCTGACAATCCAAAGCCCGCAGGAAAGAGAGAGGCTGAGGCTGCCGCCGCTGCTTATGCAGTTTCAAAAAAAACTGCTGCTCCGCGTTCCTTAACTTTCCAGGCAGCCCTTGAGGCATACATCGAAAAAAGGTCTGTCGTGCTGTCCCCTTCCAGCGTCCGGGAATATAAACGCGCCAGGAAAAATTATAAGGACTTGAAAGATATCCGAATAGATGACATAACCCAGGAGGATATCCAGAGGCATGTCAATGCGTTTACCGAAGGGCACTCCCCGAAGAGCGTCCGGGATAACCACGCTCTAATCAGTGCCGTATTAAGGGAGACGCGCCCCGATTTTGCACTGAACACCGTTCTCCCGCAGAAGATTCGACCGCAGCTCTATGTCCCGACAGATGATGATATAAAAAAGGTTATGGAGGCAGCCAAAGGAACGGAAATGGAGATTCCTATCCTACTGGCAGCCTTCGGACCCATGAGGCGCGGGGAAATCTGTGCGCTTGACCGAAGCGATATAGCTGGGACACGCGTCCATGTGCACCGCAACATGGTTCTAGATGAAAACAGAAAGTACATTATCAAATCCCCAAAATCATATGCTGGAGACCGTTTTATAGATTTTCCCTCCTTTATTACGGACCAGATTCCAAAAGGCAACGGCAGAGTGACGGAACTCAACCCGAATATGATCACCCAACGATTTAACCACGTCCTAAAGCATGCTGGAGTGCCGCACTTCCGATTCCACGATTGCCGGCATTACTGCGCGTCTATCATGCACGCAATCGGGGTTCCAGATGCTTATATTATGGAGCGCGGCGGCTGGGGGAATGATGGGACATTAAAAAACGTCTACCGCCATGCGATGGAAGACCAGCGCGAAAAGATGTCAAATAAGACCAACGGTCATTTTGACGCGATGTTCAATTCTCTGTAAGCATGTCATATTTCGTGTCATACTGTTGTTTATTTTAATATTTTAACGTACATATATATACTTTTAATAATATTACTATATATCCAAGAAATGCTTTAAAATCAGCATTCCCAGCAAATAAAGGAATTTCAAAGCATTATGCAAACCAGTTCAAGTCTTGTCACTCCGACTAAAAGAACCTTGAGAGATCAAGGTTCTTTTTGTTTTGTGTCATATTTCGTGTCATACAGCATTAAAAAAGCCGGGAGGACTTTGCTTGCCCTCTCAGCTTATTTCTTTATTCGGGTTTTCTTTTATTCGCCACTTTTCAAAATCTCCGTTTTTTACTGCTTCTTCCGCTTCTTTCCGGGCTTTTATGGCTGCATCCAAATCTTTTGTCCGCTTTAGTCTGTACTGCTTGCCCTTGTACCCTATGGACGCAATCCACACGTGTTTTGTTTCGATATGATTTTTTCTAAAGTTTTTTCTAAAGTTTCAAAATTTTTCCGTTAAACCGTTTATATTTTTTACGTTTTATCATACTGTTTATATCTTGGTTTTCTCGCAAAAACAAAAGGTCGGGTTTTCCCCAACCTTTTTCGAATTATCTTTCGCTTTTACCCAAATACTTCTTCTGCAACTTGGACGGGTTTTCCTGTCGGATTTCCGGGCACATCCCCGCTTTTGTACAGGTAAATAATTATTTTGTTTCCATCGGTGTATATTTCGCCATCTGTAAATATCATTTTTTATACTCTATTGCCTTCATTCCGCTTGCCAGCTCCACTATTTCTGCGCCCTCCAGAAGCACTATTTTCGTCTCGTCCGGATCGCATCTCCATGTATGCGGGTTCAAACACACTTTTATTCCTCCCTTTTCCGGATAACATCTGTAAGCCTTCCCGATCGTTCTCATTTTTTTATTCCTCCTTGTTATTTGCTTCCATTTTCTGGTCAATCAGCTCCATTATAAACCTACTTACGCTTTTTCCGTCTGCTTCTGCAGCCTTCTTTATCTCCCTTGCTTTTTCTTTCGGAACGGTTATTCTTATAACCTGCTTATCCTGCATGTACTTTTCGATCGCTCTTGCCTGTCCTTCTGTGTATTTTGCTCCCATCTCATTTCTCCTTGTTCATTTTTTTCCATCGCTCCGGAAATTGTTCCGCGTACCATTCGCAAAAATTATTATACATCTCTTTTTCTGCGCTTTCTCTCGCCGCTATCGCATCTTCTATTTTGTGATAACTCCCCAAATGATACCTTTTCCCCTTAAAATATATATACGCAACATAGCTTTGTTGTCTTCCTTTTTGCCGCTGCAGCGATACCCCCTTATGCCCCGCGCTATTGTTCTTTTGGGTTTTTCCAGACATTATTCTAGATACATTTGTCCCGTCCACCTGTCCCAGTTTTGTTTTTATGTCCATTGTCTTCAGATTTTTTTCTTTTTGGCATCCGCAGCTTGTAATCTGTCCGCTTTTTACCTGGCTCAGCCTTTTTTCCACATGCTTTCCGCATAAAAGGCATTCAAACTCCCATATGTAAGTTCCCTTATATTTTTCACCAGTATTTCTTATTGCCTTAAGGTTCCCGTATATTTTTCCTGTTGCGTCCACTTTCTTTCCCATTTATTTTCCCCTCCGGTTATATTTATACTATATCACACGTATGTATATATGCCTATATACACTTTAAACAAATATATGCGTACATATTTGTTAATTTTCCCAATTGATATATATGCTTATATATGTTACTATATCAACATAAGGAACGGGAAACACCCGATAAGGAGGAAAACAAAATGAAGAAAGAGTTTTTAGAAAAAGTCAAACACGAAGGCATCGTAGATACCAGAAAATACAGATATGTGTATTCGAACGGAGAGATCAAAAGACTCCCCATTGAATATCTCGACACGACAGCTGCTCTTTCCGAATGGGAAGTTGTTCTTAGCTTCGTGAAATAATTACTTCAAGCACAAAAGAGCCTTACGGCTCTTTTGTTGTTTGAAAATATATTTTTTCAACCCACACCGCTACGCGGTGACTACATTTTTATAGTACACTGGTTTTTATCAGTTGTCAAATTATTTTTGTCCAAATAATCCCCGCTGTAAAAAGATTCAAGAAGCATCGAAAACAGAGAAAGAAATTGTAGAAAACAGATAAATAAAAAGGGGACAAGCAAATAAATTAGCTTATAGTGGCGAATCACAAGCGCCATTTTTTTTCTTTTCCGTCCCACTTAAAACCCTTGTCTTTAAGCGTACCCCGTAATCCGTAGGTCTGCCCAGAAACAGATTTGACCTTGTTCCAGTTTACGCCAAAAACGTCCCCGTCTTCGGCTCCTGCCTTTAATTTATAAGTGAGGTACTGCGTCCTGTTTGACTTCGCTGTTTTGTCTCTTTCTACCGGAGTGGCATATGCAAAGGCAAGTTCTCCGTTTCCGGCATCGATTGCCTCTAAAATATCGCTTTTATAATACCCAGGGGAGTACCCGCGTGCTTCTCTGTAAACAGTTTCGATTGTTTTTTCTTTGGCGCTTCTGTCAATAACTCCGCTGCTTCCGCTCATACCGCTTTGACCACCGTGCCCACCGAAAAACTGTAAATTTATCACCATGCCGCCACCTCCGCAACGTTAAATTTATCGCTAAACGGCTTTATCCTGATTATATCACCTTTGCAATCGTCTGGTACAGATCCATAAAAGATAATCTTATCAGGACATAGCCGCTTCATCATTTCATCATAGCCTGCGGCCGGGAGGACTTTGAATGTTCTCTCGGCCTATATCTTTATTCCAAGATCTTAACCTTATGGACAATCCCATTAATTCCCATCGCCGCAAACTGCTGCCGGATAACCTCTGCCTGCTCGCGTGTCCATACATCAGCTACGGATACTGTGTAAATCACTCCCGGCTCCGCTGCAGGATGCGTCCATTCCGCAGGATCATCATATGCGATATCAAGGTCTGCATCTCCCCTGATACCTGGGATCTCCCCACAGCTCGTGTACTGCCATACAGATATGTCTCCGTCAACATTTGGCTTGTATTTCTGATCCGGCTCGTCATCAAACTGCATCGTTTGATATCCGCGATAATAGCGTGCTATCCACAACCGTGTCCCAGCAAACGCATTAAAGTCAAACCAACGCTCCTTATAAACATACAACCCGATATACAGACCAAATCCGTACCCTGCCGTTGTGATGACCTCCTGCGCTGCACGGATGCACTCTGTCAGCTTCTCAACTCCCAGCGGTCGCAGCGCATCTTTGTCCTCCACATCCCACCATACCATTGTGCCGGTCAGCCCGTAAGACCGCAATAATGCTACGATCTGCTGCGCTTCCTGTTGCGCCACTTCCGGCGTTGCTGCGTAGGTATATTTATAAACTGCTATCGGAATGCCGTGCTTTCGGCAGCCTTCCAAATTTGCAGCAAACTGATGGTCTGTCTTGCCTGATCGGCGCACACTGCGCAGGATTGCGAATGCAACATTTGCCGCTGCAACCTGTGCCCAGTCTATGGCACCTTGATTATCTGATACGTCTAACCCTTTCCACATAAGTATTACCTCACCACAAAGTTCTCCCACTTCTTGTATGCGTCTACATACGTTTCCTGCTTGTCCCCATTATATGTGATTTCATAATACATCCCGTCAGAAACAGTTGTGCTCAGCAGCGCCTTGTGATTCTGAAGCGTCTTGCAGTACCAGACCACATATACATCATCCTGTGCAATCTGCTTCTGGTCGGTTTTGTCCGCATGACTGTTGAAATAGTCAACGACAATCTGTTTGCTCTTTTCCAAAAATTCTTTGCTTCCCATACTTTCAATCCTCCGTATAATCTTCAATCACAGCAATTCCGTACTCAATGGCGCAAGTATTTTCGATGCGACATCCTCTTGCGTTTTCCCAGCCTTTTGCAAAATATGCAATGTCTGCCGTAGAAAGCAATTCCAAAGATTTTCCCAAAAACCACAGAGGTCTCGCATCCGCAGGCGCGCTCTAGAAAAACGAATCAATAACCTCTACTTCTTCGTTCTCTGCAAAATTTCTCTTTGCGCTGGCAATTGCCTTTTCCCTCTCTTTTAAAATTTCATCATCTGTTTTGCCTTTCATCGGCTGTGAAATAAAAAGTTTTTTCATATTCTACTCTCCTTATCATTTTATGAGGGCGACCGAAGCCGCCCCAGAATCACGCTTAACCCCGCGCCGGGAGATAATCGGATCACCTTATCCTTCCTTGTCTGCTTCAATAGCTGCCGCATCTGTCAAACCCTCGCCGATGACATAGCCGATAACCGTAGCACCAGCCATGATCAGCGCAGAGATCTGTGTGGCTTCATTTTCCGTCCCTCCGCAAGCCACAATCATCAGCGTCACAAATGATGCCACGCTCATCCAAAGCTTTCTGCTTGTCAGTTTTCGCATCCAATCAATCTTTTTCATTGTCATACCTCCTTAATTTTGTATATGCTTCCATCCGGATATTTGATGTCTAGAGCTAACACCTCCGGCTGCAGCTTTTCGTGATAAATGTCATCCCCGCCGGCAGCTTCGTACACATTCCCCAGCTCTCGGAAGGTCTTTAATCCGTCCGGCGTCACATATCTCTGTGATGTAAATTCCTTATGTAGCCGCCACAGAGTTGTACGTAGCGAAGCAATCGTGCGTTCGTTGTCCTTCTGGATGTACTCTTCCAGCATCCGAGTTATATTCTTTACATCCTGCTTCAATTCAATCTGTTTTTCGTACAAATCGTCCTGCCTTCTGGCAAGATTGTCCCTGATCGTAATAGATTGCTGGTGGTACTCCTCTTGCTTTGACACGACTCCACTTTGCAGCTCCTCGATATGTGAATAGACTGCTGCGATCTCCTTTTCACGCTGTTTCCGGAAAAGATTCTTTTTCTTTACCAACCCCAGTGCGTCAAGGACCTTATTCCAGCTTTCCACGATAGTCGGGATAAACATAAACACACCAGCGATCACAACCGCTATCGTCCCCCACCCAACATTTTCCGCCTTTTCTATCAGTTCAATAAGCATTTCCTACGCCTTTCTCATTCGCTGGCTTCTTTCCATACACTATCCGTTCCTACGGCTCCCGGCTCCCATACATTATTGTCGACCAGAGATTCCCAGACCTTACTATTGTGTTTTACCTTATCGCCTTTTTTATATCCGTTTGTGCTTCCCGGCTGCTCCCAGTCCGGTGTTACGTTCGGGTCTGGGATAAGAACTTTTGCGAACAGGGACGGTGCCGCCTCCGGAGTCCACTGCTCCTGTTTATCGTGGTCAGACAGGACATTGTACAGCACTTTATTATAAGTGCACCGCCGCCCTTTTGTCAGATGTGTTCCGGCCTCCAGCGCTTCCCATTCAGGGTACAATGACGGCACGCGTAAAGCTTGTGCATCCGTGTTGTCCGCAGCGCTGAATTTAGCCTGCTCTAGCATTGCCAGGAGATTTTCTTTCGCTTTTTCCGTAAACATATCATTCGCCCTCCAAGATTCCGTTAACTTCGTTGATGCCGGACGTGATGCTGGACACATCGTTTTCCAGTTTTGCGACTTTATCAGTCAGTCCCTCCGGCAGCCCTGCTTCTTCAGCTTTTTCCATATGCACCGTACATACAGCCACATGGGATTCCACAAACCCGCTTTCTGTGGTTGCGTCCTCCTGCTCGTAATTGATGGACGCTATCACGTCAGGCGTATATTTCAAACTCACGAATTTTTTAAACCCAGCATATCCGCATATCAGGTCAGTCCCAACATAATATCGCATCACAGCCGTATTCTCAGCGTTCGAAAACATGTCAATTATGCTTTTTGTATCGCTGCTTTTTATAGAGATTTGCAAGGTTTTTCCGCTTTGGACAATTCCATCAATCTCCAATTCTTTCCCAGATTTAAATACGATTTTTCTCATATTCTTACCTCTTTTCTGTTAGTATTTTAGGTTTTTTCTACATATCCCCGTAAAAATACACTGTGCCGGTTAATCCTACCCCTCTGTTTTCCACAGAGTTTGCTGGTCCGTTCACAGAATTACTGCCTGCACATCCGGTAATTGTGATAGTCCCACTTGATGCATCATAGCTCAAGGTAGGCGAACAAGTGGCAACAGGATCATAAGCTGCCCTACCTCCATAGTCGCTATTTCTATGTGAGCTCGATGTTTTGGCATTTGTAACTACAAAAGCAAAGTCCTCTGCAGTCAGTTTTTCATAGCCGGATATATGGGCAACAGAAAACGATCCATTTCCAACCCCTGATTTAATAACATGCCGATCTGTCTTACCCAATTTTTTTGTTACTGTATCAGCACCAGTGGAGTATGTGATATAAACCCCGTCCTCTCTAGCGTCCATGCCTTTGATCGCACCATTGTCGTTGAGTGAATCAATATTGGTCTTTGCCTTCGCAAATCCGTCCGCGATTCGCTGCTCGAGGTCGTTCATGTTTTTAGTGTTAAACGCATCGCCCTCCTGCGATACCTGTCCCTCACTGCGGGAAACGTCATACGTTGTTGATTCTCCGTTTGCAACGTTTCTCAGAAGCCTACGTCCTGCAAATTCCACAAGGCGGGCTTTCCATTCTTTCGGAGTAAACCACGTTTTTTCCATTATAAAATTCCTATTCCTTCCCCGGCGTAGATTTCATCGCCGCAATAATAATAACTGCCCACAACTCGATCATAGACATATTTGACATCGTGCAAGATCCGTTCTATGGCGTTCCATTTTTGATAAGTAATCAGCGGCGGGTCTGGTGTGGCAGGGGTATCTTTCAAAGCATTCCACGCCTCTCGGATCCGCTGCACGTTGTCGCGGATCCGTTTAAAATCACTTGCTCGCGGAACCTGATCCGCCCCCCACATCTTTACCGTCACGCTTACCGCCAAAGTTTCAGCGATCTCACGGATGTTACTTTCAATCCGGTTCAAATCCGCTACATTCAACGCTCCCTTCATTCCGGCAGCCCATTCTATTTTTTCTTCTTCGGAGATTGTCCCTGCAGCGTATTTATCATTCAAAACCTTTACACGTTCAACGTCCGCCTGCGTTCGGTCATACACCCATTCCATCAGAAAATCCCTACCTCCTCATCAGCATACAGCTCGCCGGAATAATACTCTTCTGTTGTTATTTTATAATATCCACGGCATTTTGCCGTACCCACAAATCCACCTGTAAGGTCAACACTAAGGGATTCTATACAGGCAACAAAATTTCCGTGCATTTTCAAGGTATTTTCAACCTCCGCCCAGTCCCCCGCTTTTTCCTCTGCGGACAAATGACGTGTCTGGATGATCTGCTGGAGTTGGTAATAATCCAGGATATTGTCTGCAACCTTCTGTGCGCTTTCGTAATTTAAAAGCGTTCCGGAAAATGTTTTCGTGTTCCGCACTTCACCGGACTTTATATGCTCGATTCTGGACAGTGTAGCCAGCTCTGTACCAACATATTTGTGCCCCGTGATCGTGACCTCTGCACGGGAGTTTCCAGCGATTTCCAGCACAACATAGTACGGCATTTGTTTAACAATCCTTCCAGCAGATGCGCTCATGTTCGCTGCCGGGCTTGTGAGCTGAATTGTATGTATCCCAGGATCGTATGTGCCTTTCGTAATCTCGCTTTCCGCCGCGTCCAACACCCACGTTTTATATTTTACGCTTACGTCTGACACATAAGGATCTGCCTTTAACGTCGTGGAAAATTTCCGGCTGCGCGGAATCGTTGTCGATATTTTTCTGGTCGATTTTCGTATTTCGATTCCAGACCGGCGGGATGTGTTCATAATCGCAGCGCAAGCGAACAATACCTCACGCAGAGCTTTTTGACAGGTCTGGATTTTAAGCGTGCCATACAGGGGCGTTTTCGCCACCTCTTCCTCTACTGTATAATCTTCAATCCCTGCCGCTGTCATAATCTCTTCGATCACACTTCCCGCCGTTTCTCCGTCGTATATCCGCCCGTCTTTAAAATCCACATTAGCAAGCATCCCTTTGTAGTCGATCGCCGATATTTGGGTGACATTTTTGGTGGTACTGTTGGATTCCATAAAAAACACGCCCAGCGGCATCTTCACGCCGTCAACGATTTCGTATGGCAACATTCTTTGCTTTTTCTGCAATGTTTTGTGCAACCCGTTAATGTTTCCAACATTAAAATCATCATCAGTGTCAACAAAGTCAAACGTGAGTTTGTCCGTTTTAATCTGATTACTGATAGGATCTGTGTCATTTACAAGCTTCGCGCTTTTTATGACATCGGGGCCCCAGATAAACGTTGTGCCATACTCGAGATAGTTTAACTTTACATTGTGCCACGGTAGGGCACGTACAAATCGGATTTCAATGCGTCCGTATTCCTCCACCTGGTTTTCGGCAAAATAATTCAGTTTGTCCGGAAAGAAACGTTTTTGCGATTTATATGTACCGCCGAGGTCGTACCATGTCACTTCCATCTCCAGCGGGAATGTTTCCGAAAAATGAAAAGTCAGCCCGATAGAGGTATGATTTTCGGTAAAATCTATTCTGATTACAGGCTGTTTTGTGAAAATTCCATCTGCGCCCGCTTGCACATCCGAAAAAAATGGGATGTCCGTCGGCGTGTCTGGCATTTCGCTAAGACTCCCATCCAACACGAAAAAATTATGTTCCAGTGTAGCGTATTTTGGTGGGCTGCCTTTTGACTTAAACAGCCCCATATCCCCAAAAGCAGCATTGCTCTCTGTGCTTTCTTTTGCATCAGGCAGAGCAGTCGTGTCATACAGATTGTATTCGACATAAAATTCTGTTTTCATCATGGTCTCCTTGCCGGTTCTTTCGCCGTAAACTTGCAGGTAAACCCTTTATAATCAGCGCTATCCTGTGTTATCTTCTCGTATTCATCAGAGACGCTGGATATATAAGCTGTGTATTCGTAATAACCAGGATCTGACGGCAGCGAAATAATATGGAATGGGACGGGCTCTGTAACCTTATCCCAGAAACGTTTATATACGCCATCCGGGAACGAGCTGCTCTTCCCGACCGACATTGTGTAGTTAAAATACACGCCTATCAATTCACGCTGGAGCTCTCCCGTTTCAACTCTTTCGGCGAATTTGTCGAGGAAATCCGCGTTTCTTTTTATGGACACGATGGGGATGTTAAAATACTCCCCATCTATGTATATGCCGCGTGTAAAAATCATCCCCCGATCACCTCCAGATCATATCCTTGCCTATTTGCTTCTGACAAGAAATCCTGCAGTGTAGCTTGCGCCAGATCTACCCCGTTTACCTGCAAGACAATTTTCGCCGTTCTAAATCCGCCGCCGCTCTCTGCCATTACCTCAGACACAGCCTGTTTTATTGTGCCTATCGGCGCTTCGATGTTGGTCTGCCCTGCCCGCTGGTCGCCCAGAATCGCCAGGAACGGGTTGCCGCCACGGATTACCGAGCCGGATGCAAGCGCCGGGATATCCCGCAGGGTGCGAGATGCAAAGCTTTCGTTTATGGCATACGGCTGCACGGGAGTTGTTCGCGTATGCGATGATCCTCCACCAGTAAATGCGTTTTTGATCCCGCTGCCGATATTCTTAATTCCCTCTATAACACCAGCAATCATGTCGCTAACCCATGTAAAGAAGCCGGACAAAAACGCCTTTATAGAATCCACGACGCCTTCGATTTTGGTTTTAAAGATCGTGAAGATTTCCTGCGCGGTATTCCATGCGCCCTTCCAGTCTCCATCAATCAGCTGCTTAACAACTTTTACAAACAGACGAAATACAGTTTTCATGATGTCAATAATACTGTTTATCTTATTCCAGAAATCTTTGAACGTATCCCAAGCAACCGCCCACGCCTCTTTCCAAAATTCTAAACAATCGTTTATAAACGTCATAAAGGTTGTAAAACCGTCAACAATCGTCTTAATTCCAAGTATAATAAACTCTAACAGCACCCCTAATCCTTGCACCAAGAATGGCACTGCGTAGGTCATAATCCAGTCAACAATCGGTTGCAAAATACTCTCCCAAAAAGATTTTAAAATATCCGCAACCAACCCAACTCCTCTTATTATAGCTTCCCAAGCCGGCAGAAAAGACTGCGTAAGAAGCTCTGATATTCTAGTCCCGATTCTGTCGATAACTGGCTGAATGTGTGTATTCCATGCGGTTAAAAAATGGTTGACAACCTCTGAAAGCCCGCTCGTTAAACTATCAAATAATGGCTTTATATGAGCGTCGTACATTGCATTCAGGCTATCAAACGCTTTATCTACAGCCGTCTTAAATCCTTCCAGCACGGTTGCTGCGCCGCCTAATAACCCCTCCAGCGCAGTCTTGAACCCGTCAGCGTTTTCTGTAAACGGGACAATGAGCATTTGTAAAAAGTCCCGCCCCAGTTTAAGCGCAATTTCAGTTAGCCCCATAGCTGCATCCGCAATGCTTCCTATCAGCGCCGATACAAAGCGGATCCCGTTTTCGCTTGCAAATGCTTCAAATACATAGGCTATACTTTGGAACAAATCCGCCAGAAGGAGGTTTATATCTGCCCCCACGTTAAATGCGGATATCAGGAATTTTTTTATCCGGTCGGTATTGTTTTCAAGATAGTCCCCCATCCCGCCGATTAAAGCCGCCGCTAGAGTAAGCCCTATACTCGCCAGTGAGCCGGTAAAGGACCCCAACATATACATAAAAGTTTTAAGGAAGTTGTCAGAAGCCCCTACAACCGCAGGATCTGACCATATCTCTATCCATGCATCGCGGATTTGCTGAAGCCCATTTTTGATGATATCTAAGCGGTATTCAAAATCCCCCAAACCATCCCAGAATCCTTCCGCAAAAGCATCTTTTAACTCTTTTACATAGTCAAGAATAGGTTTCAGCTTCTCCAAGATCCCATCAAGCCAAGACTTCACTCCTGCATCAACAGGGACTTCCTCGAACATGTCTTTCGGCTGCGTTCCGCCTCCACCGCCGCCGGAATCATCCTGCTTTTGCAGCACATCCAGGTCATCAAACTTTGCCAAAGCTCCGGTTGCCTTTTTTGCCGCCGCTGCTGTTCCATTCAGGGAATCGTTATAGGAATCCTGTATCTTTTTCGCTCGGATGAAAGTGCTTTTCCCGCCAAGGATGGCAATAAACTGCGCCACATATGTTATCGCCCGCGTTATCCCGTTTATAAGTGTATTGAGATACGGAATTACTATCTGGACAATCGGCGCAAAGGCAGCAGCAAACGCATTACCAAGTGTAGCCAGCGAATTTTTTAGCGCCTGAAATGAATTTGCCAACGGAGCGGAGTATTTCGTAAGGTTTGAAAACCCCTTTTGCATTCCAGCTACCATTGTATTAAATGCTTTTGTAATCCAGTTGAATATCAACAGCGATAATGCGATTCCTTTCAGCCTTGACGCAAAGGTGCCGAACAGCCCCGCGCTTTTTTTCGCGCCGGACGAAGCTGTTTTAAATGCTTTATCGGCAGAACGCTTCATCCGATCGAATTCTTTTTTGATGGGCTTCTGCTTCGCGTTAAGTTCTGCCAGCCTGCGCTTTGAAACATCTATGTTCCCAGCAAGCTGTGACGCCTTTACAGACATCTTCTGAAATTCTTCTGTATCTTTTGGGGATACAAACGCGTTACCGGATGCTTTCTCCGCGTTTATTTTTTCCTTGATTTCATCTACTTTTTGAGCCGCTTCATCCAGTTGAGCCTTGTCCACCTTCGGGGTATACGCCTTTCCACTGTTCTCCATCTGCTGAAGCTTTTCTTTCAGATCATCTACACGGTCGGATGCGGCTGCAACCTGTTCATTTAGTACGTCCCATGCGCCGCCGGTTTGAGGTACCTCCATGTTTTCCCAGTCTGTCTGACGTGCTACAAGCTTAGACAGCTCTCCTTGCGCCGCAACGAGGTCTTTCTGTAAAGCTTTATACTCAGACGTTGCCGCCCCCTTTTGTGACATACGGGCCTGCAGTTTTGAATACTCGGATTCTGCCTTTTCTAACTCTCTTTGTAATTCTGCAAATTTTTCTGTCGGGATTTTCTTTTGAGAAAATTCTTCCATTTTGCGATTGAGAGAATCTAAAGCCGCGCTGTCTTTTTTTATGGCAT
>OJME01001323.1_pt1 | contig 20234 bp, 17 predicted proteins | sample 1597151 | NCBI WGS metagenome assembly OJME01 (sample SAMEA2452118, study PRJEB22498) | human gut metagenome | biome: human feces; feature: human gut; material: feces | place: Australia | collected 2012
CACCATGTATCTATTAAAACAGATATTGACACAGACACAGAAAAGGCAGAATCAGATTCACATTCCACCATGTATCTATTAAAACCTGTGAGAGCCATAGTAGCAGGACAAGGGTATGATTATTCACATTCCACCATGTATCTATTAAAACCATTATATATCATGTTTAAAGATAAAAACGGACACATTCACATTCCACCATGTATCTATTAAAACGACTGTACATCTTCTATCAAGACGATAATCTCTTTTATTCACATTCCACCATGTATCTATTAAAACAGCGAACTGGAAATTTTGTATCTCGGACAATATTCTGATTCACATTCCACCATGTATCTATTAAAACGGGGCTTTGTAGCGTGGGGGTGTCTCCGAAATATTCATTCACATTCCACCATGTATCTATTAAAACGTAATTGAGTTAGGAGCTTTCGCACACGGTGAAAATTCACATTCCACCATGTATCTATTAAAACACAGATATCTATGCAGTCAAGTTTGATGTAAACGAATTCACATTCCACCATGTATCTATTAAAACCTCTCCGTAAGTATCCGGAAGTACCGCTTTCGTTCATTCACATTCCACCATGTATCTATTAAAACTTTCAGTTGTTACATTTTTAAGATCATTGTAAGTTGATTCACATTCCACCATGTATCTATTAAAACACAAGTACCGAATCCTGTTACTACATCAATTTGATATATTCACATTCCACCATGTATCTATTAAAACGAGAAAACGCGGATACAACGGAAACTGGAGGTGGATAATTCACATTCCACCATGTATCTATTAAAACCACTGATGAACTGATTTCACAATACATTTACTGGTATTCACATTCCACCATGTATCTATTAAAACAAGTATGAGGAGAAATGTGAGCGCAACAGATCCAAATTCACATTCCACCATGTATCTATTAAAACCCGGACTGGAGAGCCTGAACACTTCATCAAGTTTTTTATTCACATTCCACCATGTATCTATTAAAACCCAGATGGTTCAAAAGATTCATCAGAAATTCATTAATTCACATTCCACCATGTATCTATTAAAACTAAGACACTAAGAAGTGAGATTCGGTGTCTGTTGAATTCACATTCCACCATGTATCTATTAAAACGGCTTCTTCCGGTGTGAGTATAGATGTAATATCAGAAATTCACATTCCACCATGTATCTATTAAAACTAATAAATCCATCATAGTCTTTTGTGACGGCAGCCTTATTCACATTCCACCATGTATCTATTAAAACGTGATCCTGTAGATGCTTATAAAGCAGAAATAAAACTATTCACATTCCACCATGTATCTATTAAAACTCAATCACAGATAAGACAATGTCTGCTTTATCTGATTCACATTCCACCATGTATCTATTAAAACAATTGATGAGTGGGAAAAGATGCAAAGGTTATTTACATTCACATTCCACCATGTATCTATTAAAACATTCCTCTTGTCTTTATCTAAATTCGATATAATAAATTCACATTCCACCATGTATCTATTAAAACGATAATCCCCCTCGTGATGTAGTTTTGAGGTTTGAAAACATTCACATTCCACCATGTATCTATTAAAACCAGATTACAGGTACATTGTACTGCGTGAATAAATTCATTCACATTCCACCATGTATCTATTAAAACAGATACACAAACAATAAACGAAATGAAGAATCTAAATTCACATTCCACCATGTATCTATTAAAACGATTATAACCCGGAAATTGTTTCTTTCATCAAGCAAAATTCACATTCCACCATGTATCTATTAAAACTTAATTTCGGAAGTGAAATTCTAGCAATAACTGAAATATTCACATTCCACCATGTATCTATTAAAACGAAAACGCAAATCTCGCGTTTATGGAAATTTTCGCATTCACATTCCACCATGTATCTATTAAAACAGGTGCGGTGACGAATCTAATCGGGGGAAATCTGCTATTCACATTCCACCATGTATCTATTAAAACTCGCACAGGCTCACGCCAGAGCCGAGTTAAGAGAAAATTCACATTCCACCATGTATCTATTAAAACCTTGGCTTGACTGCGCCGCTCCGTGTGCTATGTACAATTCACATTCCACCATGTATCTATTAAAACTTAGAGATCTTGAAGACGTTAATATCTTCGATTACATTCACATTCCACCATGTATCTATTAAAACTATTTTTTGTCGCATTTTTTATTGACAATTTCAAATTCACATTCCACCATGTATCTATTAAAACAAGGGATGAAAGGATGATGCATCATTATGAAAATAATTCACATTCCACCATGTATCTATTAAAACTGAACAGCCTAAGCAGGATATTACAATTTTCGTAAATTCACATTCCACCATGTATCTATTAAAACCTTTGCCAGAAGAAATATACCTGATGAATGAAGAAATTCACATTCCACCATGTATCTATTAAAACGATTCTTTTGTCAAATACATTTATAACATTTCCTGAATTCACATTCCACCATGTATCTATTAAAACGCAAATACAGGATGTAAAAGCAAGAAATTCAAAAGTATTCACATTCCACCATGTATCTATTAAAACACTTCTGACCATTACATCAATAGCCACACTTGCTATATTCACATTCCACCATGTATCTATTAAAACTCATATGATTCAACAACTATTCCTATTTCTGTAATATTCACATTCCACCATGTATCTATTAAAACTGGAGATGCTCCGCCCTTTATCAATATCATATGATATTCACATTCCACCATGTATCTATTAAAACTTACTTATAATTCGATGGAAAATTCAGACTTTAAAATTCACATTCCACCATGTATCTATTAAAACGCAATATCGGATGCCTTTGGATTTCTAAGTGTATAATTCACATTCCACCATGTATCTATTAAAACCTTCAATCACGGATAAAACAATGTCCGCTTTATCGGATTCACATTCCACCATGTATCTATTAAAACAGTACTCATTTGCGCCATTTTTCCGCTAAAATTGATATTCACATTCCACCATGTATCTATTAAAACTAATCCCTCTTGCAGGTGGCTCCCACGCATTCAAGTATTCACATTCCACCATGTATCTATTAAAACCATAATATTCACCAACTGATCATATAAATTAAGCTCATTCACATTCCACCATGTATCTATTAAAACGATTCTGACGGCAAGGATATGTTCAGTGTATACTGATTCACATTCCACCATGTATCTATTAAAACTGATTTTACATATTTAAACGATTTTTTGGTTCAATAATTCACATTCCACCATGTATCTATTAAAACGAATCGGAAAAATTCGTGGAAAATTTGCGGATGCTCATTCACATTCCACCATGTATCTATTAAAACTTGTGTCTGATTTTTGAAAGTACAGATTCACTAATTATTCACATTCCACCATGTATCTATTAAAACCTATCAAACCAACAGAGCAGATACCCCATAGTGGAGTATTCACATTCCACCATGTATCTATTAAAACCGGTGCTGCTCCTTTTTAGTAGTTCGTTGGTGTGTCATTCACATTCCACCATGTATCTATTAAAACACGTGGAACTGATGAAAGTATGGACTAATACCGAAAATTCACATTCCACCATGTATCTATTAAAACAAGCCTATGGTGGTGCTCTTAGTGAATTTTGTGTATTATTCACATTCCACCATGTATCTATTAAAACAAGCCTATGGTGGTGCTCTTAGTGAATTTTGTGTATTATTCACATTCCACCATGTATCTATTAAAACTGCTTGTATACCTCTGTCGCCTCAAAGCCAAATTCATTCACATTCCACCATGTATCTATTAAAACCATATCGCGCAAATTATTCAGTTATTGACGAATATGATTCACATTCCACCATGTATCTATTAAAACTATAATTGAAATACTGTTTTATTTACTGGAAATATTATTCACATTCCACCATGTATCTATTAAAACCTATTGATTCTAACGACGACAATTTTTTTTCTGTATTCACATTCCACCATGTATCTATTAAAACGGGGGGCTTGTCCCCAGCGGTGTAAATGAGGTGTAAAATTCACATTCCACCATGTATCTATTAAAACTAGTCACCGCAGTTGTAACTGAAGTCCATTCCATATTCACATTCCACCATGTATCTATTAAAACGGTGATTAAGTGGGAAAAGGATATAAACATTTAACTAATTCACATTCCACCATGTATCTATTAAAACCTAAATGTTGCACAACGAAAGTGAATTTATTTCCCGCATTCACATTCCACCATGTATCTATTAAAACGCTATATCGAATCAGAATAAAGAAGAGGATGGTTCATTCACATTCCACCATGTATCTATTAAAACGATGAGCAGATACTAGCCAATCAGGGCATCAACTCATTCACATTCCACCATGTATCTATTAAAACGAGCTAAAAAATTTAGTAACGGATGTGATTAACTTATTCACATTCCACCATGTATCTATTAAAACCACCCTTCTGAAGCTGGTTTTCAAGGATGTTCTTCATTCACATTCCACCATGTATCTATTAAAACCTACAGCTTCAACTCCCGCGCCAAGCTTGTTAGTATTCACATTCCACCATGTATCTATTAAAACGATAGTTCAGAAAAAGGAAAAAGTGTGATTTATTGATTCACATTCCACCATGTATCTATTAAAACCTTAACGTACCATGCAAGTCCACCGCAAGCAACGATATTCACATTCCACCATGTATCTATTAAAACGGGGAGCATCCGGCATATCTTTCAGAGGGTGACACATTCACATTCCACCATGTATCTATTAAAACGAAACTCTGTATAAAAATCACCGCTTGCGGTTTTTGATTCACATTCCACCATGTATCTATTAAAACTTTGTCGGCGTTTGTAACATCCGTCAGATTAAGGAATTCACATTCCACCATGTATCTATTAAAACGTATGGAATTTGGTGGATATTTGTTAAAATCACGTCTATTCACATTCCACCATGTATCTATTAAAACCCTTTCAATGTTAGCTTCACTCATTCCTTTTCTTGATTCACATTCCACCATGTATCTATTAAAACTCGATCAATCGAGTATATATATGCATCGTCTTTGTCATTCACATTCCACCATGTATCTATTAAAACTCAAAATAACTATTTACAACATCCAGAATACAATCATTCACATTCCACCATGTATCTATTAAAACTATGATGTTATTCGGATATAATGTAGGAAAGAAAGAATTCACATTCCACCATGTATCTATTAAAACTTTCATGCTTCAAATGTTGCCAAGATTCTGAATAGTCAAATTCACATTCCACCATGTATCTATTAAAACTCTTTTTGATTTGAAAGAAAATCTAATGTATATACAATTCACATTCCACCATGTATCTATTAAAACGTTATATTTTTAACAAAATAATATCTGCCGTACGCTATTCACATTCCACCATGTATCTATTAAAACCCGTAAAGTATTTATCTATCACTGATAAAAATTCATTCACATTCCACCATGTATCTATTAAAACCTGAACACTACACTAGTACCCTTTTCCGATGCATCTATTCACATTCCACCATGTATCTATTAAAACGTTGCAAGTGAGCAGAAAGCTATCATTTTTAGCAACATTCACATTCCACCATGTATCTATTAAAACTGTTAAACGCTTTGCGTAGTTGCATCATAAGATATATTCACATTCCACCATGTATCTATTAAAACGTGTCAAAAAAGATGATGGAACAATATCGTACTAATTCACATTCCACCATGTATCTATTAAAACGTGATGATGAAATCGGGCTTTTCTGCACATTGCAATTCACATTCCACCATGTATCTATTAAAACATAATATACGTATTGTACATAAATTCATTTTGATATGATTCACATTCCACCATGTATCTATTAAAACGCATTTGCGCATGGTGAGTACGTTGGATTCACCGGTATTCACATTCCACCATGTATCTATTAAAACCCATTCATGATTGTGAGATTTGTTACATTTCCAACATTCACATTCCACCATGTATCTATTAAAACTAAATTGTTTCGCGTGAAACAGAGAAAGGAAAAACAATTCACATTCCACCATGTATCTATTAAAACGTCCAACGCTTCAAATGAAAGAAAAGCTTCTTTAAGCATTCACATTCCACCATGTATCTATTAAAACAATGTTATCGGTCTTGTATATGACCGCTTTGCATTATTCACATTCCACCATGTATCTATTAAAACGGTAAGATGGCTCAAATGTCAACAGACGAAGTAAGATTCACATTCCACCATGTATCTATTAAAACGAAATAAATTCATCAAAAATGATTAAGTCTCCAAAATTCACATTCCACCATGTATCTATTAAAACTGCGGATACTCATTAAATACCCAGTCCGTTCCGTCAAATTCACATTCCACCATGTATCTATTAAAACCTTAACTTCTTACCGGATTTACTCAACCCTTCCCACATTCACATTCCACCATGTATCTATTAAAACCAACACTATAAAAAAGCAATATTTTACAATGCTTTCATATCCTCTTTCTGTCGACCTTGCTTCAATACTGGGAATACACTTTCTATTTTTTAATTGTATATTCCATTTTTCTATATTTCATCACATTGTCGACTGACGGCAGTTTTTGCAATATTTATGGTCGACAATTTCAAATAAAGAAACTGGCTTTGTCATCTTCCTTACCCCAAAATTCTTTATTCAACCATTTTTCCTGCCTGCTTTTAAATATAATAACGGAATCCAATTCATGATCAATATATTCATCCAGCTCCTGTTTCAGCTTCACAAGTTGTACTTTTGTGATATCTCCCTCAAAAACAGAATTTTGTATATGGGACAAATACCTTTTACAAATCTTAAAAATATGATTCCATCGTTTTTGTCCATTGTTTTCTTTATTTATGTCATATACCAATACTACATACATATTTCACCACCATATTCTGAATCCTTCATATTCTTTTTCCCCAATCAGATGCTTGATCAGCTTGTATAACTCTAAACGCATCAGATACTGATATGTAACGGGGCGACCTAAATCTTTATGCATAATTGTCTGCTGTAATTTTTTCTCTAACTCCTGTGCAATCAATCTGGATGCATCCCTATTCAAATGCAAATAATTCAGCTCCTTCGTAAAACTTTTTTCGGTTATCTGATTACGGTTTAATAATGAAAAAAGAAGTCGATCTCCTATCAACGGTTTGAAAATTTCTGCCACATCCAGACATAGAGAAAATCTTCTAACACCAGGTTCATGGAGATAACTTATCGTAGGATTCAATTGTGTATGATATACCTCACTAAGAACCTTTGAATAAATCAACGAATTAACAAAAGAAATCAACGAATTAATCATGTTATCAGGCGGATGCATAACTCTTTTATCAAACTCTATTTCCTGATCAATGATAACATTCCATGTAGCATAATAATGCCTTCTTATATTTCCCTCTATTCCCATTAGCTCTTGAATCGTTGATGTTTTTGGTAATTCTTTTCTCAACGAATCAATTTCTGACATATAGGAAGATACATCCTTGCCTCGTCCGTTATAATACCGAAGATTTCGGTAAATATTATCGGCAGCCGCTTCTATAAATTTTTTTGCAATGGTCAATCTCTTTCCATAATCTGTATAATGTTCAACCTGTTTTACCAATAATTGACCTGCCAGCAGCTTTTCTTTTGGATAAAAGCTACCTGTATAAAAATTATAATAATTGAAGAAATGTATCGGGATTCCATATTGAGAAATGTAACTCAAAAATGTTGTATTAAATGACATTTCTGACATGACATAAATATCATCAATTCGTTCAATCGGAATATCTCTTTTTTCTCCACCTGAAGATATAAATTGGAGTGTATTATCTTTTCTTTTTAAATCTCCACTATTGTAAATATAAAAACTTTGTCCCATTATCCCTCCATGTTAGATAAAACACAAATCATGATATGCGCACTTTCCACATATTTTTTGTTTTTCAAATGCTGGTGGTTGTTCCTGCATTTTTAACTTTTCTATATCTGCAATTATCTTCTGCAACTGTACTTCATCATCCTCTGACAGTTCTACAACAATATTTTTTTTGATCATAGGATAATCAATCTTTGCCGTTAAGCCCTTAACTCCACGTTGTTTCAAATAATATAGATAATATTTAACCTGCCAGATTCCTGCTTCTTCTATTGCCTTGCTCTTTTTTATCTCATGTAATTCCTGATGCTCTTTTATAAAATCAATATTTATTACATTATCGATATTAATGTGTTTATCATCACGCCGGTAACTGTTCTCATCAAGTAATTTACCCAACATAACATTTTCATTATCGGATTCCATATTTATTTCATTCATGAAATACCATAATTTTCTTTTACACACAAAGTAATAATAAATCATTACACCAGTAACTCGATTTTCCACAATTTCTCCTTATATAAAATTCCACTCATCATCATACTTCGTTAACGATAAGCCCATGCCCCGTCCTGTCATTTCATCAAAATCATATAATAAACATGTCCTGTGAATATCAAACCTGTCATTTATACAATTCAAATCTACTCCATCTAATTTTCTTCGATCCGAATACAAGTTCAGATTAAGAGTTATATCTGCCAGTTTTGCTTTCAATATTCTTCGTATATTACTCTCAACATATGGTGTATCTAAAACACCCGTTATTGCCTCTATCAGATCCTGATTTTCCTGATATATTCTATCTGGAATTACTGTAATACTTTTTATTCCACGAAAATCCTCATCGATATCTTTCTTAGATGTATAATCTAACGGCTGCAACGATTTAAATTTAGCCAGATTTCTTTTTATCATTTGGAAGTATGCCGTATTTTTTAATGCGTCTACATCATAAACTTCATTCATATACTGAACTTTATCTTTTTCAGCAAAAAGCTCTCCATTATATGCCACTAATAATTGTACAGATCTATCATATATATCACTGTCATATATTCCTTTTCCATTCTTCATACATCCTGAATAATTAACATAAATTAATACATTTGCATCGGTTATATCCTTTTTTCCTGCTCTATTACACCGTCCCATTCTTTGCAATAAACTGTCAGCCGTACACATCTCCGTATAAAGAACATCAAAATCAATATCAAGACTTGCTTCTACAATCTGGGTTGTTACCCATATACCTGTCATCTCATCATTATCGGAAAAATCCATTATCATCTTTTCCAACTGATCTCGATGTTTCCGAATATATCTGGAATGAAGCAGAAATACCTCGTCTGTTCTTTTGGATAATTCTTCATATACTTTCTGTGCCTTTGATACTGTGTTGCATATAACAAGAACTTTTTTCTTATATCCATCTTCCGCAATTCTGTCAAAATCAAATTCTTCATGAAATAATGCGATCCTATGCCTGTCTGTTCCCATCGTGGTGGAAAAATCTCTAAAAATATAATCTCGATTCTTGATCAACCCATATTTTCGCATAAAAAATTCTAAAACCGGTGGAAATGTTGCCGTTATGATTGCAAATTTTCCTTCCATTCGTTTTAGTTCTGACAAGCCATAAATTAATGCTGCTACTATCTTAGGAGAATATGACTGAATCTCGTCTATAATTAATTTTGAATATTTCAGTGTTGCTGCAAAAATCTCAGTTCCCGGGGCTTTATAAACAAATTTAAATAATTGATCTACCGTGCAGACAGTAAGTGGATACGAGAACAATTTTGCCTGCTCATATCTGGTATTCCCATCTGTAAATTGCCCATCTGTTCCATCAAAATAACTGCTTAAGCTATCAGAATGAAGCAATGCTACATCCTTATACATATACCTGTCCTTTATTCTGCTATATATGGCATTAGAAGAAACTTTTAACGGTAATGTATAAAAACCTTTCTCACCATTTGCCCATAATAAAGCTGCCTCTGTTTTTCCCGATCCAGTAGGTGCTATAACTACAACATTATCATCACTATGTTCCTGCATAAAAACCTGCAACTCACGCAATGAATTTGAAAAGTAATCGCGAATCGTGCTGCATAATTTTTTCTCAGCAATGTCACTGTGTAATTCTGCTTCTTCATATCCTGCACTTACCGTCCAGTCAAACTTATTCAACAAGCCCTTTATCAACATATATTCACACCATGTTTGCTCATCTACACTTCTCAATTTCATTGTAGGATTATTCGAATACAACAGTTGATTACGATTTGCGGCAGAAAATTTCACATCTTCCTTTCCCAAATATTCCTGCAAATATTTTTTATACCATTTATCGTAATAGTCATAAAAATTTCTATCAGAAAAACTATCCTTCCGATCATGATGATAATAGACTGCTGTCAACAACATAGAAAAGTCATCGTCTGTACATCCAGGTATTTCCTGCTTAATCTGTTTCTCTGATAAACTAAGTGCACTAAGGAAACCATGTGGTATCTGACTTTCTGCCATCCTTGCAAGTCCGGGATTGACAATTGTTTGGAAAATATAATTAGCTTTTCCAAGGTCATGCACTCGGCATGCCTCTAAAACCAGATTCTTTTCCTTTTCTGTAAAATACATATCAAAAATCTCAAAGAATTTTCCTGCACAGTTAACAATATCCTTTTCATGTTCTCTTAAAGTTTTTTGCTCCTGAACAGTTTGCTGTTTCAAAGAATCCAAGTAAGAAATGATCATCTTCGACTCGTTTTCATTCAATTTATCCATCTGGTTGTCCAAAAGATAAATCAATATGTTTCTGATGTCATTTACATTTTTAACCTCCTTCTTGGTGTCATTTGACTTTGCATAATATTCCATATCGTATTGTCAATCCCTCTCTTATCTTGTTATGCGAACGCAACAACATCCCCATAGGTATCGATATATGCATTCACTACTGAAGTATCCTTCGGCAAATAATGCGCTTTTATCTTTCCACCATCCGGTTTCCATCTGCGATATCCCTGCGGTGTTATCTCGTATTCCTTTGTTAACATGTAAGTCGTGCTTGTACGTCGTCCAATATCCAACTCTGATTGAAATGGAATGTAAATATTATTTTGAATTGTTGCTGATTCAACTTTCTGCAATTCAACAATTTCTACATTTTGAATATCCAGCAAATCTTCATATCGACCTAATGATGGATAAATAATCGGACACTTCAGTGACTGATAAATCTTATCAAAATCTTCCTCTTCAGGTATAATATGTAAAACCATCCGATTATCACAGATCAGTTCTACATGCGCAATCCCCTTAAACACACCATAATCTTTGTCTTCACCTTTGATACAGAGCTGATGTCTTCCCTCTTCATACTTTGTATCGAATTTGAATGAATATCTTGTGTATAATTCTGATACAGAACCTGCGTTTTCTCCCTGGATACTTACCTGCATCTTGTGATAACTGTCAAATCCACTGATTGCGTGAATCATACCAATAACAGTTGAATATGGAGGCAACGGATAAGATTCTTTTATAATGAAACTACTTGGTTTTCTGTAGTTCGCAAGGTTTTGAAAACAATCAATTCTAATTGCTCGCTCCATAATATTCATCAACTTCCTTTTTCAACTGTTTAAATACATCTGCAACTGTCTTTGTGTTCAATGTATCTTTTAATTCTGCATCATTCTGGAAAATACCTGTCACAACTCCAACACTGGTATTGTTCTTTATATCCTCATCACTTTCAATAATCTCTCCAAGCATCTTCGTGTTTATCGCACCATTTTCCAAAGATACTCTATTTTCAAAGAACGGATTTTTTCTTAAATATCGACCACCGATTGCAAATACAGGACTAAGGTTCTCTCTTCTTCCCTTTATATCACGATATAAATACTGGATCGTATCAAGGAATTTCTTTACTCGATCTGCTTTTTCTTCTGCAGATATCTCAAGATCTCCATCCACACCAATACGATCAAGATCTATAGTGATCGTATATGAGTAGAATGACTTCTGTATCTCACTCTGTGCGATCGCATTATCAAGATTCTGGCGTCTTGCCAATCCAATATTGGTTAAAAATTCCAGATCGCTCTGATAAGGCTCTAATGACACCGCATTACTCAGTCGAACAACTGCACTTCTGGTATCAGCTCCGCCTTTTTTATCCTCTCCTTTTGCACTGGTCTTCATATAACCAAAAAAGTCAATTTCCGGGTAATCTTTTATATTAGCAGTCGGTGCAAACTGAACGACTCCACTCTTTCCATCAACAGGTGTTGCATCCCATCCTAACTGCTGAATAATATTGTATCTCAATGCCTGTCTTGATATATAAGAATATTGCTCATATGTTCCTCGTGATAATTTTTTGAGTGTAGTAATATTACCTACGCCCTCTCCATAATTTGCACTTTCTGCAAGAAATACCATTGTAAGTGTTAAACCATTCCTAATCATTAACCTTTTCCTCCTTTTTTTCATAATGACTGCCTTCTAATCCCATAAGGAATGCATATCCATACTCTCTAAACTTCTCCCGATTATCCAAACACTCTATGAATGCATCCGGAACTGTCAGATTTACAGAACAATAGATGCGCATTATAATTTCCATAAAATGAGAAACATCTCCAACTGCAACTGCATTCAGTAATCGATATACCGTACCTCTGATTCTTGAATCATCACTTGTGCCTTTCGCTGCTAACAGTTTATTTCTTAATTCATATCCACACTCTCTAACTTTGTATCGATTCACTATTGCACCTCCTATCTTATTCTTATCTACATTATCTTTCTTCAATAAACTTACACGAATCTGAATATCATATACCCAATAAGCATCTACCAAATATGTCTTTGCATCCATAGACTGCCTTAACAAGATATTTAATAAAGGATATTGATTTCTATACCGAAGAATATTCAATATGACTGTTTCATGTATATTTATGTATTCGGTCCCCTTTTTTATATATGGGTATTTACTTAATACATCAAGTCCAGCCCTTACTTTCTCATCATTCAATATTGCAAGAATATTTTTATTGATGATATCAAATGTATAACGTTCGCTTTCATCTCTGCCTCTGGTTATGACCTGAATATTACCAAGTTCTTCCGTCTTCATCTTCAATAACAGATTCAATGTTCTGGAAATCCATGAAGTATATCGTTCTTCATCTTCTCTTTCCGCATCCTGCATAACGCCATCCTTACGATTTGCTTCTAATAATTCCTGAATATTCTGATCCGTATTAATAAACAAAAATCGATTCCCCATCAGATAAAAGCCAAGAGGAGATAATGCATATACAAATGCACACACCGGACATAAGAAAGCATCTACCTTACAATTCCAGAAAGCTGATTGTTTTCTTGCCAGATCATCTGCCTGATCCTTCATAAATGCAAGTGATACTTTCGTCTTCGAATCGATCTTTGCACTACAATCAATGCAAATCTCCTTTGCCTTCTTTTGATCAGTTTCTATATAAGTCCGAAACGGATCTGAAAAATCATTTTCAAAAACCTCTCGCATATTTTTTGCCGCATTTGCTCGTAATAGAAAACATTTTCCATCCCAGAAACGATTGATATAATTGTATATGGCACTTTTCATGATCAAGGTTTCTGCACAAACAGGCTGAATAAGGAATTCATGCAAATGAACCAACCGCTCCCGCAATAGTTCCGGCTCCATAGATTCTTTCAATTTTACCGCCTTAAGTAGCTCGTATGCTTCAGTGGTATCAACCTCATCCTTTATACTGGCAATGCCCGATTTGTAACTGTTAGACAAAAGTTTATCATTAATGAATTTGATATCATCTTTCCACTTTTTGCCATCCCACTCTGGCAAACTCAGTGCAGTTAACAAACTTTTAATCTTGTCCAATATTGTTTGATATACACTGTTTTGCCTGTAATATGTTGTTATCCCACGGAAGTATAAATCCGTCCAATTTGTCTTCTGGCAGAAATCTGTATCAATCCATAATTGCTGATTATCTTCCGTATAACCATAATCCATATTCTCAGATGCTTCAGCAATTTCATCCAGTATATAATGCATACCTACGATTCCCGCATTTTTCAGGAAATCACCCATTGGTATATAGATTTTACCCAAACTTATACCCCTCCTTTCTTCTAACCTAATACTTCAAACTTTCCATTTCCCGTCGACCTGCGTACTCCAAGCCCTGCTCTCTGCAGAACATTTAACAAAGCAACAGATCCTTTTAATTTAAAAATACCCAGCGAAGCATCCGTATTTCTTCCAAACACTGGAATTACAACCTTTTTCCCTTTGATCACTTGAATAGAAAAATCATCTGTATCAACCGGAATATTCATTCTTTCAGTAAAGATCTTAACATTCTCTTTCACAACGTCTGAAAACTCATCCTTATCAAACGTATAATAACTGTCTGAATTGGTATCATTATCATGGTATCTTGCCAGTAATGGGCTCTGCATTTTTATGATGATTTCATCATCTGTGATATCATTTATATTCTGAATATACACAGATATTAATTGCATGGAATTCTTGTTCATCGAATAATGCCGAAATTTCATAGTCTGAAAAGCATTAAACAAATATAAAAATTCCTTATCATCAGCATCCGTAAAAAATACCATGAATTCGTCCTTATCAAGAAATATCTTATCGTCTGTAAACTTCGCACCAGGAAGATAATACGAATATGTAAACGTCTTCATGATTGATCTGCTCTTATCATATAAACGCTGATACAATTCCTCGGAAATATTCTTCGTCGCGGTCTTTAAAAAACTTGTAAACAAACGATCCATCTCTTTGGGAAGAAAAGGATATTCCAATTTAAAACGAAGTTTAATCTGATACATTTTTTCACCTCCTTCATAATTTATTTGACTTTGTATTATCAAAATACCACACTTCTCATGCAATGTCAACAACAATAACTTATAAACAGTTTAATAGGTATTAAGTTTAACATGACAACAAAATCCTTGTGTTGTATTTTTTTATCATTCCATATATAATTTTAAATACATTGTGGAATGTAAATATTAATCTGTTATTAAGATATTTAGTAATAGTCCCATATTGGAATGCACCTTATATTCCACAATGTATTTTTTATTACAATCAATCATTAATATGAATATACTAATCTATACCATGTACAAAAAATCGTCCATCATATCAATTTCACTTCATAATTATAGGGATTTCTTATTAGAGAAAATAGAAAACTAAAAAGCCTCTATCTCAGACCCGCCCCCTTTTATTATGGAAATATTATACCTTTATTTGTCATAATGTGCAATAATATGCGCATATTTTGTCAAATTTTAGAAAATACACTTTCAAATACCAATAATTCAATTGCAAACGCCCCCGTTTATACAAGCGAGGGTGTTTGTCAAACCATGTAATACATTTAAAACTTCACAACTTCCGGTTCATGTGTAAATGATGAGAATGTTGCTGTGGCATTCTTAAAATAAAATACCTCCGTATTACCATCATCTGCGGAATACATCTTCTGTAATGAAGGGTATGCATCCAGCATAGACTGTCTTGCTTCTCTGCGGTCATCTTCCACCAGTTCTCCTGCTACACGAAGCCATTCTCCATTCTTAAAGGCACAGATCTCAACCTTCGGATTTGCATGGATCTGCTTTGATACATCTTTTACTTTGCCTGTCTGTATGTATAACTTGCCTTCAAAAATATGGGCAGTTCCAAATGGTCTGACTCTTGGCTGGTCACCCTCTACAGTTGCTAAATAATAAGTTTCTGCGTCCTTTAAAAATTTTGCTACTCGTTCCATAGCATTGTCCTCCTGTTTATAAGCTTTTTAATAGCTTACGCCTCATACACCGGCTCAAAATCCTCTACCCCATGTCCACATATCGGGCAGGTGAAATCTGCCGGCAGCTCGCTTCCTTCATATACATAATTACAGATACGACAGCGCCAGCCTACAATCTTCTTGTCCTGGGCTTTCGGTTCTGCTTTTGGTTTTACCTTTGTCTGATAATCCGCATAAGTCAGCGGTGCATTTTCATTGATCAGCTTGGCATCTACGACTTCTGCGATAAATAACGTATGTGTGCCAAGGTCGTGCTGTTCTACTACTTTTCCGCTGATCACGGCACAGGCATTCCATCCCATATACGGAATGTCATTGCAGTCCTTTGGCATTTGCAGATCTGCGAATTTGTCCACATCTCTGCCGGACTGGAACCCGAAATGTTTTATCGTTGCAAATGAGCAGGTCTGATCCAGAATACTCAAAGCGAATATCCCGCTCTCTTTCAACAGATCACATGTATAATTCGTGTTTAATACAGATATTGCAACCCGAACCGGATTACCTGCCACCTGCATACATGTATTTGTGATGCAGCCGTTTACCTTCTCCCCTGATCTGGTGGATAACATGAATACACCATAGGATAAATTATAGATTGCTTTTTTGTCCATATGCTTGTACCTCCTCATATAATCAAGTGTTTTTTATTGAAAATTCAAGGTTTTCAACCTTTCATATCTCAGTGAATAAGCCGCAGTTATGAGCATTTCGATGTATCAGGTACTGAAATAGTGGTTTGAGGGTATACGAAATAAAACGTCATTGATTTCCGCTTTACCGGCCTTGTGTATACCCATCCCTCTATGGCAGCTAACCTCCTATATCCACCAGGATCATCTCTGTCTCCAGAGGTCCTAACTTCCTTCGTCCTGCCTGCCCATAACCAGGGTGTCAGCTATGCTCCCTAACGGGGTCTCGCCCCATGGAAAATATTCCTGCCGACTACTGGCTCATTCTTTGTATTATTGATTACTGACTCGCTTCCTGTTCCAGCACTGTGATCAGCGGACGTTATCTGTTACATTCTGCTTGTTCCAGTGGCTGTCCACATGACAGCCTCCATTATAGTTACTTGTCTTTCTTACGCAGCCTGTAGATAAACTGCCGGTCTCTTGATGTCACTGACCATCTTTTTCGGATCATAATCCACACCTTTTGTCAGCATGGCATAAAAGACTCGTATCAGCTTGGCTGCAATCGCCATAAGTGACTGCATTTTCTTCAACGGACTCAGCCTTCTTGTTGTATAATAATTATGGAGTTCTCTGAACTCCGGGTTCTTCGCCACAAGCGACATTGCAACCTCAAAGAGCAGGTATCTGAGTCTCTTTCGACCTCGTCTGCTTATTGTTGTCTCGCCCTTGTGCTTTCCCGAGCTACTTTCAACCAATGCCAACCCTGCAAGCTTCTGCAGTTCTTTCGGCGTGTTAAAACGGCTGATATCACCTACTTCAGCAAGGAATCCTGACACTGTCTTGATTCCCACACCTTTGATTTTCAACAGCTTCTCAGCCATCGGAATCTGCTTTACCAACCCTTCAATCAGAGTCATAACTTCCTGAAGACGTATGTTTCTGGATTCATAATCCTCCAGAAGCATTCGGATTTCCATTCTTGCAGATACTGCTCCTTCTTTACTTCCGACGCTGTGCTCTGCAGCTTCTATCAGGGTCTTCGCCCTCGCTTTTCCAACTGCTCTTAACTTCGCATCACGCCAGATTTGGTTCACTCCATCGATACCTAACGTCAGGATATCTTCAGGGAGTGGTGCTGATTTAAGGATTAGCATTCCGCTCTTGGCATCTGGATTTCCGTATACCGTCTTATATTCAGGAAAATATATATTGAACCAACGACTGATCCTGTTTTGAATTCTTGTAAGTTCCGCCTGTAACTGGAATCTTATGTTTGATGCTGTTCTAAGATCAGCGTAAACACCATCCGGCAGGTATGGGATCATGTAACGTCCCTCTCTAACTAATCCTGCTATAACTTTCGGATCCTTACGGTCATTTTTAGTTGGATTATTGTCGTCGAGTTCTTTTGATTTTTTCACATGGTGAGGATTTACAAGAACCGGTTTCATTTCATTATCCTGTAGAAACTTTCCAAGATTGAACCAGTAATGCCCGGTCGGTTCCATACCTGGAACCACCTTATCCTTCTCATGTCTTTCTTTGAGGTCCAGGATCCATTCCTTAAATGTCACAAATCCAGCCTCTGTGTTGCTAAACTTAAATGGCTTCTTCGAATACTCGATTCCTCTGTAATCAAAAGCTCTGGCGTAGTGCGTCTCACTTCCGACATCAATTCCGAGTACCAAAGTTTTTTCTGTAATAGCTTCAATTTTTGCGTTCTGTGTGTTAGACTTCATTGTAGATACCTCTCTGTTCAATAAGATTTTTACTAACCTGCCAGTCAGTAGTCTTATTGTACTCTGAGGTATTTTCAATTTTCAACATCCACGTTTTTTATTATACAGGAAGCTCCCTTTTACAAAATACGATTTGTTTTTTCATCCTTGCAAACAAATAATTTTATATTCATTATACCACAAACCGAATAAATTTATAATTCTTTTCAAGAATTATTCTCAATAATATACATTGTGAAAAAATCAGGCAGCTTGATATCCCCAATTCAGGATTGCTGCCTGATTTTTCTGCTTCTGTCACTACTATATAATAATAAATAACCGGTAGCTGCTATCTTCTACTTCCCGCATTTCTCCACGCATGGAGCGCTTGTGTCAAATGCTGAGTTAAATGCATAGAAGTTCTTTGTATCCATCTTGTCACGGACAATGCCAAGGCTTTCACCGAAGCGCTGGAAATGTGCGACCTCACGTTCGCGAAGGAATTTGATCGGCTCATATACATCCGGATAGTCCTTGCAGAGACGCAGGATATTGTCATAAGTCGAGCGTGCTTTCTGCTCTGCTGCCATATCTTCGAAAAGATCCGTGATCGGATCACCCTTGCTCTGGAATTCGCAGGCGTTAAATGGAATGCCGCCTGCTGCCTGCGGCCAGATTCCTAAGGTGTGATCGATGTAATATTTGTCAAATCCCGATGCCTTAATCTCCTCGATCGATAACCGGCAGGTAAGCTGGTAGATGATCGTGGCAACGATCTCCAGATGTCCCAGCTCCTCTGTACCGATATCGGTGAGAATTGCTTTCACCTTATTGTCCGGCATCGCATAACGCTGGGACAGGTACCGCATCGATGCACCCATTTCACCATCCGGTCCACCGTATTGTGAGATTATTGCCTGCGCAAGCTGTGCATTTGTCTCTTTGATATTTACCGGAAACTGTAATCTTTTTTCATAGATCCACATTTAACAACCACACTCCCTTTCCCATGGCCAAGGTTTGTCAACCCAGTCAAAATAATTGTCGTCATTTACCTGATATCGGTTCAATGGACCATAGGCGGTCGTGTATTCGCGGACTGCCTGCTGCCGCATTGCTTTATAATTATTGTATACTGCCAGTGCCTTTGGACATTCCGGGTGAGTGTCCAGATACAGGGAAATGTCATCCAACGCGAAGGACACTTCTGTTATAAAGGCAAAGAGCTGCTGTTTGTTCATATTATTCATTGCCTATTTCCCCCTTACACCACAAAAGATCAGATTCAGATCTGGAAACATGGTTCCTTCACACAGACCCTTTTTCGCATCATAGAGTTCCCCAAATTCCTGACTTGGCACATACGCCATACCAATCGGATGCGGACTGAATCTGCCACAGGTCTCTACATCCTTTCTTGTTGTTTCGCAATGATCCTGTCTGGAAGGACAGCCGCCTGTGCCCTGACGGTTTCCATTGCAGGAAGAGACATTGCGGTTATTTGCATATTGCATCATGAGATTTGGCTGAGCAGGATATCTGCCGCCATTTCTGTTGCAGTTTCTATACTGTTCCAAATGAATATACCTCCTGAATTTACATATTATTCATCTCTCTATACTTTATGGGGAAAATGTGGAAATGTGACATATTAAAGAATGATTCCTGCATATATTCATTACATAAAACCATAACAAAGGGGCTTCTATGATTAATCTGATCTGGGCTGCCATGATCTTAGTCGGTATTGTCACCGCACTTCTGACCGGGCATATGGAAGATGTGAATGCAGGTATCATTGATGCCGGGAGTGACGCCGTTTCACTCTGTATTACCATGCTTGGAATTGTTACGATGTGGTGTGGAATTATGAAGATCGCAGAACGCACCGGTCTGATGAAGAAATGGTCGTCGAAAATGTCCCCTGTCATGAGATTCTTATTTCCGAGACTTTCCCCGGAGCATCCGGCATATGAATATATGTGTACGAACATCATTGCAAATATT
>OJME01001344.1_pt1 | contig 19982 bp, 19 predicted proteins | sample 1597151 | NCBI WGS metagenome assembly OJME01 (sample SAMEA2452118, study PRJEB22498) | human gut metagenome | biome: human feces; feature: human gut; material: feces | place: Australia | collected 2012
ATATTTATAAAACCACAGGAAATACAACTGGAAAAATAACTAGTCAACATGGTTTGTTTTATAAATATTTAATAGAATCAAAAGGCGTAGAATTTGCTCAAAAATACTTAATGGCTAACGAAGAAGCAATAAAAAATATAAAAAAAAATATAGATATTAAATCAATAGACATTATACATACTAATTCAGCAAGAAATGATATTGGGTGTATTTTAAATAGAATGTATAATGTGCCGCATATTATGCATATTCGTGAATTTGGTTATGAGGATTTTGATTGTTGTACATATAGATATAAATATAATAAGTATATAAGTAAATATACAAATAGATTTCTAGCAATATCAAAAGCTGTAGCAAAATCATGGATATCAAGAGGGGTAACAAAAGAAAAGGTACAGATATTATATGATGGAGTGGATATCCATTCTATTAAGATTAAAAATAATTATAATAATGACAATAAGCTAAAAATGATTATTGCTGGAGGGGTATGTGAAGCAAAAGGTCAATATTATGCAATAGAAGCATTAAGTTATTTGCCAGAGCAAATAAAGAAAAATGTTTATTTAGATATAGCTGGCTGGGATGATCCGAAATATTTAAAAAAACTAGAAAAATTAATAAAAGAATGCGAGTTAGAATCACAAGTTAAATTTTTGGGTGCAAGAAATGATTTGTATGAAATATATAAAGAATATGATGTTGGATTGACATGTTCCAGAGCAGAAGGATTTGGTAGAGTTACAGCAGAATATATGTATGCAGGATTATGTGTAATAGGAAGTAACACAGGTGCTACCCCTGAACTAATTGAAGATAATAAAGATGGACTTATATATGATTATCAAAATATTCATGAATTAGCCAGATGTATAGAACGCATTTATAATGATAGAGAATTATTAAGATGTTTATCAGAAAATGGTAAAAAATCAGCGATTAAATTTTCTTCAACAAGAAATGCAAAAGAAATATATGAGGTTTATTTGGAAATATTAAATGAGGAAAATAAATGAAAATAGGAATTATAACTTTTTATAATGGAAATATAAATCATGGTGGAATGTTACAGGCATATGCATTACAAAAAACTATTGAAAACTTAGGGTATGATTGTGAACAGATATGTTTAGACAATAGAATAACAGAAAAATTATCTTTTAAGGATAAAGTTAAATTAGTATTTAAATTAAAGTTTGGAGTATTTAATCTGATAAAGAGAAAGCTTTATGACAGAAAAATTAACAAAAAATTATTTTCTATAAAACAAAGACAATCCGAAGCTTTTTTAGAATTTCAAAATCTAATACCACATACAAAAAAAATATATAAAGCAGAAGAAATTAATGAGTTAAATGATATATTTGATGAATTTGTATGTGGAAGTGATCAAGTATGGACACCATATTCAGGAGGAATTAGACCTGTACCACATAAATGGAATTACTATTTAGAATTTACTAATAAAAGAAAAATTTCATATGCTGCAAGTTTTGGTGCTGATGTATTACCAAAACAATTTGAAGAGGAAGCTGTTAAGAGAATTAATAATTTAGATGCAATTTCAGTTAGAGAAGCTAATGCAAAAAAACTGATAAGTAATAAGATACATAAAAATATACAGATTGTTCTTGATCCAGTTTTATTAATAGAACCAGATGAGTGGATGAAAATAGTAAAAAAACCAGTAGAAGAAAAATATATGCTTGCATATATTTTAGGCAATAGCAATCAAAGTAGAATTATAAGTCAAGATGCATCCAATTTAATGAAAGAAAAGTTAATAACAATTCCATTTATAGGAGATTACAATGAGTTGGATTTTAAATTTGGAGATATACAGAAAATAGATATTTCTCCAAAAGAATTTTTAGGTTATATAAAATATTCAGATTTTGTTATAACAGATTCTTTTCATTGTGTAGTATTTTCAATTTTGTTTGAAAAAAGATTTGTAGTATTAAAGAGAAACTTGGATAAAGAAAAAAAAGCAATGAATTCAAGATTAACAGATTTACTTTCTTTAGTAGGTTTAGACGATAGAATTGTTGACAATACATCAAGTAGGAATATTCAAGAGATTTTAAATAGACCTATAGATTATTCGAGTGTATTAAAGAAAATAGAAGAAGAGAAAATTAAATCATTAGAATGGCTACAAAATAATTTATAATAAAATACGTTAGGAGTTATATATGAAAATATTAATGATTGGTGGAACGGGTACAATAAGCTACGATGCAACAAAATATTTTTTAGCACAAAATCATGATGTTTATTTATTGAATAGAGGTAATAGAAATAACCTTAGTGATGAGAGATTAAATTACATAATAGGTAATGCAAATGACGCTAAATCATTAGAGAGTGCATTGGATGGTAAAGAGTTTGATGTTATTCTTGATTTTATATTATACAATGTTAATCAAATGAAAGAAAGATTGGCAATCTATAATAATAAATGTAAACAATTCATATTTATATCATCAGCAACAGCATATAAGCCAACAGATGAGATTATTACAGAAAAAACAGAATTAGGAAATGATAATTGGGAATATTCAAGAACAAAAAAAGAATGTGAAATATATTTAAGAGAGAATTCATCTAAATATAGTTTTTATTATACCATTGTAAGACCATATATTACATATGATAATAGAAGAATACCATTCCCGGTTATAACAAAAATTAGATATTATTCACTTATAAATCGAATTGAATCAGATAAACCAATAATAATGTGTGGTGATGGTAATAATAAATTAACACTTACACATACAAGAGATTTTGCAGTAGCATTAGAAGGGTTATTGTTAAATGAAAAAGCGTTTAATGAGGATTTTCATATAACAGGAGATTGTGTTGTAACTTGGAATGATATATTAGCAATTATAGAAAAAATTTTAAATAAAAAAGCAATAGTAATAAATATTCCAGTTGAAAAGCTTGCAGTATATTTTCCTTCAGAACGAGATGAATTATTGTATGATAAATCATTAAATCACGTATTTGATAATAAAAAAATATGTTCCGCTGTTCCACAATTTAAGACAACCTATACTGTTGAAAGCGGATTAAGAGATACAATAAATAATTTGAAAAATTCAGAAGACTTATCAAAGATAGATTCAGTGTGGGATTATTCAGTAAATACTATAATCGAAAAATATGAGAAAGAAACAAAAAGTAGTTATATACATAAAGCTGATATATGGAGTAAATGTATGTATTTATTATATCAGAAGTCTAAATGTACATTTTTGAAAAAAGTATTTAACAGATTGAGATATTATAGAGGTAAAATTTGATGGATATAAATAAAATCATACAATTAGATGTATTTAAATATATAAGGTTAAATTATCTAATAAAAAATAATAAAGTGGATTTTAGACCATTAAAAGGAACAAATATAAGTATTTCCAATAATTTTGTGGCTGAAGGTAATGGAAGATTAGAATTAAATTCTATGAGATTTAGGCATGGAAAAATGAATATGTATTTTAGAGCAGCACAAAATTCAAAGTTAATAGTAAACGGTGTATGTAATTTTGGATATGGTTCTGATATATGTATATTTGAAGGTGGCTGTTTATCTTTAAATAATACTTCATTAAATGCATACAGTCAAATAAGATGCAAGAATTCTGTTACAATAGGTGACAATACTATAATTTCTAGAAATGTGCAGATATGGGATGACGATTTTCATAAAATAGTATCAGATAAAGTAAAAGAGAATACAGGAATAGTCATAGGGAAAAATGTATGGATAGGTGCAGGAGTTATAATTCTTAAAAATGTCCATATAGGAGATGGTGCTGTTATTGCTGCTGGTTCTGTTGTTACAAATGATATTCCGTCTGGTTGCTTAGCAGGTGGAGTACCAGCCAAAGTTATAAAAGATAGTGTTAAATGGGAGTTTTAAGGGTGAAACATAATTTGTTTGGTTTATTAAAAGAAAAATATAATAAGATTCCTATACCAGCTAAAGCATCAATTTGGTTTGTAGTGTGTAGTATTTTGCAAAAAGGAATTTCTTTAATAACAATTCCTATATTTACAAGAATAATGACCACAGAACAATATGGACAATATAGTACATTTATATCTTGGTATAGTATAATAATAATTTTTACTTCATTAAATTTGTATTATGGTGTATATAATAATGCAATGATAAAGTATAAAGATCATAGGGATGAATATACATCTTCAATGCAGGGACTCACAATGTTACTCACAATAATTGTTTATATTGTTTATTTGTTATTTCATAGAAATATAAATGAATTTATAGATATGACAACATTATTAGTTAGTTTAATGTTTTTGAAATTACTTGTAGCACCATCAATGGAATTTTGGCTGGTAAGAAATAGATTTGAGTATAAATATAAAATGGTTGTTACAATTACATTAGCTCAAACAATATTAGGTTCAGTAGTTGGTGTCATTTTTGTTATTATATCAACTGATAAATCCTTAGCTAGAATTGCATCGTTAGTGTTGATAGATAGTTTTTTCTGCATAGTAATAGCATTATTACAATATAAGAGGGGAAAAACTTTATATAATAAAGAATATTGGAAGTATGCAATATCCTTTAATCTGCCATTATTACCTCATTATTTATCAGGCATTATATTAAATCAAGGTGATCGTGTAATGATTGGTTATTTTGAAAATGCCTCAGCAGTAGCCTTTTATAGCGTAGCGTATAATATTGCAATATTAATTAATATAATAATACAAGCTATAAATGCATCTATGACACCATGGATGTATGGTAAATTAGAAGAAAGAAAAACAAAAGATATAAGAAAAGTAACTAATATATTATGTTTAGTTATGTTATTTGTTATTTTGATGTTAATTATTTTTGCACCAGAATTATTAAAAATAATAGCATCGAAAGAGTATGGAGAGGCGGTATATGTTATTCCTCCAGTTGCCATGAGTACTTTTTTTACATTCATGTATAATATTTTTGCTAATGTAGAATTTTTTTATGAAGAAAAAAAGTTTGTATCAATAGGTTCTATATTAGCTGCAATATCTAATGTGATTTTGAATGCTATATTTATACCTATATATGGTTACTATGCTGCAGCATATACAACTTTAATCTGCTATATTATATATAGTTTATCACATCTGTTTTTTAGTCGTATTACAATTAAGAAAAATATTGGTAATACTGATATATTTGATGTTAAAGGTATACTTATATTTTCTGTTGTAGGAGTTTGTATGACCATATGCTCAAGTTTATTATATAAATATAATATATTGAGATTGATATGTGTATTTATAATTTTCATTATAATATTTATATTTAGAAATAATATTTTAAGTTACATAAATAAAATAAAAAAAATAAAGAGGTCTTAAAATGATAAGTGAAATTATTTCAAAAGATAAATGTACTGGTTGTGAATTATGTGCGAATGTATGTAATCATAATGCCATTAAAATGGTAAGTGATGATATGGGATTTTATTATCCAGATATAAATGAAGCATGTATAGAATGTAATTTATGCAAAATTAAATGTAATGAAAGATTGATAAAGACTGATAATTATTTGGAGCCAGAAACATATGCAGCTTGGTCAAAAGATAAAAATATTAGATATAATAGTACTTCAGGTGGATTATTCTCAGAATTTGCAAATGAAATAATAAGGATGGGTGGCTGTGTAGTTGGAGCACAGTATAATGAAGATAATCTTGTCGAACATGTTTTGGTGGAGAATCTTATTGGAATTGAAAAAATAAGACAGTCAAAGTATATTCAAAGTAGAAGTGGCAATATATATCAGATAGTAAAAAAAATGTTGAACGAAAACAGATATGTTGCATTTTGTGGAACACCCTGTCAAGTGGCTGCATTAAATAGTTATTTAGGACATAGAACTTTTGATAGATTGATTACAATTGATTTTATTTGTAGAGGCGTTAATTCTCCGAAAGCTTTTAAAGCTTGGCTTAATGAAATAGAAAATTCAAATAATAGTAAAGTAGTTAAAGTATGGTTTAAATATAAGGAAGGTGGATGGAAAACATCTCCAAAAAGAACACGATTGGATTTTAAAAATGGTAATTTTAAAATAAAAGATGGAAAAGAAAATTTATTTATGTATGGATATCTTACATCTAATTTATATATAAGACCAAGTTGTGGTGATTGTGATTTTAAGGGTATTCCACGTCAATCAGATATTACATTAGCTGATTTTTGGGGAATTGAAAGCAAGTTAGATGATGATAAGGGTACATCTTTAGTACTAATAAATAATGAAAAGGGAAAATTTTTATTTAATAGAATAAAAGATAATATAATATTATATAAAAGAGATTTTTCAGAGATATTTGAAAAAAATGTATGTTTTAATTCATCAGTAGAAATACCACCAGAAAGCGAAAAGTTTTTAAGAGAGCTTTCATATAAACCATTTAGCAAAGTATTAAGTAAATATGATAGGATTTTTAAATTTAAAAAATGGAAAAGAAGATTTAAAAAGGTAATAAATCTTTTTAGAAAATAATTTTGTTTAAAAATTTTATTTAAAGTATTGTATTTTGTTTTGGTTTAAAATAATAATATATAATGTTATTAAGGAATTAATAAAAGATAAAATATAGAGATAAGGAATACTATACTGATGATTGGGGTAATAATTACTATAATAGTCGTTATATGCATAATAATAATTTTTTCACTAATTAAGGTGGCAAGTTATGGAGAATTTTTAAAAGATAAAAAAAGAAATGGGGACGAAGAGTAGGATAATATTCTTTAATATTGAATGAATAATATATAGTATAGTGTTGTATTAGAAATTGTACTGCAAGGTGATGGGATTATCTTGTGGTACAATTTTTTGATTTAAATAATAAATAGAGTGAGAATATAAAAATATTGACAATTAAATTATAAAAGAGCATTATCTAAATAAGAATAAAAATAATAATATATAGAAAATATTTAAATATTGATAAGAAAGAAAATAGAAAAATCATTATAATTAATTATTATTTATATTGTCTTGTGTACGATTGGAGAGAAAAATATGGAATCATTGTTTAATAATAATATGATAGTTGTATTTATATTTTTCTTAATTAACATATTGGGTTATTCCGAAATAAAGCTTATTGAACAAAGGATATGTATTGCATATACTATAATATTCATAATGAGAGCTTTAAATATAATAGGAATAGGTTTAGCAATTATATTGAATTTACTCACGATAATGGTGTATGTTGAGATATTAACTGAGGATAAGATGAAGCTTAAGCTTTTAACACAAATAAAATATATACTGTTAGATTATTTATATCAAGCAGTATTTACTTTTCATATATTTGAAGTTACATTCAGTTTGGTTTTTTATGAATTGTCGTATAGTAGCAATTTGTTAGAAATAAAAGTTGCAAGTATGGTTCTTGCAATATTTTTAAGTGTTTGGTCGATCCATACTGTACTAAGTGAAGATATGGAATATGCTTCATTTACAGAAATTTATGATAAAATTATGTTACACCCTTTAAACGAATTTAAATATAATCAAAAATTTTGCCAAGTAAGTAAAATATTAACATATGTTGAGGACAGACAATTTTATACGAGGAAAGGATATACAGTATTTTCTATAAGTTCAGCCAGAAATATTTTGGAGAAAAAAAGAGAAGAATCAAATTATAAAAAGAGTCGAATTATAATATTTTGTTCTATGTTTAAATCTTTTATCTATAATATGAAAACACATAATAGAGGATATTCAACAATAGGTTCACAATTACTAAGATCATTAGCGATTAAACATGGATATGAAAATGCATGGAAAAGAAAAATATATGAAGTAATATATACCTATATATTTTTTAATTGTCTGTATAAATATGAGGTGAAATATAAAGTTGCAAATAGGGAGCATTTTAGGGATTGGATAATATATTTGTATTTTCATAATGTGAATACATTTCTTGGAAAAGAAGATATAAGATTTTCAAAAATATTAAATGCGTTTGATATGCAATATAATAATCTGAATGAAAAAGACATATATGATATATCAAACGAAGGAGTATTAATTGCATGTTGGGGATTGAGTAAAAAGACAAAGTATATCACTAAAGAAAATATAAAGGATTGGATTCCTAATATTGAAGGTGTTGAATTTGATGTTAATAAATTAATAGATATGATTAAACATTTAGATGAACCATATTATAATGGACAGTATTTGAAATAAAAATAGTTTAGTTTGTAGAAGATATAAGGAAATGTATAGAGAATAATACCATAACAGAGATACTTAATAAGATAGAAGTACATAAAGGCGACTGTGTTATGGTAAAAGATGGAACTATCCATGCAATAGGTGCAGGAATTCTTATCTGTGAAATCCAGCAGAATTCCAACTGTACTTACAGAATGTATGACTATGACAGAAGGGACAAGTTTGGCAACAGAAGAGAACTGCATATTGATAAGGCTATTGATGTAGTTGATGTTAAGAAGTACAAGCCATTTGTGAGTGGTAATAGCGATGTGCCGGAAGGTGCAGAACTTCTTGTAAGCTGCAAGTATTTTGAATGTTATAAGTATGTACTTGGTAAGTCTATGAATATGGATGATAGTTCTGATAAAAATATTTGTAATAATAATGGCAGTAATAGTGATACAGTTGCTAAAACTGCGATATACAGAGTAAATAATAGTTTATGTATAAATTATGTGAATAGGATAAGATGGTTTGATAAATATACATGTAGGAGGCAACAAATTGGAAAAATTAGACTATTTAAGATGGTATGCAGGAGATATAAGAAATAGAGATGAAAATGGTTATTTAATTTCATCAAATGATTTATCATTATATAAAACAAAGTCTACTATTTTTAATAAAATAACAAATATGTTCTTATATCCAGATATGATTAATGAATATGAACGTACCAAAAATGATGATAAGTATTTACCACCAATTAATGAAATTAATGATGTACTAAGAATGTATGATAGTATAGTAAATTTAGCTTCATATGTTTATGAATATGCAGAAAGTATATACAGAATAGATAGAATGAGCACTATAAATTTGGTTAATCAGTTGGGTTATAATCCTTCTTTTTTTTCATGTAGTAAAGAGCATCAAAATGAAAAATTTTTTGATAAAAATGCGCCTATTTTAATTAAGCTAAATATAAAAAATAGTTTAATTGTAGATATGTCTGAATTATTAGGAAATGAATATATAAGTAATGACGAAAGGGAAATAATTATTTTGCCATTTCATAAACTTTCTATAGTAAGTACAAATTGTTATAATGTTGAGTTTGACGACAAAATTTTAGAAGATGTTGAAGCATATGATATAGAATACATTAAGGAAAGAGTTGTTAAAGAGGAAAATGTAAATAATGTAAATAATATTATAAATAGATTGAATTCTAGAAAAGAGTTGGATGACGAAAATGTAAAAAAATATATTGAATGGAAAAATGATTTGACAAAATATATTAAATACATATTATTAAAAAAATACACAGAAGAAAAGAATAGGAGAAAGAATGAAGAAAGATGAAGTTTTAAATGAATTTATTGAAAATATACTAAATGACAATATTAACATAGAAGAATTTGTTAGATATATTAAGCATTATTCTAAATTTATTGCTTATATTAATTCTGAATATAAATATAATGGAACATTTTTAAATCAATATACATCAGACTTTTTAGAAACACGTAATATGTTAATTGAAAAAAATAAAATTTATAAAAGAATATTTTATAAAGTAATAATGTTGGGTGTTGATTGTGAAATATATATAGATGATGTTTTTTATGGTGTTTGTATTGAAAATAATGATTATATGGATTATTTTTATATAAAATTAGATAAAAGTAATATTTTAAATCATAAAATACATGTTAATATAAAGCTTTTTAAAAAAAAAGATAATGATATACAAAAATATATTTTTTGTAAGGAATATGATAGTTATAAGGAAAATGATTTAGATAAAATAGTATCAGAAGATGTAAATGGATATTTGAGAAAAAGGGGATATGTGAATGGATAAAATAAGTCTTTATGATTATATAATAAGTGACGAAAATATATATTTATCTATATATAGTGCTAAATCGTATATTTTAAATAAATCATTGTTGGGAAAGAAAGATAAAGAGTTACTTAATTCTTTAAATGATCCATTCAATGAAAATATAATATATGAAACTACAAAGTCGGTAAAAGAAATCGTGAAAAAAATATTAGATGACAAGGATTACTTATTTAAAACACAAGTTTATTTTAAACCTAAAAAATATGAAGATAAACCTTTATATAGACCTGTACACAGTGCAGAATTATTACAGTTAATAGCAATGGTAACAGTGCTTAATCCATTAATATATGATTATTCAAAAAAAGATAAACTAACATTATCTAATTATAGTAGATTAATTCCTCATAATTTTTATGGTAATTGTATATCAGAAAAGCCTGAGGAATTATATAAAAAATGGAATATTCAATATAGAGAATATACCCAAAAATCAACAGAATATTTTAATACATATTATAAATCTGGGGAATATAAGTATGAGTTGAAATTAGATTTAGAAAAATTTTTTCCATCCATTAATCCTTTAATAATATATCAAATGTTATTAGAACATAAGTCGGTTACTTTGTCTGAGGAGGATGTTAGAGTATTAAAAATTATTGTTTATAAATTACTTGTAAATAAAGTAACTAATCTTAACTCGTTAGAAGCAAAAAAATTATATTATGATAATAATTTACAATATAATTGTATTACTATAGGAATTGCACAGGGATTACCACAATCCTTTTTTTTCGGCAATATATGTATGATACAAATTGCTAATATTATCGAAAAAGTTTTTCAGGGAAAGGCAATATATTATGTAGATGACTCATATGTGTATACAAATTGTAATTTGTCAACTGAAGAGCTATTTAAACATAAATTAGAAGAAATAAACGAAGAAATAAGAAGTTTTTCAAAAAAATATATACTTTCTGCCAAAGAAGACAATTTTTTAAAAAAAGAAAAATTGAAATATTATAATAAAATAATGTCAAAAAAATATGATACTATGTATGAAATAAAAATACATATGGATGGCAAAAGCAGTTATACAGATATTCAAAATTGTGCTAATGGTGAAATATATTTAAGAAATATTAGTAGGGAAGCTTCAAATATGGGGCATGATATCTATGCAATGTATTCCGAAGATGAAGAAAAATCGGTATTAAGTAGAGGAGAAGCACTTTTATATGCTATAAATAATGAAATAAAAAAGAACAATAAAGAAACAAATAAAGATAGTACTCAAAAGTCGTATATTGAAAAACTTAATAGATATTATAAATTTTTTAAAAATAGAGTTGTGCGTCTTAGAATAAAAACAAAAAAAGAAATAGATTCTGAAATATTTAATGTACTATATAAAACAGTTGAGAAAAATTCTGATTTAGAAAGTACAGAGAATGATTATAAAATAGTAAGTGATGCTAATATTAATATTAAAAACTTTTTCGATTGTTATTCAAATGATGTATGGGATGTTGCTGTTTCTATTTTAATAAAATATACGACAAAAAAAGAAGATTTAAGACAAATAAAGAAATATTTATTAAATATTATACAAGAAATTTATGGTGAAGATTTATATTGTTGTTCTTATATAAAATATTGGTATAATGATTTTTTATCAGATAATGAAATAGAAAATATTTCAGATCCATATGAGACATTAAAAAGATTAGTGAATCAAAAAATGATAAGATATTTTGATTTGGATACAGAACTTCGTAATAACGAGTTTAAAGGAATTAGATTAAATGGAATAGAAGATAATATTATGGAAAGTTTTGATATATTACCAAAACAATTCTTAATAAGATGTAATATTGTTGCAAAAAGTTCAAATAGATTAAAAAGAATGATGTTGAATGCAATATATTCGAAAATTTTTAAAGTTGATATATCTGATGATATTTCTATTCATTCATATAATAAAAAAGAAATAAGGTATGGAGAATTGCGTACATTAGTTTATTTAAGAAATAATTTATGTGATGCTGATCAATTTTTAAAATGGGATATGTCAGTTAAGTCCAATGAAAATATATCTAAAATTGATTATACTATTTTTGAAGTACTTGAGATATATAAAAGGTATGTTGTTGAGCCTAAGTATATAGATAACTTGATTTTGGTGCATAAATATACATGTGATGTCTGGAAAAATGGAGCTAAACATTTATATTTTTATACTTTACATAATCAGGAACACGCAATATCTTTAATAAAAAATATTTTAAAGATATTAAAAATTTTAAGTTATATTGAAATTAAACAATACGATTATTATATATTGTTTATTGCATGTTATTTGCACGATATATCTATGGTAAAGATAGCTTCTGATAATATGTTTTTATTGGATAATTATAAATCTGATTTAATAGTTACTAGGTTTGAAGAAGTTTATCAGAATGAATCTGAATATAATATAAAAAATATTTTGATTGATGCATATAGGCGTATAGATGAATTTTTTGAAAATAAAATTAGAGGTAATCATGGTAAAGATAGTGCCTATGAAATAAGAAAAAGAGAAGAATTGAGCTTTTTAGAGCCAGATATTAGGGAAACTATTGCTGAAATAGCCCAAAGCCATACAGTTGATGCAAAAGATATATATTTTCTTAAAGGTGATGCTAATCAAAAACTTATAAGTTATAAATTTGATAAAATATTACTTAGATTGGCAGATTTGCTTGATATGTGTCAAAATAGAGTTTCAAAACTAATATTAAATCATAATATTAATAATATGTCAGATATATCAGCATTTCATTGGATTTCTCATTTATTGACATCAGAGGTTAATTTGGTATCTATTTATAAAAAAAACCAGAACTATGAAGATACTGTAAGTTTTTTATTACCAGAATGTATCATAGAAAATATTGTAGTTACAATTAAAGTAAGAATGTCACAGATGTCCAATGAAAATTGTATGAAATGTAAATATTGTAAAATTATAGAAAATACACTTAGTGAAAATGGATTTGAAATAGAAATGCTTTCTGAAAAAGATAGTAATTGTACTTCGGAAAAGTGCAACTTTTTATGTAGATGGTTTAATAAGAAGAATGAATATTTCATGGCGGAAATGAGAGAATTAGAAGCATATTTAAATAGAGTACCTAAAGAAAATAGATTTTATAAAACTAAAATATTAATAAGAGTTGAAATATTAGATGATGCTAATATTACATTGGAACAATTTGAAGTGTTGAAAAAAGTAGCACTTAGTGATTAGGTTTATATAGATATGTCAATTTATATGATGAAATGTTTGGTATTTAAGTATATGAAAGATGATAACTTAAAATATTTGAATAATATCTAGCATGGTCGAAATTAACATATCATAATTATATGGTAATAGAAAGTGTATACTGATAAAATAAAAAGATAATACTGTTTAAAAGGGGTGTGAAAATGAAATTAAGAATAAAAAATTTTGCAAAGATATCAGAAGCTGATATTGATATAGATGGGATTACAATTATTGCAGGAAATAACAATACTGGAAAAAGTACAATCGGAAAAATATTGGATTCTGTTTTTAATGCAACTTATAATATGAATGAAAAGATGAAGAATGCCAGAATAGATTCATTGGCGAATATGATTAGAAATGAAATTGAAAGTAATAATATAGCCATAAGAGGCAGATATTATCCATTCTATATTTACCGTGATTTTGCGAATGAATTATTAGAGAGTCAAGAAAAGGATCAGGTAGATATTTGTAAAGAATATGAACAAAAAATGAATCAGTATTTAGGACAAGATTTAGATTTTTCGGATAGAATACTTCCATATTTAGAACAAAATAAGAACATATCGGATAAGACATTCAGTGAAACAATATATACTAATTATTTCAAAGAAGTATTTCATGAAAAAATAAATTCATTATATTCTAAAGATACAGAAGCAGAAGTTGAATTAAAAATAAAAGATAAAAATATTAGATTGACTTTTGAAAAAGATGAATGTGTACAAGAGGAAAGACAACTGGAAATTTTTAATTCTTCTATTTATATAGATGATCCATTTGTGTTGGACGAAATGAATAATGATTCGTTATATGGAAGGACAGGGTGTTCAATTCATAAGAAAAATATTTTGCATAAATTAATAAAAAAAGAAGATAAAGCAGTAGAAGATAAAGTTTTTTCTAATTTGTTAGTGACTAATAAACTTGAGGACATTTTAAAAATTATTGATTGTGTGGCAGCTGGTAAAATAACTAAAAAACAGAAGTATATGTATCCATTAGAAGAAAATTCTTCAAGTGATATAGAAGTAGCTTCTTTGTCAACTGGGTTAAAAACATTTGTAATTTTAAAGCAGTTGTTATTAAATGAAAGTCTTCAGGATAAGGATGTTATTGTATTAGATGAGCCAGAGATACATTTACATCCAGAGTGGCAGTTGCTGTATGCCGAAATAATTGTATTATTACAAAAGAAATTTAATTTTCATATTGTTGTAACAACACATAGTGCACATTTTATGGAAGCTTTGGAATTATATTCAAAAAAATATGGGATATCAGAAAGATGTAATTATTATTTAGCAGGCTTACAGGATGGTAGTGCTGTTTTTGAAAATGTAACACATGATATAAGTAAAATATATAAACAGATGGTTGATCCAACATTGTTATTAAGTCAGTTAAGAGAGGAATTAGAAGTAGAAAATGACTAAAAACGAACATATGAAAAGTATTCTTGAGGCATTTGCTGATAAATATAATTATAATGAAAGTATAGAGGAACTACTTTCAATAGTATCGGAGGATAAGGACAAATCTAAAAAAACAGGAAATAAGGAATATGTATATGGTGAAAAAAGAAAAGATATGAAAGTGATTGATATGGATAAGATTGCACATAATCCATATCGTATTAGTAGATTTCCAAATTCTATTAAGGAAGAGGATTCCTTGGCATCAGCTGATGCTTTTGTAATAAGTTCTGATGATATATGGTATTTTATAGAATTCAAAAATCAACAAATATCTAGCGCAAATAAAAGTGTAACAAAGAAAGCATATCAAAATTGGTTTTGGCTTGTAGATATTTTATATGAAATGAGAGAACAGGGTGCAATGCAATATGATACATTTAATTATGATAATCCGATTGCATTTGCAAGGGAAAAAGTAGTTTATATATTGGTTGTAAGTGAGGAGAAAAATATAGTGGATGCTGATAAGATGCGTAAATGTCTTTTAGCTAAAACAAAATTCCAACCTGAATATATGAAAAAGTTAGAAAAATATATATTTAAAGAAACTTATGTTTATACTCCACAATTACTAGAAAATTATTTTGTAAAGAAATTTGTATACTAATAATTGAAATATATAGAGATGGCAATATTGTGTGATGCAGGACAGAAAAAATTATGTAACAGCAGTACAAGTATAAAAATCTTGATTTCTGGGTTAAGCCAAATGACACTGATATGGTTGCATTTCCAGAAAATATTAATATGCAGATAGAACTGACCGTTACCCAAGAAAGGAGTCTATCATATATGACTGAACCATTAAGATTGCCAGTTGGAATTGATGATTTTGAAAAAATACGAAAATCTGATTTTTATTATGGTTTGTTTAATGGACTTTATATTACTGGAAATCAGAAGTTATGTGAAGAGTATATGGGGTAGTATCCGGTTATATTTATTTCATTAAAAAGTGTAGAAGGGCTTACTTATGATATGGCTATGAATTATGAAATAAAGATAATTGGACTTGTGGATACATTGGAAAGTAAGTTGGATAGTAAACAGATTCAGGAAATACCTGGAATTGTTCAGGATAAAATAATGTAAATAAAAGAAATGCTGTGCTTTAATAAATGGAGAAAATATCATGAATAAAAAGAAAAAAGTTACTATTGGTATTGTATGTTGCTCTATAATAATGTTGGCGGTTGTAGGAATATTAATATATATCCATCTTTTACCATATATCAGGTTAAAAAAGACTGTTGATAATCTGCTTAATAAGCAGTATGAATATAAGATTGATGGTAAAGTTGAAGGTATGGATTTGCCACTTCTTGGTAACTCTTTTCAAGGAAAGATAAATGGAGAAAAAGGAAAAAATGTAGTTTATGGTGATATCAGTTATAAAGATTCCACATATCTTAAGCTATATGCTGATAAAAATGGAGAGATTATATTTGATGCCGGTCCTGTTATTAAAGCTGCAATAAATAAAGTTGCAGATAACAGTCTTTTTGGTGCTGGTTTGATTAGGTCAATTTCCAGTGATGTAAAAATTTCTTATAGTCAGATTGAAGAAGTGTTAAATCAGGATATAACTACACTAAGTGACGAAGGAGTTTCTAATGATTTAATAAATAAACTGGCACACGGCAGAAATAAAGAATACACAATAACATTATTAAAGAGTATCGATGATAAAGACAGACTTTTAGAAAAGGATGCGTATTATTTCGAGATAGATTTAAAGAATTACAACACAAAACTTATTGTTGGTGTTCCAAAGGATAAGAATGATACGGATGTTTCTCTTGTTGTTTATACAGATAAAATTACATGGTCATTTACAGGTAAGTATGAGTATAAGGATGTTGAAGAAATTGAGATGCCTGAGAGCACGGTTTCAGATAAGACTATCAGTGTTTTAAAATCATTATATTCAGCATATCTGGAAAGAAAATAAGTTTTATAATATACAAGTTATAAACATTTAGGTTTTCAGACTCTGTTCAAGGATTTTAGTATCTTTGAGCAGAGTTTTTTGTTAATATGTTGGCATAAAATGTCAGTCTTAAGGAAAATGCTGATAATCAGTATAGTTTTGTGTGTAGCGATAATGGAATAGGGATGTCTGTTGTCAAAGGATTTACAGAGTTGATGGGCGGAAAACTGTCAGTTGAGAGCAAAGAGGGGGATGGCTCAACATTTACGGTTGATATACCTTTCAGTACAGCCTCAGAAAAACAGCAAAAGATGGCATCTCATCCAGTTATAGATGGAATGGATGCAGGAATGAACGGCTATATACCAAAGCCTGTAAGCATAAAAGATATCAAGGAAGCCTTTAAAGAAAACTATTAAAAAAAGTTGCAAAAAATAATAGCGTGCTATTGACAGCCTACTATTAAATGTGTATTATATAAAGCGCACTAATAATATGTAGTTCACGATATAACCAATCGTGAACTACATTTATTTTTTGCGTAAATATGCGTACAGAGATTATAAAGAGTGTACAGGAAAGGAAAGTATACGTGAAAAGACATGCACTTAACTGCGGAGAGCTTATAAAGCGTCTGAATGATATACTTGGAAAATGCGTTAATAATGAGCTCAAAAATGATAATATGACAGCATCGCAGATAAAGATGCTTATTATCATAAGTGAGACAGACAATGAGTGTATAACACTTAAGGAACTTGAAAAACACTTTGGCGTGGCTCAGGCAACTATAGCAGGAACTGTTGCAAGGCTTGAAAAGAAAGATATGATAGAGAGCTTTTATGAGTCATGTGATAAGAGAGTAAAGCATGTAAGACTTACCAGCAAGGGAAAGGATATATGCAAGCATGCTTACAATGGTATGCTAAAGAGAGAGGAGTGGTTTCTTTCAAGTCTTGATAATGAAGAGAAGAAAGAGCTGCAAAGATTATTACAGAAGATATATGACAATACATCAAATGATAAGTCATATTCAAGGCAGACAACTGCCAATCATTAAAATAAAGAATGGAGGAAAAATATGTTAAAAACACTATCAGCCTATATAGGCGAGTATAAGAAAGATTCTATAAAGACACCTATTTATATTATATTTGAAGTGCTTATGGAAATACTTATACCTTTTGTTACGGCAAGTATTATTGACAAGGGAATACAGGCAGGCGATATGAAAAATGTATGTATATACGGTGGTATTATGTTAGTACTTGCATTTGTCAGCCTGTTCTGCGGAATAAGGGCAGGAAAGTATGCAGCAAGTGCTTCTACTGGTTTTGCCTGCAACTTAAGAGAAGGAATATATACTAATATCCAGAATTTTGCATTTTCTAATATAGATAAGTATAGTACAGCAGGTCTTATAACACGTATGACTACAGATGTTACTAATGTACAGAATGCTTATCAGATGCTTCTTAGAATAGCAGTAAGAGCGCCACTTATGATGATATGCAGTATGATTATGTGCTTTATTATCAATCCTACTATGAGTATGATATTCTTAGGGGCTCTTATTCTTCTTGGTTTCGTGCTTTTCTTTATTATATTTAAGGTAACACCTATATTCACAGAAGGTTTTGCAAAGTATGATGACCTTAATGCAAGTGTACAGGAAAATGTTTCTGGTATCCGTGTTGTTAAGGCATTCGTAAGGGAAGAATATGAAAATGACAAGTTTAAGAAGGCAGCGACAAGCCTTTACAATACATTTGTAAGGGCCGAGTCATGGCTTGCTTTTAATAATCCTGTAATGATGTTTGTAATATATGGAAGTATTATTGCACTTTCGTGGTTTGCAGCACATTTTATTGCTGATGGAACTATGACAACAGGTAATCTTACATCTATGTTTTCATATGTAATGAGTATGATGATGGCACTTATGATGCTTTCAATGATATTTGTTATGATATCAATGAGTACAGCAAGTGCTAAGCGTATTGCAGAGGTTCTTAACGAGAAAGCAGATATAACTAATCCTGATGCACCAGTTATGCAGGTTCCTGATGGAAGAATTGACTTTAATCACGTTGATTTCGTATATAAGAAGGATAGTGAAACTGATACACTTAAAGATATCGATATACATATAAATGCTGGTGAAACTATCGGAATTATCGGCGGAACCGGCTGCGGAAAGTCAAGCTTTGTCAATCTTATAAGCCGTCTTTATGATGTTAAGAATGGTTCTGTATGTGTTGGTGGAGTTGATGTAAGAAAGTATGATATTGAGACTCTCCGTGATGAGGTATCAGTTGTTCTCCAGAAAAATGTGTTATTCTCAGGAACTATTCTTGATAACTTAAGATGGGGTGATGAGAATGCAACAGAGGAAGAATGTATTGAGGCATGCAGACAGGCATGTGCAGATGAATTCATTGAGCGTATGCCGGATAAGTATAATACATGGATAGAGCAGGGCGGAACTAATGTTTCTGGTGGACAAAGACAAAGACTTTGTATTGCAAGAGCACTTCTTAAGAAACCAAAGGTACTTATTCTTGATGATTCAACAAGTGCTGTAGATACAGCAACAGATGCAAAGATTAAGCACGCATTTGCAACTAAGATACCGGGAACAACAAAGCTTATAGTATCGCAGAGAATATCAAGTATTCAGGATGCAGACAGAATTCTTGTCCTTGATAATGGTATGGTAAGCGGCTTTGATACACACGAACATCTTGTAGAAAATAATAAAGTATACCGTGAGATATATGAAGTACAGACACAGGGTGGCGGTGACTTCGATGAGCAGGCGGAAGAGGCAAAGGAAAACCAGCCTGTAGATGCCAATGCTAAGGCAGCAGACGATAAGAAGGGAGGAGCAGATAATGAGTAATAATCAGGACAAAACTTTGAATAAATCGGACATGAATAAAAAGCAGAGTACACTTCCAATTATGAAAAGGTTATTAGGATATGTGTTAAAGAATTATAAGTTTTCATGTATAGCAGTATTAGCATGTATTATAGCATCAGCACTTATAACACTTTCAGCTACACTTTTTATACAGAAGCTTGTTGATAATTATATCATTCCACTTACACAGTCAGCAGTACATGACTATGCACGACTTGCATCAGCTCTTATAAAG
>OJME01001349.1_pt1 | contig 19967 bp, 20 predicted proteins | sample 1597151 | NCBI WGS metagenome assembly OJME01 (sample SAMEA2452118, study PRJEB22498) | human gut metagenome | biome: human feces; feature: human gut; material: feces | place: Australia | collected 2012
CCTATACAGATAGACACTTTTTTTCTAGTGTCCACTGTATAGGATCCATTTTATATTATTCAACCTTTTTATATTTTACAAAGATAGTGTATCATTTTGAATAGTATATAAACTATAAAAATATCCTTTTATGTTTATTAAATCTTCGAAATTGCCTTTTTCTATAATTTTACCGTTTTTCATTACTATTATTTCATCATATCTATTTAATATATTTTTTATTAATTTATGAGTAACTGTAATTAGGGTTAAATTCTCTAAATTTAATAAAGAATTTTCTAAATTATAAGCTGTTTCATTATCAAGGGCAGATGTGGACTCATCTAAGATTAAAATTTGCGTATTATTGATTAAAGCCCTAGCAATGGCAATTCTTTGTTTTTCTCCGCCAGATAATTTATTTCCATTTTCACCAACTAAAGAATTTATTCCATTTGGTAATTTGTTTAATAATTTATCTAAGCCAGACCTTTTACAAGCGTCTAAAATATCCTTATCGTCGTGATTAGAATATAGTCTTATATTTTCTTTTATACTATCATCAAACATAAAAATATTTTGTTGAATCATAGATATATTTTTATATAAATCTGAACTATAAATATTCTTTATATTTAAATTATCAATGGAAATTTTTCCTTCGTAATCATTATAGTATCTCATTAGAAGTTTGATTAATGTACTTTTTCCAGAACCACTTTCACCAACAATGGCATATTTTTTATTTTTATCAAAAGTTATATTAATATTATCTAAAGCTTTTCTTTCTTCAGTATAAGAAAAATTAAGATTTTCAATACAAATAGATTTTGAGAAATTTTCTAATTTAGTATTTTCAAAATCATCATGAGTATCTTCTAAAATTTCTTCTATTTTGTCTGCAATCATTGCAACAGACCTAATTTGATTTATTAAAGAAATACTTAATTTTACAGGACCTACTATATGGGTGCTTAACTGAATAATGATAATTGCTGTACCAACTGTTATACTTTTTTTGTACATTAAATAACCACCAAGAAGTAAAACTCCTAGATAAATTGTAACGCTAAAAGATAATGAAAATCCTCTTATAATACCCTCTAAAATAGAATATTTTTTCTTAGACGTTTCCACATTAGTAGAAGCAGTTTTGAAAATTTCATTTATTTTATTACTAATGTTAAATCCTTTTATAACTTCAAATCCAGAAAATAAATCTTTAGTTATAGAAGTTACTTGTTCTAAGTTTTGAGAATACTCGTTTTTTTGAATAACTAATTTTTTTGATAAAGCATTGGGAATTATAAATCCTAAAACACCAAATATGGAAATAAAAATAACTATAGTAGGACTTATGGAAAATAGAACTACTAGAGAAATAATAAATGATATAAAGCATGATATAACTTGAAATAAATTGTTAAAAAAGTTATCTTCAATTATTTTTAGATCATTATATAAAATAGATATATATTTACCACTATTATCTAGTGAAAAGTCTTTAATGTCTTTATTAATTATCTTTGAAAAAATATCTGTTCTCAAGTAATTTACAGTATTTTTTATATAAGATGACATTACAAGTCCATCTATATATTCAGTTAAAAACATTACAATAATTAATGATATACTTGATATTGTGATGATTAAAAATTTATCGCTATCACCACTGGCAAAAATATCTACAATAAATCCCATTAAAAAATCAAAGCATATACTTGCCAAAGCAACTAAAGATATAGTTATAATTCTACAAAAAAATTGATATTTATACTTCAATGTGTATTGCCAAAGTGTTTTCATATTACCTCCGTATAATAATTTTTAATAATATTATATATGATATTATACATAATATTTGTCTCAAGAAAAAATATATATTATATAGGTGGTTAAAAATATTAATATATATTTGATAAAATTTGTAAATTATTACTAAAAAAAGGTATAATAGTATGTGGAAAAAAGAAAAATAGGAGGCAATATATGAAGGAATTATTTAATTTATTTATTGCGTTTGCAAAAGTAGGGGTACTTACATTTGGTGGTGGATATGCTATGCTTCCAATTTTACAACGTGAAATAGTTGAAAAAAATAATTGGGCTAGTGATGAGGAACTTATGGATTATTATGCCATCGGACAGTGTACACCAGGAGTAATAGCAGTAAATACAGCAACTTTTATAGGACAAAAAAACAAAGGCATAATGGGAGGAATTATGGCAACTCTAGGTGTTGTAACTCCTTCTCTTATAATAATTACAGCTATAGCAGCATTTATAAGTAATTTTGCTGATTTAGCTATAGTAAAAAATGCTTTTGCTGGAGTTAGAGTATGTGTATGCGTTCTTATATTTAATGCAGTTTTAAAATTATGGAAAAGTTCTGTAGTTGATAAAGCTACTTTAATAATATTTATTGGCGTATTTTTAGGATCTGTATTTACAAAATTATCTCCTATAGTATTTGTATTAATTACAGCTATAGCAGGAATATTAGTGAAAAATTGGGAGGTGAAATCTAAATGATTTACCTTAGATTATTTTTTGAATTTTTTAAAACAGGATTATTTGCAGTAGGTGGAGGTATGGCAACACTTCCTTTCCTTTATGATATGGCAGACAAAACTCATTGGTTTACATCAGCTCAGCTTGCTGATATGATAGCTGTTTCTGAATCTACACCAGGTCCAATAGGTGTTAACATGGCCACGTATGTAGGATTTACAACAGCAGGATTTTGGGGTGGATTAATTGCAACATTGGCTTTAGTTACACCATCTATAATAGTAATAGTTATAATATCTTATTTCTTAAAATCATTTAGAGAAAATAAGTATGTAGAAGCAGCTTTTTATGGCCTTCGTCCGGCATCAACAGGGCTTATAGCAGCAGCAGGTATGACTGTTGTTAGTATAACATTACTTCAAATGGATTTATTTAAAAATAGTGGTAATATATTAAATTTATTTAATTGGAAATCGCTACTTCTTGCTGTAATAATTTATGTATTAACAAATCATATTAAACAAACTAAAAAACTTCATCCAGTATTTTTTATAGCAGGTTCTGCAATAGTTGGAATGTTATTTGGATTTGCTGGAGTATAAATGAACGATTAATAAAATCGTTCATTTCTTATGTGAGCCAAGCATGGGCAACAACTTGACGGTGAAAGTCCGTTGCGGGCTTGATAGTGGGAACCGCTAGCTAAGGGCAAGGGTGTCCATCGTGAGGTGGAATCTGAAGGAAGCCTACGGCAAAGTCTCGGTCTGAGGGACACGAACTACATATGAGGCTAACTAGAAATGGACGAGTTTGCATAACAAAACAAAGTCCAACACTATCCAAAATTTCTAATAGTAAATGTAGCAGATATATGAGATGAAGGTTGTTGTTCTTACGTGGGGAGGTCTGATAGATATATTATAAATAAAGGATGAGTTTCCAAAATGATAACCTGCATAGTGATATGTAGTTGAACTATCAGAAGTCAGCAGATGTCATAGTACTATTGATATGCACAATCAATAGGAAGGACTGAACATTAAGGAAGTTTTCGACTTTGGATAAATAGAAAACCGTACAATAATATTTACTAATGATTTACTCGATAAAATTTTAGCTAGGGACAATATGTATCGAGATATGCAAAGAGTAATTAGAAATAAAGGTAGCCATGGTGTTGATGGAACATATAAACCTTCACCAGGTAGAAGTCAACATCAAGCAATAAAACAATCCTTAGAATATATAAATCAATGATATAAATGGGTAGTTGATATGGATTTAGAAAAGTTCTTTGATAAAGTAAATCATGATATTTTAATTGATAGATTATGCAAGAAGAATAGAAGATAAAAGAGTGTTAGACTTAATAAGAAAATATCTTAAAAGTGGAATAATGCTCAATGGGGTTGTAGTATCAAATGAAGAAGGTACTCCACAAGGAGGATCACTTAGTCCACTTCTACCAAATATAATGCTTGATGAAGTTGACAAAGATCTAGAAAGAAGTGGTCATAAATATATTCAAACACAAGAAAAGGCTATTGGAGAATTTCCAATAGCCCAATTCTTTCAAAAACACTTACAAATAAATACCTAGAAGAATTAGGATATATGAGCAGATACAAGAGATATTTAAAAGTGTATGGAACCTAATGAACCGCTGTGTACCGAATGGTACGCACGGTGGTGTGAGAGGACGCTAAACAAAATAATTATTTAGCGCCTACTCGATTTAATTAGATTTTAAATAAAATTAATTTTCAGAAGATTTTAAAATATGAATCTAAATATTTACTTTTGTCGAAATATGTTATAGAATTATATAAAAAGATAGAAAGGAAAAATCAATATGCAATTAATAGGAATAGTATTGATAATTGTAGGATTTGCTCTAAAATTAGACACAATAGCAGTTGTAGTAGGGGCAGGTATAGCTACAGGATTAGTAGCACATATGAATATAGTAGAAATACTAAATACTTTAGGAGAAGCATTTATAACAAATAGATCAACTTGTTTATTCATGCTTACAGTACCAATAATAGGATTATGTGAAAGATATGGATTAAAAGCAAAAGCAATAATGCTTATTAAAAAGGCAAAAAACGTTTCGACAGGAATATTACTTAGTGGATATACACTTGTAAGAGAGGCAACAATAGCAATGGGTGTTACTCTTGGAGGTCATCCTCAGTTTGTAAGACCTTTAGTAAGTCCAATGGCAGAAGGTGCAGCAATCGCTAAATACAGTGAGTTAGATGAAAAAGATTTAGATAAAATAAAAGCTTATTCAGCAGCGTCAGATAATATAGGTAACTTCTGTGCACAAAATATATTTATGGGAAATGCAGGTATACTTTTAATAGCTTCTACATTAGAAGGATTAGGAATGAATGTTGATACTCTTGAATTAGCTAAAGTTGCTATACCAGTAGCCTTGATAGCTTTAGTAATATGGGTAGTACAATGTTTATTACTAGACAAAAAGTTAACTAAAAAATATAGTGAAAGAAAAAATAATGTAGGAGGTATAGCATAATGGATATAGCAGTACTATCGAATACCTTATTAGAAATATTCTACATGATGGTTGGACTATACATGGGAATAACAATGATATTTACATTAAAAGATACAAATCATAAGACAAGAATAGGGACAGCAACATTTTGGGGAATATTATCATTAGTATTTTTATGTGGTAAATATTTACCAAATACATTAGTAGGAATATTAGTAATTATAATAGCGTTATTATCATTAACTAAACAAATAAATGTAGGAACAATTAAACAATTAGATGAAACATTTACACAATTAAAAGCAGATAAATTAGGACTTAGAATATTTATACCTTCTTTATCGATAGCAACAATAGCTATGCTTATAGCATCATTTACAGATTTATCAGGAACTGTAGCTATAGGTATCTCATCAACATTAACATTAATATTAACGTTTGCAATAACTAAAGCATCACCAAAAGAATTATTAGAAGATACAAATAGAATGTACCAATCAATGGGATCGTTTACTGTATTACCTCAATTACTAGCTTCATTAGGTGCGTTATTTACAGCAGCTGGTGTAGGAGATAAAATATCTTCTATAATATCAGGAGTTATACCAAGTGGAAATATATTAGCTGGTGTAATAGCTTACTGTGTAGGGATGGCATTATTTACAATGATAATGGGAAATGCTTTCGCAGCATTCTCAGTAATAACAGTAGGTGTTGGCGTACCGTTTGTATTTGCTCAAGGTGGAGATCCAATAGTATGTTCAGTTCTAGCTTTAACTGCAGGATACTGTGGAACTTTATTAACACCAATGGCAGCAAACTTCAATGTGTTACCAGCAGCATTACTTGAATTAAAAGATAAAAATGCAGTAATAAAAGTACAAGCTCCAATAGCTATAATTTTATTATTAGCACACATATTATTGATGTATACTTTAGGATTTTAATTAATAGGAGGATATACTTATGAAAGTATTATTAACAGGATTTGATCCTTTCGGAGGAGAAGCAGTAAACCCAGCTCAAGAAGCTGTACAAAGAGTAAGTGACAATATAAATGGAGCTGAGGTAATAAAAATTACAATACCTACAGTTCAAACAAAATCAGTTAAAGCTATAGAAGAAGCTATTGAATTATACAATCCTGATATAGTAATATCAGTAGGTCAAGCTGCAGGAAGATATGATATAACTCCTGAGAGAGTAGCTATAAACATAGATGACTTCAGAATAAAAGATAATGAAGGAAATCAACCAACTGATAAAATAATTCAAGAAGATGGTAAATCAGCTTACTTCTCTAATTTACCAGTAAAAGCTATGGTAAAACATATGAACGACAATCAAATACCAGCAACACTTTCAAATACAGCTGGAACTTTTGTATGTAATCATGTAATGTACGGAATATTATATATGATAGATAAAAAATATCCTAATATAAAAGGTGGATTTATCCATATACCATATATGACAAGCCAAGTAATAGATAAGAAAAATACTCCATTCATGTCATTAGATGAAATAGTAAGGGGATTAGAATTATCAATAGAAGCTTGTACTTTATATAATGAAGATATAAATGCAGTTGGTGGAGAGATTTGCTAATGAAAAATATAAATCTTTTTGTATATGGAAGTTTAAGAGAAAACTTTTTTAACTATGATAAATATTTAAAAGGTAAAGTAGAAAAAAGCTTTCCTGCAAAATTAGAAGATATGAATTTATATCATATGCCTTATAAAGGATATCCGGCAATAACAAAAGGTGAAGATGTTGTTTGTGGTGAAATAATGGTTATAAATGAAAGTAACTATGAAGAAACTGTAAAAGCTATGGATAAAATGGAAGGATTTATAAGTGATAATAATCCTGAAAATGAATACCATAAGGTAATTTTAGAAGTAGAAAATCTTTTAACTAATGAAAAAGAAAAATGCTTTGTTTATTTCTATAATAAAGAAAGAGATATGATTTTTGAAGAAGAATCTGTATATATTCCTCATGGTGACTGGAAGGAATATATGTTAAATAAATAAAAATAATAAATTTAACGACATAGGTAAAACTATCCTTTTGAAAAAGAGGATAGTTTTATTTATTTTTAGGAATAAAATTAATTTTTAATATAAGGATAATGGGTATAATATTTTTAAACAGAAAAATAGGAGAATCAAATGAAATATAATAAAGTAGTTGAAGCAAAATTTATTGAAAGACCCAATAGATTTGTAGCTTATTGTGATATAAATGGGGAAATTGAAAAAATTCATGTTAAAAATACAGGTCGCTGTAAAGAATTATTAGTACCAGGGTGTACAGTTTATTTAGAAGAAAGTGATAATCCAAATAGAAAAACAAAATATTCGTTAATAAGTGTTATAAAAGAAAATAGACTTATTAATATGGATTCACAGGTAACAAATAAAATGGTTTGTGAAGCTCTTAAAGATAAAAGTTTAATTTTACCTGGATTTGATGAAGAAATAACTCTAATAAAGCCAGAAAAAACTTATGGAAATTCTCGCTTTGATGTATATTTAGAAGGAAAGACTAAAAAAGCTTTTATTGAAATAAAAGGTTGTACCTTAGAAGAAGATAATATAGTTAAGTTTCCTGACGCAAAAACTGATAGAGGAGTAAAGCATGTAAAGGAATTAATAAAAGCTAAAGAAGATGGATATTTAGCTTACATAATTATTGTTATTCAAATGAAAGATGTATTGTATTTTACTCCAAATATTGAAAGACATAAAGAATTTAAAGATGTATTAAAAGAAGCAGATGAAAAAGGCGTAAAAATTTTAGCTTATGATTCAATAGTAAATATAGATAATATAAAATTAAATAAACCAGTAAAAGTAGTATTATAATATATTGTTAAAAATAAAAAAACTATAAAATATTGTATAAATCTGTAAGCATTTGAAATTTTAATGGTATAATATAAAGGTAAGATAATTAGGTGAAAGGATGTATAATAATGACTAAAGAACTATCTATGCAAGAATTATTAGACCAACAAGAACAATTACTTAATTCGATTAAAGTTGGTGAAACTATAACAGGAACTATAACAAAAATAAATAATGATGAAGTAACTGTAGGACTTAACATAGGTTTTGATGGAGTAATACCAGTAAGTGAATTAAATATCCCTAAAAATCAATATGTAGAAGATGTTTACAAAGTAGGAGATGAAATATCTGCTGTAATAACTAAAGTATCTGAAAAAGACTGTACTTTAAAATTATCTAAATTAAAATTAGATATGGTAAATGATAAAAAAGAATTAGCTAAGGCTCATGCTAATCATAAAATATTAACAGTAAATGTTGTAAAAACTATACAAAGAGGTGTATTTGCAGCATATAAATCAGTTGAAATATTTATACCAATATCTCAATTAGATACTAAATTTGTAAATGATACAAAAGAATATCAAGATGCTAACTTAGAAGTTTATATAATAGAATTTAATGAGAAAGCTAATAAAATAGTAGGTTCTCATAGAGAAGTATTAAAAGAGAGACAAGATCAAGAAAGAAAAGCTAGAAGAGAAAAAATTCAAGCTGAAAGAGAAGCAGAGAGACAAAGAGTAAGAGAAGAAAGAGCTGCTGAGAAGGCTAGAGTTCAAGCTGAAAAAGAAGCTTTAATAGATTCTTTAGAAGTTGGACAAAAAAGACATGGGAAAGTAACTAATATAGTAAACTACGGTGCTTTCATAGATTTAGGTGGAGTTGAAGGTTTAGCTCATATAAACAACTTATCTTGGAAGAGAGTAGAATCTGTAGAAGATATGTTACAAGAAGGTCAAGAAGTAGATGTTTATGTTTTAGATGTAGATAAAGAAACTGGAAGAATAGGTTTAGCATTAAAAGACATAAACAATGATCCATGGGAATTAATAGCTAAAGAAGTTAAAGTTGACGATATAATAACTGGTAAAGTTGTTAGAATAATAGACAGAGGTGCTTTTGTTGAAATAAAAGAAGGTGTAGAAGCATATCTTCCAATATCTCACTTAAAAGAAGAAAGAGTTGCTAACGTAAGTAGCGTAGTAAACTCAGGAGATGAAGTAACAGTTAGAGTATTAACTTTTGATCCATCTCACAAAAGAATGTCAGTATCAATAAAAGATGTTAATAAAGAACCAGAAGAAGATTACAGTGAATTCTTAAATAAAGAAGAAGACTTAGGATCTACTATAGGAGATTTATTAAAAGGAAAATTAAATAAATAATAGCTTAAAGCCATATAGCACATGCTCTATGGCTTTTACAATACAAAAAAACATATGGAAAGGAAAAAGTATTATGAAAGCATTAATAGACTTACACACACATGCATTATCGAGTGGACATGCTTATAGCACAGTAAAAGAAAATATAGAATATGCTAAAATAAATAATTTAAAATATTATGGAATATCAGACCATGGAATAAATATGCCAGGAGGACCTCATTTATTTTATTTCCAAAACTTAAAAGTTATACCTTCAGAAGTTAATGGAGTAAGAGTTCTAAGAGGAATGGAAGCAAATATTATAGATTATGATGGAAATACTGATGCAGTATTTGATGAATATACAACAGGTATTGATTATTTAATCGCAAGTCTTCATACAGTATGTTTAGAACCAGGAACAAAAGAAGAGAATACAAGAGCTACAATAAATGCTATGGATAAGCCTCTAGTTAAGATAATAGGTCATCCGGATGATGGTAGATATGAACTAGATTATGAAGCAGTTGTAAAAGCAGCTAAAGAAAAGAATGTTTTATTAGAAGTTAATAATTCATCATTAAATCAAGGTGCATTTAGACCAAATGCTAGAGAAAATTATAAAGAATTACTTGATTTATGTAAAAAATATAAAGTGAAAATAATACTAGGAAGTGATGCTCATATATGTTATCAAGTTGGTATATTTGATAATGCAGAAAAATTACTTGAAGAAGTTGATTTTCCAAAGGAGTTAGTTATAAATTATCATGAAGATGAGATAAAGAAATTCTTTAATTTATAATAAAAATAGAGGATTGTATACTAAATAGTATGACAATCCTCTTATTTATTTAAAAATTAAATTCAAAATCTTCGTCAGTTAAATCTTCAACTTTAGTAGTTTTTATATATCCATTTCCTTTAGTAGAGAAGAAATCATGAGTTTTAGTTTCAGTAGAGTAACCGTTCATAACTACTGAATTCACATCATTTTCTGTAACATTAAACATTGGTTCAAAATCAATGCAAGATAAAGCATAGTTTACATTAAATTCTAAATATGTTTTAACTTCATCTAATAAGCCTAAATTTTTATATAATAATTTAGAATATTCAAGTTCAGCTAAATACACCTCATAAACCATTTTAAGAGCTTTTTCTCTTAATTTTATTTTTACATCTTCAGAAAAATCTTTATAAATATCTTTGGCAAAGAAACCAACACCTACCGTATGAAGTTTTTCATCTCTCAAAATTAAGTTGATAATTTCACCGCTGTTTACCATTTTACCTTGACCAGATAGCCAAAGAGGAAGGAAAAATCCTGAATAAAAACAAATCCCCTCTAAACATAAACTACCAACCATTGACATAAATAAAGATTCTTTATCTTCAATACTTTCATAAGTTTTAATAATCATAGAAACTTTATTTTGAAGTTCTTTTGTATTTTCAATCCAACTAAATAGTTCATCTATTCTATCAGATGTACAAAGAGTTTGAAAAATTGTTGAATATGAGCGGGCATGTATAGTTTCAAAACCAGCAAATAAAGTTAAGATACTTTTTATAAATAAATTATCTGTTTTATCTCCTAACTTAGTAACACCAACAGTTTGTTCTGTATCAAGTAAAGTAAGACCAGCAAGAATTCTCTCATAAGTTTCCTTTATATTGCTATCAAGATTATCCCAAACTGATTTATCATCACTTACAGGAATTTCTTCTGGTAGCCAGAATTGTTCCACTTGTTTTATATAAATATCATCATAAAATTGATGATTAGGTAAATTCCAGTTTATTGCTTTATGAATTTCTTTTTTCATTTAAATTATCACTCCTGTTAGTTAAAATTTCATAATTATATAGAACAAACTAAACATTCTTCAAAAGATAAATTTTTTGTTCTAGTATAATAAAGGGCCTTGAGATTTTTCTTATGAGCATAAATATAATATCTAGCCAATTCTTTAGTAGATGTTTCACTATCCACAAATAAAGTGGTACTAATACCTTGGTCTATATGTTCTTGAATAATAGAAATTAAATCAATTACTTTAAACATATTCATATTAAAAGCAGATTTATAAACTAATATATTGTCTGCACTTAAAAATGGCATAGGATAATAAGTTGTAGAATCTCCATAAGTACGTCTTTCAATTATGTCTGTAATTGGTGAAATACCTGCTGTAGCATTTTGGATGTAACCTATACTTTGAGTTGGAGCAATTGCTAGACGATAAGCATGATATAATCCGTTTTTCTTAACATCCTTAGCTAATTTTGCCCAATCTTCTTTAGTTGGAATATACATATTTCCAAATAAACTTTTCACCTTATCTGATTTAGCAGTGTAATCATTTTTTATATATTTTTCAAAATATTTGCCATTTGCATATTCAGATTTATCAAATCCTTCAAATTTTTTATTTTTCTTAATGGCAATTTCCATACTTCTTTTTAATGAATAATAATTTATTATCATAAAAAATTGATTGGCAAATTCTTTGGCATAATCACTTTCATAAGGGATTATATTTTTTGCAAAATATCCATGTAAATTCATTACACCAAGTCCTACAGCATGAAGTTCTTCATTGGCTTTTCTAACACCAGGAGCATTAGTTATATTACTTAAATCAGTAACTTGTGTAAGGGCATCCATTGCACTATAAACACTTTCTTTAATTGATTGTTTTTCCATAACATTGATAATATTTAAAGAGCCAAGATTGCAACTTACATCTCTTTTTATTTCATCTTGTACACCGTAGTCATTAATCACAGAAGTCTCTTGTAATTGGAATATTTCTGTACATAAATTAGACATTTTTATTTGACCTAAATTTTTTAATGCATGAACATTGTTGGCATTATCCTTGAACATTATATAAGGATATCCACTTTCAAATTGCATTTTAGCTATTTGAATTAATAATTTTCTAGGGTTTAATTCTTTTTTTACTATATTAGGATTGGCAACTAGTTCATCATAATATAAATTCATATCTAAATCGTCTAAATGTTTGTTAGTTTCTTTATAAACTGTATAAGGTGCAAATACATACATATTTTCTCCCTTTGCAGCTAACTCCATAAATTTATCTGGAACAATTAACCCTATTGATAAAGTTTGTAGCCTTGACTTTTCAGAAGCATTTATCTTTTTAGTATCTAAAAATTCTTCTATATCAGCATGGAAAATATTTAAATAAGCAACACCAGCACCAGGCCTTTGACCTAATTGATTGACATAGCTAAAAGTATCTTCTAATAATTTTAAAACTGGTAAGACACCACTTGAGGCATTTTCTATACCTTGAATAGTTTCATTACGAGATCTAATCTTAGATACATTTATTGCTACACCACCGCCAATTTTTGATAGTTGAGAGCAAGTGTTAAGAACATAATTTATTGAATTTAAGCTATCGTCCATTTCAAGTAAAAAACAAGAAACAAGCTCACCACCTCTCGCTTTTCCTGAGTTTAAAAATGTAGGAGTGGCAGGTTGATATCTTTGTTCTATCATACTTACACCTAAATTAATTGCCATATCTATATAACCTTGGCCTAAGAAAAGCGCTACGGCAATAATTCTATCTTCATATGTTTCTAAATAATATTTTCTATCGTTGGTTTTCATTGCATAACTTTGATAAAATTTAGAAATAGCCATATAAGATTTAAATTCAAACTTATGAGAATATATAATATCTGTAATTTTTAAAATTTCTTCGTGAGAATACATTGCAAAAAAATCTATATAGTAATTGTTTTTAATCAACCAATGGATTCTATCTATTGGAGAGTTAAATTTCATTAATTTTTCATCTACTTCTTTTTTAAAAGCTTTAACAGCTTGTATATCTTTTTCTAAATCGAAAAAATTATCTTTTTTTCTCATTAATTCATTATTTAATTCTAAATATTTTTTCAAATGGAACACCTCTATATTTTATTTTTGATAATATAATTATATTTTTTTACTAAATGTAAATTTTAATGTACTAATAAATAATATCTATTATATATACCCCTAAAAAAGATATTTAAATTTAAAATTAATAATTACAACTAAAAAAACTTCACTTGTTTATACAAATGAAGTTTAAATAATTCTAATTTAAATATATATTATCTTGAGAGAGTTTTGGAGAAAAACCACTTTTAAGATATTTTTTATTATTAATTATAAATCTTATGAAAAAAGACAAACCAATTAAAAGTAAGATAGATCCAAACATTATGGAAGATATGGCATCATTATTAGTCATAGGTGATGTATCTGTTGTAGCATTTAAATCTAATTGTGGTAAAAAAGCTAATAAGTTATTGAAAAAATGTACTGTCATAGGAATTAGTATATTTTTATACTTTATATATAAAATACAACAAGCAATACCAAATATAAAAGCACCAATAATAGCCAACTCTATATGTAATAATCCAAAAATTAAAGATGAAATTATCATTCCAATATAAATATTGAATTTTTTACTAATTCTTTTAAATATAATTGCCCTAAACAGTAATTCTTCCATAAGAGGAGCGCCTATTACAGTAATTATCATAGCAATAAATAAACCACCATAACTTGAAGCTTCAGCTACAGATGATTCAGATAGAAGTTTATTTAGTATATCAGGAAATAAAAAATAAACTATACCTATTAACAATAAACTAATACCCATGGAAAGACATATTTGAGTAGCAACAACACCAAATATTTCTTTAATGTTTATTTTCTCAAGATAATCTTTAATCATTAATAATAATTTATCTTTATTAACTCTAAATTTATACAAGAGTATGATAATAAATAAAGTTGTAGATATTAAAGATAATAAATTTTCATTATCTAATAAATCCATATCTCCAGTTAAAATGCCTTTAATAGAAGCTATGACAACAACTATAAATAAGGTAAAAATATACCAAAATACAGCAGGTATTATTTTTACTTCTTTAAATTCTTTAGTAAAGTCTAACATAAAATTCCTCCCAATGAATTGTATATTAATAGTTCATGAAAAATTCATAATAATACTATATAATATTAATTATAAAAAATATTAAAAATACACAAAATCAAATAAATAAATATAAAAATATAGTATCATAAACATTGACAAAATACTGTATTAATTTTACTATTTTATATAAGTCATCTTATAACATTATATTTAATGTTAATAATATATATGATGAGTATATGTAGTAACAAATATAGAATAATTATTTAGGAGATATCTTATGAAAGAAAAAAAACCTCACAAAAAATCATGGTTATATTATTATGGGATAATACTTCTTTTACTAGTAGTGCTTAATTCTTTTATTTTCCCAGCTTTATATAATATGAGTGGCAAAGTACAAGAAGTAGACTACGGAACATTCCTTACAATGGTTGATGAAGGAAAGGTAAACCAAGTAGATATTGAAAATTCAAAACAAATAACTTTTAATACAAAGGGTGATAAAAATAAGGTTTATATAACTGGACAAGTTAATGACCCAGAGTTAGTAAATCGTTTATACAAAGCAGGTGTTGAGTTTAGTCAAGAAATACCTCAAGATGACTCACCGATTACAGACTTTATATTATATTGGATATTACCAACTATTTTAATGATAGCCGTATTTAACTTTATGATGAAGAAAATGGGCAATAGAATAGGTGGCAGAGGAAATATGATGCAGTTTGGTAAAAGTAATGCCAAAGTTTATGTAGAAGCTCAAACAGGTAAAACTTTTGCAGATGTGGCAGGGCAAGATGAAGCTAAAGAATCTTTAACTGAAATTGTTGATTTCCTACATAATCCTAAAAAGTATGAAGAAATAGGTGCATCAATGCCAAAAGGTGCCCTACTTGTAGGACCTCCAGGTACAGGTAAAACTTTACTTGCTAAAGCTGTTGCAGGAGAAGCAAAAGTACCATTTTTCTCAATATCAGGATCTGAGTTTGTGGAAATGTTTGTTGGTATGGGTGCTGCAAAAGTTAGAGATCTATTTAAACAAGCCCAAGAAAAAGCTCCATGTATTGTATTTATAGACGAAATAGATACTATAGGTAAAAAACGTGATGGAGGCGGAATGGGTGGTAATGATGAGAGAGAACAAACTCTTAACCAATTACTAACAGAAATGGATGGATTCGATGGTAAAAAAGGTGTTGTAATACTTGCAGCAACTAATAGACCAGAATCTCTAGATAAAGCCTTACTTAGACCGGGTCGTTTTGATAGAAGAGTTCCAGTAGAACTACCTGATTTAAAAGGTCGTGAAGACATATTAAAAGTTCATGCTAAAAAAGTTAAAATGGATGAAGATGTTGATTTTAACGGAATAGCAAGAGCAACTGCTGGAGCTAGTGGTGCAGAACTTGCCAATATAGTAAATGAAGCAGCTCTAAGAGCAGTTAGACTTGGTAGACATAAGGCTACTCAAGCTGATTTAGAAGAATCTGTAGAAGTAATAATAGCAGGATACCAAAGAAAAGCTGCTGTAATTTCTCCAAGAGAAAAGAAAATAGTAGCTTATCATGAAATAGGACATGCATTAGTTGCAGCTAAGCAAACTGAGTCTGCACCAGTGCATAAGATTACGATTATCCCTCGTACATCTGGAGCACTTGGATATACTATGCAAGTTGAAGAAGGCGAAAGAGTACTTATGTCTAAGGAAGAAGCTTTCAATAAAATAGCAACATTTACAGGAGGTCGTGCTGCGGAAGAAATTATCTTTAATTCTTTCACAACAGGAGCATCAAATGATATAGAACAAGCTACAAGAATAGCTAGAGCTATGGTTACTCGTTATGGTATGAGTGAAGAATTTGATATGATGGCACTAGAAACTGTAACAAATCAATATTTAGGTGGAGACACATCTTTAATGTGCTCACCAGAAGCATCAGCGAAGATTGATAAAGAAGTTTTAAATATAATAAAATCTGCTCATGATAAAGCAAGAAAAATACTTGAAGAAAATATTGATAAATTACACGAGCTTTCTGAATTCTTATTAGAAAAAGAAACTATTACAGGTGAAGAGTTTATGGAAATATTAAACGGCAAATCTGTAGATGAAGTAAAAGAAGAACATGATGCAAAAGAAGAAGCTAAAAAAGAAGCTGAAAGAATTGAAGTACAAAAAGCTCAAGAAGAAGAAAAAAGAGCAATAGAACAACAAAAACGTATAGAAGATGAACTTCAAAAAAATGAAGGAAACATTCTATTAGATAAAACTATTGATAATGAAGAAAAATAAAAATTATCATACAAATGGGTGGTAACAGAAATGTTACCACCTATTTTGTATTAAAAAATATATTTTAATATAAATAAGTTTACAAATTTACCTTAAAGAGAGATACAATTTATATTATAAAAAAATAGATAATAAAACTTAAATTTGTAAAACCTAAATAATAAAGAATAGAAATTCTTCTGGAGGTAGCTATGAATAGATTAAGAGATTTAAAATTAAAAAATCAACTTATAATATCTACATACATAATGGTTTTTCTTTTATTTATATTAAAACCAGCATTAATACCAAGTGTAATAAGTAAGATAATAACAGCATTTAAACCTTTTATAATGGGAGGCGTTATTGCTTTTTTAATAAATTTACCTATGAAATTAATTGAGGAAAAAGTAGTTAAGCCACTGTGTGAAAAGAATGAAAAATTATTAAAAATGTCTAGGATTATATCTCTAGTATACACACTGATAATAGTTGGAATTTTATTGTGGGTATTTATTAGTTATATAGTACCTCATGTGGCTGATAGTCTAGTTTCTTTAACAAATAATATACCAAGTTATATAAGTGCTCTTCAAAATGAAATAATGACGAAATTAAATAATTTTCATCTATTAGATGAGTCTGTTATAGATGTTGAATCAATTATACAAAAATCATTAACTCAAATTCAAAATCTTATAAATATGTTTATTTCAAATTTATTAAACTTCACTATAGGTATTACTAATTTTTTTGTAAACTTGTTTTTAGGAATTGTAATAGCCATGTATATTTTACTTAGCAAAGAAAAATTAATTTTACAATTTAAAAAATTTATATATGCTTTGTTAAGTAATGAAAAATGTGAAAAAATAATATATGTTTTACAACTTACAAATAATAAATTCTCTAGATTTATATTAGGACAATCCATAGATGGCTTAATATTAGGAGTTGTATTTTTTATAGTTTTTTCCTTAGTTGACATACCATTTGCACTATTGATAAGTATAATGATTCCCATATTAAACTTCATACCTATATTTGGTACATATGTTGGAATTGCTATATCAGCTTTTATAATTCTTATGGTAGAGCCCACATCTGTTTTATTATTTTTAGTATTAGTTTTTACTATACAGCAATTGGATGGAAAGTTCGTTTATCCCTTTGTTGTGGGAAATTCCTTGGGACTTTCACCTCTTTGGATATTACTTGCCATAGTTGTTGGCGGAAATTTATTTGGCATTATTGGAATGATACTGGGAATGCCTCTTGTTAGTGTGATTTACGAGTTATTATCTAAATTTATAAATAAAAAAATACAAAAGAAAAATATCAAGCTATAAAATTATATTTTACATAATGATTATTTTATATAGTTATTTTATATTGTTAAAAAATAAAAAATACAAATTTTTGTTGACAAATAATGTTAAATTGCATAGTATAAATATTAATTAAAAAAGTTATAACAAATAAAAAAATAGTATAAATATTTAAATTTGGTTATAATAATAATTAATTCAAATAATCAGAAAGGAGGTAAATTTATGAGTAAAAAATTATTCGTACCAGGACCAATAGATGTAAGTGAAGATGTATTAGAAAAAATGTCTACACAAGTTATTAGTCATAGAGGAGAAGACGCATCAAAATTACAAGAAGATATAACTAAAAAACTTCAAAAACTATTCTATACAAAAAATAATATATTATTATCAACATCCTCCGGTAGCGGCCTAATGGAAGGCTCCATTCGATCCTGTACATTAAAGAGAGCAGCAGTACTATCCTGTGGTTCATTTGGTGATAGATGGTATCAAATGGGTATATCAAACGGTGTTCCAGCGGACTTATTTAAAGTTGAATTAGGAAAAGCTATTGAGCCAGAAATGGTTGATAAGGTATTGTCTACGAATAAATATGATATAATCATGGTAACTCATAATGAGACCTCAACTGGAATTGCTAATCCAATAAAAGAAATTGGAAAAGTGATTAAAAAGTATGATGATATTATATATTGTGTAGATACAGTTAGTTCAGCAGGTGGAATGAAAATAGAGGTAGATAAGTCAAATATAGATATTTGTTTAACCTCAGTTCAAAAAGCTTTAGGATTACCACCAGGAATGTCTCTTTGTACTTTCTCACAAAAAGCTATAGAGAGAGCTAAAAATGTACCTAATCGGGGTTATTATTTTGATTTACTCGCTATATATGAGTATATAAAAAATAAAAATTATCAATACCCTTCAACACCTTCCCTTTCACATATGTTCGCGTTAAATTTCCAACTTGAAAAAATCTTAAAAGAAGGCCTAGAAAACAGATTTAAACGCCATGAAGATATGGCAAATCTAGTTAGAAACTGGGCACAGGAACACTTCCAAATTTTTACCGATGTAAATTATTTGTCTAATACCCTTACCGTTATCAAAAATACACAAGGAATCAGTGTATCTAATCTCAATAAAAAATTACAAGAAAGAGGCTTTTTAATAGCCAATGGATATGGAGACCTTAAGGAGAAAACATTTAGAATTTCTCATATGGGTGATTATACAGTGCAAGATGTAAATGAATTACTAGTTAATATTGATGAAATTTTAGTATTTTAATATTAATAATTTAATTTGTATTATTTGTTGTACAAAATTTTAATATAAAAATATAATTTTGAATATTAAGAAAATTCTTGATATTATTTGGAGGTAGGTAATATGTGTAAGGTATTAGTAACTGATGGAATGAATAAAAATGCTATTGATAGATTGAGAAAATTTAATATAGATATTGAACATAAATTTTATGATGGGATGGAACTTGGAGAAAAATTAATGTACCTTAGAGTTGAGGAAAACATTGTTGTAAACACAAAAGATATAATAGGAATATTTGATATGGATAATACGACTGTTTCAAGGCTCGGCAGAAACTTCCTTGCCGAATCTCAAAAAAACGGTCTGATTATAAATTCAACCGACGATTTGCCGAAATCCTTTGTTGTAGTTAAGGAAAAAGACGAAACGAAAGTTTTTATATCCTCCGTTTCTTCAAAAGTATTGGCAAAACGTGGTTTATAATACACGCAAAACGGATAAAATTAAGATAAAGGGAGAAAAAAATATGAGTGATTTGGAAAAGATTGAAACCACCTATGACGAAAGTCAAATACGGATGAAACGGAGAAAGGATATAGAAAGAATGGCGAAAAAGAATACATATGATGCGGGAAGTATCGCGATCCTGGAAGGACTGGAAGCGGTCCGCAAACGTCCGGGTATGTATATCGGTTCTACTTCGTCGGCAGGTCTGCATCACCTTGTCTATGAAATCGTAGACAACTCTATTGATGAGGCACTTGCAGGCTATTGTACGGAAATTAAAGTTGATATAAACCCTGACAATTCAGTGACCGTTATCTGTAACGGTCACTGAATTGTCAGGGTTTATATCAACTTTAAT
>OJME01001355.1_pt1 | contig 19893 bp, 10 predicted proteins | sample 1597151 | NCBI WGS metagenome assembly OJME01 (sample SAMEA2452118, study PRJEB22498) | human gut metagenome | biome: human feces; feature: human gut; material: feces | place: Australia | collected 2012
AAGAACAGCCTGTTTTACCCAAAGGAAACAACTTGTCCCTTCACCTTCTCGAACTTTTCACAAGTCAGGTTGCAAAGGTTGGAATGACAGACGGAATCCGTCAGGTATTGCAGGAAGAGTCGGATGCTTTGCGCGCTTATTATGAGCAGGCAGGTATTTTGATTGCTCGTCCTGCCGGTGGAACTTCCTGTCGTCTGGCCATATCAGCCAAGGGCGGAACCAATGCGGAGAATCATAACCACAATGATGTCGGTTCTTATGCCGTAGCTTTGGGAAGTGAAACGATGGTTGGCGATCAGGGTGGTCCGAACTCCTATCCCGGTGATTACTTTAACGGAGACGCTCCTCAGAAATATAAGATAAAAGGATCATTCGGTCATCCGGTTCCTGTAGTAGACGGACGAACACAGTCCTCGGGTGGCAAAGCGAAAGGCGTTGTGCTACAGAAAGAATTTACGAACGAAAAAGATGTATTCAGTATTGACTATACCTCTGCCTATTCCACCCCCAATTTGGATAAGCTCATTCGTACTTTCGTTTACGACCGCCAGGGTGAAGGCAACTTTACAGTTGGCGATGAATTTACAGCGAAAACACCGATCCGATTCGAAACAGCCATAACGACACGAGCCGACTGGAAAATCCTGGACGATACACATCTTCTGCTGGCTACTGATTCCGAACAGATGATTGTAGCTATTGAGGCATCCGGTAAAGTGGCGTTTACTTCCGAAACGATTGAAGTGAACTCTCCGGCATATACACGTATCGGGATTGCATTGAAAAATCAGTCGAAGGAAGGATATATCCGATTGAAGATGTACACAAAATAAGTCTGTGTATTAGATATATGAAGTATTTATAGGGCATATATGCCCAGCGTGCAGGACATATATGTCCAACGTGCAGGAGATAGTTACCCTGCACATTGGCTATATATGTCCTGCAATCAGATTATAGTTGCCCTGCAAACGGGGGAAGAAGGTACTATCTTTATCTTCTTGTTTTTATTCTTGCTACTTTCGCTTAAACTGTCTATTTTTGAGGCTGCATTTCCATACTTGAATACGAGTACCTCATTATTAATAGAATAAAACAATGAAAAACAGGTTTCTGATCATATGCACAGTTTTGTTTCTCTCCTCTTGTTTGGCGTATGGACAAGAGCAAGCATCTGTAACAAATGACTTTTCTGAAAATAAACAAGGTTGTATTCAGCATCCCTGGCAAGGCAAGAAAGTAGGATACATCGGAGATTCCATCACAGACCCGAATTGCTACGGTGATAATATAAAGAAGTACTGGGACTTTCTGAAAGAATGGCTGGGGATCACTCCTTTTGTTTACGGCATTAGTGGAAGGCAGTGGGATGATGTACCCCGTCAGGCGGAAAAGCTGAAGAAAGAACATGGCGGAGAAGTCGATGCTATCCTGGTTTTTATGGGGACAAACGATTATAATAGTAGTGTGCCTATCGGTGAGTGGTTTACGGAACAAGAAGAGCAAGTGCTGTCTGCTCACGGTGAAATGAAGAAGATGGTGACGCGGAAAAAACGTACGCCTGTCATGACTCAAGACACTTATAGAGGTCGTATTAATATAGGAATCACTCAACTGAAGAAACTTTTCCCGGATAAGCAGATCGTTCTGCTGACTCCTTTGCACCGTTCGTTGGCTAACTTCGGCGATAAGAATATCCAGCCGGATGAAAGCTACCAGAATGGTTGCGGAGAATATATAGATGCCTATGTGCAGGCTATTAAGGAGGCAGGAAATATATGGGGAATACCTGTCATAGACTTTAATGCAGTGACAGGTATGAATCCGATGGTTGAAGAACAGCTTATTTATTTCTATGATGCCGGCTATGACCGTTTGCATCCCGACACCAAAGGACAGGAGCGTATGGCACGCACTTTGATGTATCAGTTACTTGCGTTACCGGCAACTTTTTAAATATTCGGTAGGTGACATTCCGTACTCGTCTTTAAAGCATTGGCGATAGTAAGAAACATTGTTGAAACCTGTCATGTAGGCGGCTTCCGAGATATTGTATGTTCCTGTTAGCAGCAATTGCAAACTGTTCTTGAGTCTTACTTTACGGATAAATTCATTGGCGGATATCCCGGTCAATGCTTTCACTTTCCGGTAGAAGGTGGAATGGCTCATTCCTATTTTGCTTGTCATGAAAGGAATATCAAGTTCTGCATCCAGATTTTCTTCGATGATGTGAGTTAGTTTTTCAAGAAACTCTCTGTCGAGTTTGTTGAGCTCTATAGGTTCCATAGGCTCCTGTAAGGCTTTGGGCTCTAGCTCCTGTGTATGGGCTGTTATTTGCTGTGCCAGTTTCTTGCGGGATTCCAGTAGATTATGGATACGGCTGTTAAGTAATTTGGCACTGAACGGTTTTGTCAGATAAGAATCGGCTCCACTATCGTAACCTTCTTCTTTGTCCTGAATGGAATCTTTGGCTGTCAGCAGGATTACAGGGATATGACTGGTGCGCATATCTTCCTTTATGGAGCGACAGAGCTCAATACCATCCATGACAGGCATCATGATGTCACTGATAATAATATTGGGAATATATTTCTGTGCCAGTTCCCATCCTTCCTTACCATTGATGGCGGTTATGACTTGATAATTAGCGTGAAAGGAAGAAGCGATGTATTCACGGATATCATCGTTATCCTCTACTGCGAGTATGATAGGGCGGGTATCTGTTTCTTCTTTGCTATCCTCCGCGTCTACATCATTTTCTGTCATATTGAGTGGCTCTTCTCCCTCTTCTTTGTGTAAGGCATCAGGATATGTGTTCTCAGTCAGGATGCGGAAAGTAAAAGACGTTCCTTTTCCGGGTTCGCTTTTTACGTTTAAAATACCTTGATGGAGCTCTGCCAGTGATTTTACCAGTGCGAGTCCGATACCGGTTCCGGATGCTTGATGCTTGCCTTTGGCTTGATAGTAGCGATCGAATATATGTGGAAGGGCTTCGGAGTCTATTCCATATCCGGTGTCGCTGACTTCTATTTCTGTGTATAAATTATTCTCTTCGGTGATAGTGCGAAGTGCAAGTCTGATATCACCTTCCGGCGTATATTTTATAGCATTGGATAGCAGATTATTAACGATACTCGTAATCATGTCTGTATCAAAATAGAGTTGGGTCTTCTCTGTTTCAATATCAATGTGGAATGTTACTTTTTTGTTTTGGTTCAGTTCCTTATAGCGTAATCCAATTTCAGTGATCAGATTGGCAAGATTACTTTTGCTGACTGTTAATTGTCGGTTTTGAGTTTCGGTTTTACGAAACTCAAGTAACTCGTTAATCAGGTTTAACAGGCGAATAGCACTGCTATGGATGATGCTGATCTTTTGATTATAACGTGGAGACAGATCGGGGTCGTTCAGCAAATCTTCCAAAGGGCCCAGAATCAGTGTCAATGGAGTCCGTAGTTCATGAGTGACATTGGTATAGAATCGTAGCCGTTCATTGTTTAGTTCTTGTTTGTTCTGGCTGTTTTTCCTTTCCAGTTCAAGAGAGCTTTCCAGGTTTAACTTGCGTTTATAGGTGCGGAGAGATAAATATATGGCGATGCATATAATAATGAAATAAAGCAGTTTGGCATACCATGTAAGCCAAAAGGGAGGGTGGATATGTACTGTCATGGAGGCGATATGCCCTTCATCCCAATCCTGATTTTTCAGTTTCGCTTTTACTTTGAAAGTATATTCTCCGGGAGCAATATTACGGAATGTAACCTGATTCTCTCCTTGGGTGTTGGCCCATACATTTTCTAATCCTTCTATCATATAGGCGTATTCTACCAGCTGGCTTTGAGAGTAGTCGGGGACTGTGAATGAGATTCGGAAAGAATTCTGATTATAAGGCAAATCAATGTTTCCGTTAGTTGTAGGAATTAAAACTCCGGCGTTGTGGCTTTCTATCTGTCTGTTGAATCCTTTACATTCGGTAATTTGTACGGGAGCTACCTGATGTTCGGTTATCAGTTCTTTAGGATCAAAGTAACAGACTCCGTTTAATGAGCCAAAATAAAGTATTCCGTCTTCGGTGGAGCAGGCTGATCCTTCTATAAAGTTACCTGCCGGTATGCCATCGTGATGATTATAGTTTTCGAATAATTGTTTTTTCGAATTCCAGCGAGAAATGCCGTCATTGCTACTTATCCAGATATTGCCTGCTTTATCTTCCTGAATGGCGCGGACAAAATTATCATCCAGACCATGCATGGAGTTATATGCCTCAAAGTGTTCCGGTTGCATCGTGTTCTTAATATGCGCAATCCCGTTACGTGTCGCAACCCACACTTCTCCTAGGGAGTTGAGGTAGAGTTGGTTGATTGCGTTGGAGCAGAAGCCATTATCTGTATTGAGTCGCATTGTTAACTTATTGTCTTTGTCAAAGATGGAAATGCCTCCTCCGTATGTTCCGATCCATAATTTCCCTTGGCGATCACGAAGGATGCCATATACGGAACGGGCATAAAGTTGATTGGTGATTTCTTCTGCGACACGAGCTGTACCGTTTTCATAAATATATACGCCATATTCAGCACCTATCAGCATGGTACCATCGGAGTCTTCAAAGAAGGTGATGATATCAATGTTGTCCATACCTAATGGAATGCGTTCAATTCGGTTCGTTTTTGTATTCAGCTTCAACAGGCCGTCATCATAAATCCCCAGTAAGAATGTTTGTTTCTGATCACTTCTGAGGGAAAATACTTGCCCGTAAGGTCTGCTGAGGAACGGAGTAATATTTAGAGTTTTCGTGAGCTGATAGTCTTTGAATATTGCGACTTCATTTTCGCTCCCGACCCATACTTGTCCTTCTTTGTCCGTGCTGATTCCCCATACCGGTTTGTTTTTTAGCGTTTTTCCTTTTTCTGTAGTATAAGGAAGCGTATGGAATACAGGCTTCGTGTGACTGATGAAGTTTATGCCGCTGCTATAGTTACCAATCCAGATATTACCAAAAGAGTCTTGCAGCAGGCTTCTTATATTGCTGGATGAAAGTCCGCTTTCATCATTGGATGCGGAGATATTGGTGAATTTCACACTCTTCGGATTCATGAAGGTGATGCTGTGCAAATCGAGTATGCTGATTCCTCCTATATCTGCCCCTATCCATAGTGTTCCGTCGTTCATCTCCTTGATGCAATAAATATGGTCTGCTATCAGAGAATGCGGATTACCGAACTCATGTTTGAAAGTGAGAAATTCCTCTGTTTGAGAATTGAATAAGGCAAGTCCCTGATTGGTTCCAATCCATATATTTCCGGAATGATCAATATAGATACAGTATACACTGTTGCCCGGCAGACTTTTGGGATTGTGCGGATCATTGCGATAGTTCTTGCAGGTTTTACTCTTTAAATCAATAATACTTAGTCCTCCCTGGGCGTGTCCTATGTACAGGCTTCCGTGACCATTATCGAAGGAGCACCAGCTTGAATCGTATAAATCCTTAATATTTTTGTGGGAGAAGGGTGAGAATTGCTTCGTCTGTTTATCGTAATATATAGTTCCGCCATAGTGGTTGGTGATCCATATCCCCTTATTATCGGCCGAATGTGCCAGCGCAACAATATTGCTGGCTATGCTGTCTGCTATATTATTGGTGAATTGATAAGTAGAACAGTCAAGTTTGCTCAGTCCGTCCTTGAGTCCGATCCATAGAGCATTCTCTTCTTCGTCATATAGCAGGGCATTTAATGCGTTGCTGATGATCCCGGAATCATTATCCTTATAAGTAGTAAAGTTCCGTCCGTCAAACCGACTCAATCCGGATTCTGTTGCAATCCAGATATATCCTTGTTTATCTTGTGTGATATTGGTCACATAATTGTTGGATAGGCCGTCTTCTACTCCAAGATGTTTAAGGAGATAAGACTGTGCATAGCTGTCATAATAACCCAGCAGTAGGTAAGCTATGAGTATAAAGTACATTCTTTGCATATACGTTATCATATAAGGTGATCTTTAAGACAAAAATACAATAAAAAAATGGTAAAAACCAGATGGAGATATGTTGTATGCAATGATGAACAGGAAACCGTACTGCTATCCCTTTATTAGACTATCCCATTGACAATAAGCTAATTAATGTGATGTATCGTGAATCGTTCATGCCGATTTCCCCTGGTCTATTGCCTAATTTACCTCCTATTTTTGCCCGATTTACCTCTTATAATTCTAGTGGAATACCTCTAATTTTGTCTCGTTCTCTTTGAGGGGAGACATCAGGATAGTATCACCTGCTTCCAGGGCTTCAGGAGAAATAGTTGATCTTATATATTAATTTTATTTTATTATTACATGAAAAACAATTTGTTACATTGGAGTCTCTGCTCCTTGCTTTTCTTCACTTCATGTGCGGACGACTACAAGTTTGTCAATGAAGGGATACCTCCAAAAGCTTTTGATCCGAATCAGCCTGTAGTCGTATCTCTGATCGAACCTGATTCCGGTGTTTACAACACTCAGTTTGTTATCTCCGGAAAAAACTTTGGAACGGACCTGTCCCGCATAAAAGTATATTTCGGAGAGAAAGACTCTGCGAGACTAATCAGCTCTAACGGAGATTGTATTTACGGTATGACTCCTAAACAAAATGACGGACAGAACAAGGTGTCTGTAGTGATCGGTTCGGAGTACAAAGGCGAACTGCCCTCTCTGTTCAAGTATACCAGGATGGAGCAGATTACGACCATAACCGGAACCGGTAATACCGGCGAAAATGCAGACGGTACATTGGCTGAGGCTAAATTCAGAGTAATACGCGGAATGTGTATGATAGCTGACGATAATATACTTGTAAGCACCGATCAGACCAATGTGCGGCTGGTTTCTGAGAAAGAGAACCGAGTTACGACCATTTGTTCGGGAATAAAATTCGGCGGTTTGGGTGCTACCAAAAATCGTGAAACAGCTTATGGCATCCAGTATGACGGCACACACGCTGTTTACGCTTTCAATCGGGCAAAAGGATGGCAGATGTCGAAGATACTGAATACTCTGGGTACGGAGGTAACGGGAAGAGTGGCTGACTGTGTTTTAAGCGATGACGATCAGTTCCTTTATTTTTGTGATACCAGCGGTAAATTCGGCAGAGTCAATTTGGAAAGCCTTGAAGTGGAAATACTCAATGCTGAATTAGGAAACCTGGGGGGACTTACCAGTTGGTGTTTTATAGCGAGGGATAAAGTAAATGACTGCTTCTATGTATCTGCCAATCTAAGTAATAAAATCCTGAAGATTTCTTCCGATGGCAAGTCTTTTGAGGATTATATTGGCAACGGAACAAACGGATTTATGGACGGAAACAGAGAAGATGCCATGATGAGTACAGTTACAGGTCTTGCAGTAGATGATTCGGGCGTATTGTACTTTCTCGATACAGGAAACGGTTTATTAAGGAAATTGGAGGATGGCATTGTATCAACTGTCGCAGGGCGTAAGGGAAATCTGGCTGTTGTTGACGGAAAACCCTTGGAATCATCGTTAAAATGGCCTTATGATCTCGGCTTTGACTCAAACGGATCTCTGTATTTTGTTGAATGTAACGCAGGTATGGTCCGGAAATTTACCATTCAGTAAATCTAATACCAGATAGATATGAAATTGACAATAAATGTAATCATGATGTTGCTGCTCTTTGTGTGTTCTGCCACCATATCAGCACAAACCAATGAAAAAGGTTATATGGTCGCCGGAACGGTGATGGACGAAAAGGGGGAAACGATTATCGGTGCCTCGATCACTGTAGACAAAGACCGTTCGAAAGGAACTGCAACAGATCTGGACGGTAAGTTTCGTCTGCAAGGTCTTTCTAAAGGTGAAGTACTGACTGTTACTTTTATAGGCTATAAGCCTTATAGCTATAAAGTGACGATGAGTAAGGAGAATATTAAGATTGTGCTGGAACCACAGGTCAGCGATTTGGATGAGGTTGTCATTGTGGGCGAGGGAAGCCAGAAGAAGATTTCCCTTACGGGTGCGGTTACCACTATCGAGCCTGCGGCATTAGATGTGCCGGCTACTTCTGTATCCAATATGCTGGGTGGTAACGTTCCCGGCATCATCGCTGTGACCCGAAGCGGAGAACCGGGTAGTGACTTTTCCGAATTCTGGGTGCGCGGTATTGGTACATTTGGTGCCAATTCCTCCGCATTGATTTTGATAGACGGTGTAGAAGGTGATATGAATCAACTTGACCCGGCGGATATTGAAAGCTTTTCGGTACTGAAAGATGCTTCGGCAACAGCCATTTACGGAGCACGCGGAGCCAATGGCGTAGTAGTGGTGAAGACCAAGCAGGGAAAAGCGGGGAAACTCCGTATTAACTATAAATCAAGTATCACATTGAGCGAATCTGCACGTATGCCTGAGTATTGCGATGCCTATACGTATGCGTTACTGGCCAATGAAGCAAAACTGAGCAGGGGAGATGATCCGCTTTACAGTGCTCTTCAGTTAAGACTGTTTCAGACAGGGCTTGATCCGGACCTTGCTCCGAATACCAACTGGCGTGATGTGATTCTGAGAGACCGTGTATGGCAGAATCAGCATTATTTCAGTGTTTCCGGTGGCGGTACGAACGCACGGTATTTTATGTCGCTCAGTATGCAGAATAAGGATGCCGTTTTCCGTCCCGACAAGTCTGCCAACAAATATGATCCCAACATCAATTATCAGAAGTACTCTTTTCTGACCAAAGTTGATGCCAATTTAACAAAGAAAACAAGATTGGGGCTGAAGCTTTACCAAGTAATGACTAACCAGAACTCACCGGGATTGGGAAATAACAGTGCGTTATGGAATGCGCAGGCAGCATTGACACCTGTATCGCTGCCGGTGAAATATTCCACAGGTCAGCTGGCGTCGAAAGGAGCCAATGCGGAGTCTGGCTATGAGCTGTTGTCCCCTTATGTACAGTTGAACTATACAGGTTTCACAGAGACCCGTAATCTGACTACCAACTTGATGGTGGATTTGAGTCAGGATCTGGATTTTATTACGAAAGGACTGAAGGTTAGAGGCTTATTCTCCTTCACCACCAACTCTGAATTTTATACTACACGTTCTAAAATGCCGGATCTGTATTGGGCGAACGGAAGAAATGCCCAAGGCACACTGGTCATGACGAAACAGGTGGAAAAGAAGGACCTGTCATTATCGAGGTCTACGGACACCGACCGTACCTATTATTGGCAGTTGAATGCGGATTATGACCGTACGTTTGGTGATCATGCCATAAGCGGACTGCTCCACTTTTACCTGCAGAGCAGAACGAAATCAAAAGACTCGGACGAAGACAAGAACGTCAGCACCGTTCTGAAACCTATCCCCAGACGTTATGAGGCGCTTTCGGGACGTGTAACTTACAACTACAAACAGATTTACTTTGCCGAATTCAATATCGGATATACAGGCTCCGAACAATTCCCGAAAAATAAACGCTTCGGATTTTTCCCGGCAGTATCCGGAGGATGGATTCCCTCTCAATATGATTGTTTGCAAGAGGCACTTCCTTTCCTTGATTATCTGAAGATACGTGCTTCTTATGGACTTGTCGGTAACGACCGTATCGGTGGTACACGTTTCCCATATCTGACAACAGTCACCAGCACAGGTGATGGCGGCTGGGGAACAGGCGGTATTCGGGAAGGACAGTTAGGTACTGACGGACTTGTCTGGGAAAAGGCGAAGAAGTTTGATGTCGGTGTGGATATCAACCTGTTCAATAATAAATTCTCGCTGACTGTTGACTACTTTAAAGATCGCCGTACTGACATTTTCCAGCAGCGTGTCACTGTACCGGAAGAAGCCGGTTTCATCTCTATGCCGTGGGCCAATACAGGTTCGATGGAAAGCTGGGGTATGGATGGAAACTTCAGTTTCAAACAGGATTTTGGAAAAAACTGGCGGGCTACCATACGTGGTAACTTTACTTTCTCGCGCAACAAGGTATTGCATTACGAGGAGTCTGATATACACTATCCTTATCAATCGAGAATCGGATATCCGAGCGGAGTACAGAGGGGATATATAGCCGAAGGCTTGTTCAGAGACTGGGAAGATATAGAGTCCAGTCCTAAGCAAAACTTTGAGAGTAAAGTATATCCGGGCGATATCAAGTATGTGGATGTAAATGCTGATGGTGTGATTGATGTGGACGATAGAGTACCTTTGTCTTTCTCTAATGTACCGGAGATTCAATACGGTTTTGCCGGAGAAGTGAGCTGGAAAAACCTGACTCTCGGAATGCTGTTCGAAGGAACAGGACATAGTACTTACTTTTTGGGAGGTACAGGCTATTACCCTTTCAGTGGCGGTTCGACAGGAAACCTGCTGACAATCGTGGCAGATCAGAATAACCGCTGGACTCCGCGTGAAATATCGGGTACGGCAGCCACAGAGAATCCGAATGCTCGTTTCCCGCGTATGACTTATGGCAGTAATAAGAACAATAATCAGGCATCAACATATTGGTTGGCAGACAACAGCTATTTGCGTTTCAAAGAACTGAATATACGCTATACCTATCGCAACCCCTGGCTGCAGAATGTACTGGGTGTCAGTTCAATGAGTCTGTCGTTCATTATGCATAATATTTGTACATGGGACAGCATCAAGCTGTGGGACCCGGGACAGGCATCTGCGAACGGTGCTGCTTATCCTATTCAGCGCACTTATTCAATGCAATTGAGTTTGAACTTTTAAAATTGAACGAATTATGAAATTAAGGAATATAATGATGGCGGGTGTTTTTATGGCGTCTGCGATTTCAACCACTTTCACATCTTGTGAGTCTTTCCTGGATATTGATGAATATGTATATGATATGACGAGCCTTGACTCTATTTTTACGAGAAAGAGTCAGCTTGAGAAGTATATCAGTGCTGCAGCCAATAACTTCCCTGCTTTTGACAACGTATGGAAATCGACTCCATTGCCTTTGGGATTCGCATCCGATGAAGCGTTCGCATCTATCAAGGAAAGTGAAAAGGATTCATGGAAAGGTCTCTTTTTTGCGATGGGGCAGATGGTAGACAAATATAGCAACGATTTTTTCCGTTGGGGAGAACTCTATGTATCTATCCGAATGGCGAATATTGTGATTGCCCGGATCGGAGAGTGTACGGATATTACAGATTTTGAAAGACGTGACTTCCTGGGCCGTGCTTACTTTATCCGTGCTTATAGCTATTACACTTTGATGATGCAGTATGGTCCTGTGCCTATCGTTCCCGATCAGGCTTTTCCTACCAATGCGAGTGTAGATCAGATGTCTTATCCGAGAGCTACTTACACCGAATGTGTGGAAAAGATATGCAGTGATTTCGAGCAGGCAGCTTCTTTGCTGAAGGCAGCGGACGAACGCGATGCGTCAACCTATCGCATCCCTACGTCCGGAGCTGCATTAGCTCTGATGTCACGTGTACGGCTTGAAGCGGCAAGCCCCTGGTTCAATGGAAATAAATACTATTATGACTTCCTGAGAAGCTCGGACAATCAGCCCTATTTCCCTCAGAATTATGACTCGCATAAGTGGGCTGTCGCAGCAGTTGCCGCCAAAAGAGTGATTGATTTGAATTTGTACAACCTTTACACAGTTCGCAGTACGGCATACACACCTGAATTGCCGGCCAATACTTATGACCTCAAATTCAATAACAAAAACAATAAATTCCCGGAAGGCCCTCATGGTATAGATCCGCTTAAATCTTACAGGGATATGTTCACGGGAGAAGAAGAGGGATTCAGCATCTCCGAATTTATCTGGACCAAGAGTCAGACGGAAAACAATACCAGACTTGTTTTCCCTTATGCGATGGACGGTACGAATGCTATCAGCGTGAATGGAGAGTTGGCGGATGCATACCGCATGATAGACGGACGGGATATCAATGCTTCCAGCGCTGAATATCCTTATCCAACGGAAGAAAAGGCATGGCAACCCATCAGTAATCTGGATGATGCACAGAAAACCTTGCTGGGAACCTCCTTCTCAGGATTCGACCTGGATCCTGAAATGGCACAGATGGATTACAACCGTGAGATGCGTTATTATGCTACGATAGGATTCAACCATAGAATATGGCCGGCTTCTTCTTACAATGGTCCTGACCCGGCGAATAAAAAAGCGTTGAAAGTGACTTATTATAGCGATGGAACGGGCAAACCCGATCAATACCAAAAAGAGACGGTCTGTGTCACCGGCTATACTTGCGTGAAGTATGTCAATGAAATGGATTCCCCCGCAGGAAGCGGGAAAGTATTATCTAAAAGTTTTCCGCTTATCCGCTATGCTGAAATCCTGCTGAATTATGTAGAAGCGATGAATGAGATGGGAGATGGTGATAACTACACTGACGAAACGACCGGAATATCTGTGTCACGCAATAAGGAAGAAATGCGTAAATATTTCAATATGATACGTTATCGTTCCGGTCAGCCGGGTATCACCGACGAAGAACTGGATAATCCTGAAAAGATGAGAGAGGCCATCAAGCGCGAAAGACGAATAGAACTGGCATTTGAAGGACGGCGCGCATACGACCTCCGCCGTTGGGGAGATTTGGTAAAAGCGACAAGCAGGCCCTTTACCGGTATGAATATAAAGGCGATGAAGAAAGATCGTAAGAACTACTATATGCGTACGATTGTCACTGAGTCGGATTGTAAGTTCTCCAAGTTCAATATAACCCAACGGATGAATTTCTATCCTATTCGTCAAGGTATTATCGACAAGAATCCGCGGATAGACCAGAATCAGGGTTATTAAATGAAAACAGAGAAGTGATTCAAGAAAAGATAATTCAAATAGAATAAAAGATATGAAACAATATAATAATGACTTTATTCGACTGATGCTGGGTGGACTTTTGTGTTTGTTCGTGTCGGCTTGCGTGAGCGACCCTTTGGCTGACGAGCAATATACTAAAAAGTTGACTTTAGTAGGTGCACAAGATGAGTTGCAGGAGAAAGAGGTAAAATATGGAAGCGACGGAGAGTTCTTCGTTACCGTCTATTGTGGCGGAACAAAGATGCACGAAGATGACGTGACAGTGACTTTGGGAGAAGCAGATCAAAGTAACATCGATAATTACAACTATAAAAACGTGTTGGAAGGCGAAATCGAATATGTGGCGCTGCCTAAAGACTGGTATACGATTCCTTCCTACACAAGCGTCATTAAGGCCGGCGAACGTTATGTGCGGTTCCCCGTACGTGTAGATACCGAAAAAATAGATACAGATGCACGGTATTTGATTCCTTTGAAGATCGTAGACTCAAGCCCTTATCCTGTGAATGAACAGGCTGACACAGTGTTGCTGGTGAAGGTGAAAATGATCAATGACTATTCGGGCAATTATATGATGAAGGGCACCGAGTATCCGATGAAAAATGGAGCTCCGGATTTGTTAAGCGGGACTCCGATAGAAATAGCCCGGACTCTGACAGCAGTGGATGAAAACACGGTTCGTTTCTTCCATAAGTCGGTCAACGAGGAAATGCCCAATCTGGATGATAACGGTATTACTCTGACGGTGGATAAGAGCACCGGAAAAGTAAGTGTCAGCCCCTGGAAGAATCTGCCGGTTGTAGAGAATAGCGGAAGTGGTACCTATCAAGTCGTATCGGGAAACTATGGAATCAATACACGGAGATATGTGATAGAGTATAATTATATCAATAGTAGCAATAAGGAAATGTATGTTTCTGTGACATTGGAGACTTCTGAAAATTAAAAGGCTTCATTGTCCGAACGGTCTGTTTCCAGGAACAACCCATTCAGTAAGCTCCATGGCGTACATATAGGTATGTATGCCATGAGCAATGGGGCGTTCCCGGAAATCAGGCATTATACGATTGGTTCGGATGACTATATTAAGATCAATTTTCCGCAGGACTTGACAAAGGCCTTTTTTTGTTGTATATTTGCAGGTGTCATACAGGCAATAAAGTAACAACCCATTAAAAAATGAAACGAAATGCACCTTATCAATCATCTTAACCGAACCGAAAGAATAGTGTAACATTATAACAAAATACACAGGGGATCATATGCGAATCAGCATCTATGTGAACCGGTGATAAGCTTGAGGCTGCAACCTTTTATAGAGTTTGCAGCCTTTTTTGTTGCATAAAATTAAAGAATATGTGCTTAAAAGGTGTATTTGAGTTTATAATAAATGGGGAGACCGTTTATAATAAACGATGAAACTATTTATTATAAACTCAACTGCGATTTTAGTATTAAGGGTAAAAAGTTTTCTATATGTCAGAAGAGACCAAAGAGAGTTTTCTTTTATTTGACTTGGCAGACAGCGAATTATTGTAACACAATAATCTTTTACCTTATTGCCCGATTTACCCCCTATATCTGCCCGATTTACCTCCTGTCTCATTGTGCTCTTCTCCCTATTTTTGTGCATTAAATATTCTTATTCTTTTCAATGATGAAGTATGCTGCATGATATGCGCGGCGGAGGTGAAAAGTGCGTGGCTGCTTTGCGGGATGTTGTTTTGAAGAAGAATAGTACAATATTCCATGCTTGTTGTATTATTCTCCATAGGAATATAGATAGTTAAACGTAAATTTGTAATTTAATTGTGCCTTATACTTTTTATAAGAATTTATAGAAGAATATCATGAAATACTGGATGTTATTATTTGCCTTTTTGTGGGTATCTTACGGAACGGGCATGGCTCGGAAAACCGAAAAAGTAGTAAATAACGGAATTCCCTGGTTTGACGACAGGGGAGAGATTGTCAATGCGCACGGTGCCTGCATTGTGGAAGAGAATGGCAGATATTATCTTTTCGGGGAATATAAGTCGGACAAGAGCAATGCTTTTCCGGGTTTCAGTTGCTATTCATCTGATGATTTGGTGAACTGGAAGTTCGAACGTGTTGTACTGCCGATGCAGCCAAGCGGAATTCTTGGCCCTAATCGTGTAGGCGAACGTGTGAAAGTCATGAAATGCCCTTCTACCGGCGAGTATGTGATGTATATGCATGCAGACGATATGAACTATAAAGATCCCCATATCGGTTATGCTACCTGCAGTACTATAGCAGGTGAATATAAACTTCACGGACCTCTGTTGTATGAAGGCAAGCCTATTCGCCGCTGGGATATGGGGACTTATCAGGATACGGACGGTACCGGATATCTGTTGTTGCACGGAGGAATTGTCTATCGTTTGAGTAAAGACTACCGTACGGCAGAGGAAAAAGTGGTATCGGGAGTGGGCGGTTCTCATGGAGAGTCTCCGGCAATGTTTAAAAAAGACGGCACATATTTCTTCTTGTTCTCCAATCTGACCAGCTGGGAGAAGAATGATAATTTCTACTTTACAGCCCCTTCCGTCAAAGGCCCGTGGACCAGACAAGGTTTGTTTGCTCCCGAAGGAAGCCTGACCTATAATTCACAGACCACTTTTGTGTTTCCTTTAAAGTGTGGCGAAGATACGATTCCGATGTTTATGGGCGACCGCTGGTCTTATCCGCATCAGGCTTCGGCCGCCACCTATGTGTGGATGCCTATGCAGGTGGATGGAACAAAACTTTCTATTCCGGAATACTGGCCTTCCTGGGACATTGATAAGTTGAAACCCGTAAATCCTCTGCGCAAAGGAAAAACCGTCGATTTAAAGCAGATAACGTTCAGTAAAGAAGCTGACTGGAAAGTGGAGGAAGGAAGAATATCTTCCAATGTAAAAGGAAGTACGCTGAGTATTCCCTTCAGTGGCTCTTGTGTGGCTGTTATGGGCGAAACGAACTGTCATAGCGGATATGCGCGTATGAATATTCTTGATAAGAAAGGGGAGAAAATATATTCTTCACTGGTCGATTTCTATAGTAAGGCGAATGATCATGCAACGCGTTTTATGACTCCCCAATTGGCAAAAGGAGAATATACACTGGTGATTGAAGTTACGGGCATCAGCCCCACATGGACTGATAAAACGAAGAGAATTTATGGCAGCGACGATTGCTTTGTGACCATTACTGATATTGTAAAATTGTAATATTTATGAAAAATAGAATCTTATTTTCCGTCCTTGCTTGGGTAGCAGTGATCTTCTCCGTTCAAGGTAAACAAAAAGATTTTGTCTTGCAGTCCGGTCAGCCGGTTGAGATAGCTTGTAGCGGTTCGGAAGTACCGGTGGTGCGTACTTCGCTGGACTTGTTGTCCCGTGACCTTCAGACTGTATTGTCGGCAACTGCCCATGTAGACACAAACACCGGAAACATCATAGTAGGAACGATCGGACAGAGCAAGCTGATTGAGCAGGCAGGTATCGATATTTCCGCATTAAAAAACAAAAAGCAGGCTTTCATGCTCGCCGTCTCAGAAGATGGAAAGCTGGTAGTAGCCGGCAGCGACAGTCACGGTACAGCCTACGGCATACTTGAAATATCCCGTTTGCTGGGCGTTTCCCCTTGGGAATGGTGGGCGGATGTGACTCCGGAGAAGAAAGAGACATTCCGCCTTTCGGGCAAGTTTAGAGAGTTGCAGTCTCCTTCTGTGGAGTATCGGGGCATCTTTATTAATGATGAAGATTGGGGACTGATGCCTTGGAGTAACAAGACTTACGAACCGTCGGATGTGAAAGGAGAAATCGGGCCGCGTACCAACGAACGTATTTTTGAGTTGCTGCTTCGTTTGCGGGCCAATACCTACTGGCCTGCTATGCATGAGTGTACCTTGCCTTTCTTTCTGACGAAGGGCAATCGGGAAGCAGCGAAAAAGTATGGCATCTTTATGGGAGCTTCCCACTGCGAACCAATGGCGTGCAATGCTGCCGGAGAATGGAAAATACGTGGAAAAGGAGCATACGATTACGTGAATAACAGTCCGGCCGTTTATCAGTTTTGGGAAAATCGTGTGAAAGAAGTTGCCGGACAAGAGATACTTTACACGCTGGGTATGCGTGGCGTTCACGATGGAAAGATGCAGGGAGCCAAGACGGTAGAAGAACAGAAAGCCGTCCTGAACCGGGTATTTGTTGACCAGCGCGGCTTGCTCGAAAAGTACGTGAATAAAGACGTAACACAAGTGCCGCAGGTCTTTATTCCTTATAAGGAAGTGCTCGATATTTATCATGCGGGACTGCAAGTGCCCGAAGACGTGACCTTGATGTGGTGTGATGATAACTACGGCTATATCCGTCATTTCCCCACTGCCGAAGAGCGTGCCCGTAAAGGCGGCAACGGAGTCTATTATCATGTTTCCTACTGGGGACGCCCGCACGATCATTTATGGTTGAGCACCATGAGTCCATCGCTCATTTATCAACAGATGAAGCAGGCTTACGATCAGGGAATACAGAAAATGTGGATACTGAACGTCGGAGACATCAAACCTGCCGAGTATCAGATAGAACTGTTCATGGATATGGCATGGAATCTGGATAAGGTATCTTCCGAAGGAGTAACCGCACATCTGAAACATTGGCTGGAACGGGAACTGGGAACCTCCTGTGCAAAGACCATCCTCCCCGTTATGCAGGAACATTATCGCTTGGCACATATCCGCAAACCCGAATTTATGGGAAATACACGGGAGGAAGAAAAGAATCCGGTCTATCGGGTAGTCAAAGACTTACCGTGGAGCGAAAGAGAGATAAACGAACGTCTGAATGCTTACAGCGAACTTTCGGAAACAGTAGAGAAAGCTGCTTCTAAAGTACCCGCCGACAGACAGAGCGCTTACTTCGAACTGGTGAAATATCCCGTACAGGCTGCGACACAAATGAATCGCAAACTGTTATACGCCCAATTGGCACGCCACGATAAGGAAGACTGGGAAAAGAGTGATGCCGCTTACGACAGCATTGCTGCACTGACTCAACATTATAACTCATTGGAGAATGGGAAATGGAATCGCATGATGGACTTCAAACCCCGCAAGCTCCCTGTATTCAACCGTGTGGAAAGAAATGCGGCTACTGCTCCGATGACAGCGGACCGTAAAGCAGCCTGTCAATGGAATGGGGCGGAGGCAAAGAAGGGCAACGCTATTGTCTGCGAAGGTTTGGGATATGAAGGCAAAGCCGCAGAGATAAGAAAAGGCGATGCGCTGACTTTCTCTTTCGGTAATCTGAAAACGGACTCGGTAGAGGTGGATATCCGGTTACTTCCCAATCATCCGGTGCATGGCGATAAGTTGCGTTTCTCGGTTTCTCTGGATGGTGCCGAGCCTGAAGTGATAGCGTACGAAACGAAGGGGCGCAGCGAGGAATGGAAAGAGAACGTGCTTCGTAATCAGGCAATCCGGAAAATCGTACTTCCCGTTCTGGGCAGGAAATCACATCAATTGGTCATCAAGGCATTGGATGAGGGAGTGATACTGGATCAGGTAATGCTTTATGAGGTGAATTAGATATAATTCTATATTTTATAGTTTCAGACTGGCTGGGTCAGTCAGTCTGAAATACACTGTTTATTGTCCCGGCTTGATAATCAACCGCAGTACAAACCAAGCGTGATGTGCTGCGGTACTTATCCATCCATAATGTTTTGCCATAATGCGGAACCGTTCTTTAAGAGAAGCCTTCCGGTTCTGCGTAGTCATTCCTTCATCCAGATAGTCGATGATTGTCAGGTGCGTATTGTGCAGGGTACGCGCCTTTTTCATGATGCGGATGCACCAGTCGAAATCAGCGGAGTACCGGTAGTTTAAGTCATAAGGTTCCATCAGCGTATGTCTGGCAAAGAAAGCCTGATGGCAGACTAACATTCCTTGTTTGAAACTCTTCCAGTCCAGCTTTTTGGGCGTGGAAAGGCGGCGCATATGCAGAAAGTGCCTGTCTTTGTCAACAATCGCAGTTTCCCCGTAGATGACGTCGGGGAGAACGCTCCCATGAATGCTGTGCACCATTTGCTGCAAAGTATCGTCTTCGTGAAAGCAGTCGCCCGCATTCAGAAAACAGAGATAGTCGCCGCTGGCAAGGGAAATCGCCTTGTTCATGGCATCGTACAATCCTTTGTCCGGTTCGCTGACGACGGTAGTTATCCGTGGACGGTATCTGTCGATGATAGAGAGAGTACCGTCTTTGGAGGCCCCGTCCACGATGATGTATTCTACGTGGTGGTAAGTCTGCGAGATAACACTTTGGATGGTATCTTCCAGTACTTTCTCGGCATTGTAGGTCACCGTGATAATCGAGAACTTGGGAGTAGGATGGACACTATGCATATTTCCCTGTTATTTTGTTGTAAACGTCCGTGTACTTCTTCGCTATGATACTTTCCGAATAGTTGCCTATGGCCTTGCGGCAGGCTTGTGCGGAGAGTTCCGCATATTCGGGTTCCGTCAGTACCCAATGGATGCCGTTGGCCAGATCTTCGGAAGACTTGCGCTGAGCTACGTATCCGTTGTGCAGATGATCGATCATTTCCGGTATGCCTCCGGTGTTGAAACCGACGCAGGGCACACCGCAGGACATTGCTTCCATCACCATATTCGGCAGATTCTCTTCGAGAGAAGGGATGGCGAAGAGGTCTACGGCATTGTATATATCCACCAACTCATGCTCATTCTTAATATAAGGAAGCGGATAGACGCGGAAAGGAATCAGGTCTTGCAACTGCTGCGACTGGTTGCCGAAAACAACCACGCCCAATGAGTCTTTCCATTCCGGATGTTTCTCTGCCAGCAGTTTGCAGGCTTCAATCAGATAGTCGATACCCTTTCGCTTGTCTGTGATCTTGACAGAACCGAAAAGAATGAGCTTCCCTTCCTGCGGCAGCCTGCATTTTCTGCGGGCTTCCTGCTTATTGTGAGGCTTGAACAGATTCGTGTTGATGGCGTTCGGGATACTGATAACCGTTTGTCCGGTGAGCAGTCCGCT